>WBZT01000637.1_pt1 | contig 26825 bp, 30 predicted proteins | sample 5204241 | NCBI WGS metagenome assembly WBZT01 (sample SAMN12344358, study PRJNA552823) | activated sludge metagenome | biome: Activated sludge suspended growth; feature: Nitrification reactor; material: Wastewater; isolation source: activated sludge from nitrification reactor of wastewater... | reverse complement strand
AAAAATTAGTTATTCATATAGGAATGGAAATTTAATTGAAGAAACATTTGTCTGTACAATATCTTTAAATATAAATATTATTTCTTCTAATGAAAAACATTTGTACAAGAGTATAACACTTTCTGCAATTGGGAATGGAGTAACAGAATACCAGTCGAAGGAATATGCAATTGAAAAACTATTAAGTAAATTTAAAACAGAATATTCATCTTTATAAATAAATAAAATATGCAAACAAAATTACTAATTGCATTATTAGGTATCTCAATTCAAATAACTGGAATCTCTCAAGATAACTCAAAAAAAACTCTAGAGATAATAAGCAATGAATTGTCTAATAAAATGACTCTAAAGGGCAAGAAAAAAGTGGTTGTACTTTTCGTAACTGATAATAATAAAGTTCAAACGAATTTTGGAAAATATATTGCTGACGTTGTTTCATATTATATTGTAAACGATCCCAACAATTTCTCTGTATTTGATAGGGAAAATCTTTCTGGAATCGTCGAAGCCAAAAAATTAATTTCCGAAGGCTATATTGATGCAATAAATGCAAAACAATTAGGTAAAATACTTTCAGTTGATGCAATTATAATAGGAAACTATATAGTACTTTCTAAGACAATTTCTTTAACTCTGAAAGCGTTAGAAGTCAGTGATGGCTTTGTAATATCGCAAATATTAAAGGAAGTACCCATTGATAATGATGTTGCATCTTTACTGGGCATTTCGCCTTTGGATGAAGAGGGAAATAATATAACAAATAAAGGATTTAATAGACCCTTAAATAACAATGAAAATTATAATAATCCAACTTCTGTAAGTCCTGAATGTTTTGCTAATAATACTGGTGATTACTGTTTTGAGAATAAACTTAGAGCTGAAGTGACAGTTTATATTAGTGGACTTAATAAAGAATTAACATTGAAACCGGGCCAAACTCAATGCATCTATAATTGTAAAGCTGAAGATTGGAAATATGAATATTATGAGACAAATACTACTTATTTTTATTCAACTTACAAAGGAAAAGGTGTAATTCTGATTGAAAAATGCAAGTCAAAAACATTTGTAATAAGATAAAATAAAAGTAATTCCGCCCTATAACATGGTGCTTACACAATGTCTGCTTTTGTTTCAATTGAAAATTGTATTTTCACAATCCGGCACTGCGTAAGCACCAAACCGTTATAGCGACATGCCTTTGGCAGTCGCTACAACGAGAGACTTGCTTTCTCAGGTGTTGTGCTCCTGCCTTCGGCACATCGCACAACAATTTGCTTACGCAAATTCACCTAACGGCAACCTTCGTAAGCAAGTCTCTCGTTGGCCGCAACCCTTTGGCGGCAGTGCTAACTTGAAACTGACTGCGTAAAATGAACAGACAAAAAACCAATAATGAATAAAGCAAATTTCAAAGTTGACACCCGACTGACATCCATCTTGGGAGAGAACTATCGTTCAACAGAATTCGCATTGAAAGAATTGGTTGACAACTCTTGGGATGCTGATGCAGAAAATGTTTGGGTGACATTACCAGAACCTTTCACGAATGACCCTATCTTAATCAAAGATGATGGTTCGGGAATGACAGAGAAAGAATTGCGAAACGAATATTTGTTTATTGCAAATAGTAGAACAACCCGTAAAGGTGATAGAACACCAATTAAGAACCGACAAGTAAAAGGCAAGAAAGGGATTGGAAAATTTTCAGGACTTACTGTTGGCAATCTCATGACACTTGTTACATCGGCAAGAGGAACACAAACAACTATCACAATCAACCGAGATGAAATTCTAAAATCAAAACGAGACCTTGAAAAGGTTGATTTGCCTGTTTCAGCAACAGAGTGTGATGAATCAATTAAAGGAACTGAAATAACACTGACACAACTGCACCAAAATTTTTCGTTTCCGAATCCCGAAAGGTTGAAACAAATTTTAGTTCTTGAATACGGCAGACAAAACGACTTCAAGATTTTTGTAAACGGAGAGCAAATTGATGTTGAGAATATTCCAGGCAACACAATCGTTGAGACAATCCATATTCCCGATGTTGGAGAAGTAAAACTGAAATGCACAGTTAGCGACAAACCAATGAAACATTCAGGCGTTGCAGTCAGAGTTGATGGAAAAATCATTGGACGACCAGACACATTTGGTATTGAAGACAATGACGAAATCCCAAACAAACTAAACAAGCATGTTTATGCAGAGATTGAAGCCAACGGACTTAAAGATGATGTTACAGCCGATTGGGGAGCAATAATTGAGAATAGCACCGCATATCAAAAAATTCAAGAGACTATAAGACCAAAAATAGAAGAACAGCTCAAAGGTGAATTCTATCAGCAAGTCAATGCACAGAAGGCACGACTTCAAAAGAAAATCAATCAAGAACTTTCCAAGCTTCCCGAACACAGAAGAAAATTTGCCGAAGCAGCTATGGACAAAGTTTTGAAACGATACTTTGAAAGCGATGAGAAAGTAGATACAATTATTTCAGTAGTTATGGATGCGTTTGAGAAAGACGACTACTTTGATGTTCTTGCAAATATTGACGACACTAAAGACAGTGATGTTTCACAATTTGCTGAAGCACTTTCTGACTTCGGGCTTTTAGAAATGTCTTTAATAACAAGACAAGCACAAGGCAGAAGAAAATTTCTTGACTATGTTGACCGCTTGACAAACAACCCAAGTGTTTTAGAAAAGGAAGTTCACAAAACACTTGAAAACAGTTCATGGATTTTTGGCAACGACTATTCACTAATGAGTTCAAACGAAACTTTGAAATCAACAATCAAAAAGTATTGCGACAAAGAATTTCAAGGGGAGAGAGCAAACAAACGACCTGACCTACTTCTTTCGCAAGGACTGAATGACAAATTTCTTTTGATTGAATTCAAGCGACCCTCTCATACAATAACAAGAGATGACGAAAATCAAGCAGTAAAATATCGTGATGACTTGTTTCAATATCTTGGAAAAGTTCCTATGGACATTGTTGTTGTAGGCGGCAAAGTTGACAACAGAATTGACAGCACAATGATTGGACAAGGCGTTAAACTTTTCAGCTTTAACAAACTGATAAGTTCAGCACGAACACAACTTGAATGGCTGCTTAAAGATTTAACTCAACCTGTATGAAAATGAGTAACGAACTTCTAATAAACAGTTATGCGAACTTCGGGCTTGACGGCTTCGTGGGAACAGTGCCACATGCAGGTAACATAAGATTAAAAGAAATTTTAAAAAGAAGGGCTTTGTTCGGTAATCAAACAGTTGTGCTTCTAACAGGCAGTGGTGCGTTAACGAGCAGTGGTGCTTCTAACCCCTTCTTTTTAAAACTTCTTTAATTCCTTTTTCGTTATGCACAATATAAAAAATGAAATTTAGTAAAACATTCAAATTATTCTGGTGGATTGCCTTATTACTAATATGTGGTGGCTTATTCTATTGGAGACTTGGTCCAATTTCCAATGGACAATCTGCTCCAATTGATGTTTTTATTTTTCTAATTTTTGTGGGTTTGTTGCTCGTTCCAATATTTAATGAAGTTGAATTTTTTGGAATTAAGCTCAAACAAGAGATTGATGAGTTGAAAACTCAAATAAGCCTACAATTTGGTGATTTAAGAAATGAGATTAAAAATAGTCAAGTTCAGACAATCCATCAAAATTTTTCCAGTTTTGGTAAACCGCCAACTGACGAAGAATTGCCTGCATTAGAAATTCAAGTTGACAAAATATTAAAACTAAAACTGAAGGAATATGGACTTGAGACAGAAAAGAAATTGATTACTGAACTAGAGGTGCCAGCAAATAATTTAATGCTCTTTCAAGTTAGATACAATATTGAAAAAGAACTGAGCCGTATATGGCAAAATTATTGCGAAGAATTTCCAATTGATCCAGGAAGATTTCCTTTAACTAAAATAATTCGAGAACTTATGAGATACAATGTTATCGATTCTGAATTACATAATATATTGCGAGAAACACTATCAATATGTAATTATGCAATACATGGGCAGGATGTTTCCGAATATCAAATATCATTTGTGAATAGAAATGGAAATGAGATTATTAATATTCTAAAACAACTAAAGTAGTACTGTGCATAACAGCAGCTACAAGAAATTGGCGGTTCAGTGGTTATATAAAGCTTTAAACTTCGTATCGAGTTCAGTGGGGGAAGACAGTTTAGTGTTTTGAAATCCCCGCCTTCGCAAAGCGGCAAACCGTCAGGTTGTGAAAAAACTAATTCAAGAATAATTTTGTAAATCTCTTTGTTGGAATCATTTTGATTTGTATTTTTATATATTATGAATCATGTAACCGGCATACCAAGATTACAAATGCAACTCAGTTCACTGGAGGATTCCATCGACCAAGAAAATTCAACTCGGTTTATGCCTGCCCGCCCATTTGAATCATTCGGTCAAAAGCCATTTAGATGGAGAGCGTATAGTCTGATTTTATAGGTTTATAATATGAAAAGTTGCTTTACAATACTGGGTGTTCCAGAGCTAACCGAAAAATTAAAAAAGTGGGGTTGCTTCCTACAAGAAAAAACCTCCGTGTGTTTTAAATGGGCTTTATTTAAGACCCATAGAAGGGTTGTTGTATTTTCGATTAATATTGCAGAATAAAAAATACTATTCCTATAACTCATAAAACCAGGTTACATGATATTATACACAGTATTTTATGGATTTATGAATGAAAATGTGGGTATTTTCACACTCTGACGTTATGATCGACCATAAAGAAGAAATTCTTTGAAAATAAATTAGTATCGTGTTTAAGAAACTATTATCTTTGCTAAAACGTTATACTAATTGGAATTTTTCGAAATTAAGTTTTTGCCAGAGGCCTTGGAGTTTTTAAGTGAAATTCCTGTCAAAGCAAAGGACAAAGTTCTTTTCAATATGGCATTAGCAAAATCAAGGAAAGACCCAAAGTTGTTTAAACCATTACAATATGGTATTTGGTACTTTCGAGCTCAATACATTGGAAACCAATATAGAGTCTTTGCATTTTGGGATAAATCACAACAAACGAATACATTGGTAATTGCAACTCACGGAATCATAAAGAAAAGCGACAAACCTGATAAATCGGAAATATTAAAGGCAAAGGCCATCAAAGACAAATATTTTGAAGCTAAAAAATAAGGATATGAAGACAGTAAGTTTTGATAAAGTTTTGGACATGCATATTGGCAAGCGTGGAACAAAAAAAAGAGAAAGATTTGAGCAAGAATTGAAAATTGAACTATTGGGAGATGCGATCAAAAAAGCCAGAAAGGCCAAGCATTTAACACAAGAGCAATTAGGTGAGCTCGTTGGGGTGCAAAAAGCTCAGATATCTAAAGTAGAGAATTCTGCAACAGATGCAAGATTCGCAACTATATTAAAAGTTTTTACTGCATTAGATGCTAAAGTTAAATTTAGTGTTGAAATCGACAAGCAAAAATTAATGATTAGTGAATAAAATGGCCAGATCATAACAATGCACTAGTGGATAGACTCCCTGACAGTCGTCTATCGCCAGTGCCATCCGTTATGAGATATTCAATTTAATTATTTAAAATCTAAAAAATGCTATTTACGATTCACGGACCTTTTGAAATTCCACGAAATGAAGATGGAATTATTTCTCGCTCGAATGATTCAAAGAAAATTTTTTGGAAAATTGTAGATCAAGCTGAGGATAATTTGAGTGGCGCTTGCGGTTGTTATTTGTTTGCAGTTAAACATGGACCTACGGCAAAACCGTGGTATGTAGGCATGGCTTCACGAAGAAGTTTTATGAGGGAATGTTTGGGAAGTCATCAATTGAATATTTATAATGAAATTATTGCTAGTCAAAAGGGGTATCCATTTTTATTCTTAATAGCTAAAAGAACAGAAAGACATAAGTTTGCAAAGCCAAGTAAAACCAAGCAAAGGGCAATAAATTGGCTTGAATCATTTCTTATTAGTATTGGCGTTGAAAAAAATAAAAATCTTTGTAATATTTCCAAAACGAAATTATTACGTAATTTGGTTGTGCCAGGTATTTTAAACACACCCAAAGGACCTAATACCATATCTGAAAAAAAATTCAAGCAAACATTATTTTAATAAACAGCACATCTCATATACATATAAGGATTAAACGAAACTTTGATTCGATTTTATATGTGTTGAATAAAGCGTAGGTAGCCCAATTTAGATTGGTCTTTATGGGTAATCCATAAGAATGTACAGTGCAAATTAAGAGGCTCAAGTCATTATGGTAGATGCTTAAATTGATTTTGTGATTCTTGCGCTTATATGTTTATTATTATAAAATGTTACAAACTTTATGAAAATTCTGACTGTTGCTGTACAAGAATACTATCCCGATATATTTACATTAGGTGTTTTGAATAATGATAGACGATTTGTTTTACCATGGCTTGCTAAAAATACGAATTGCAGGATTTTTAATAAGCGCTTAGGCAATAAAGGTTGTTCAAATCTTCGTGTTAAGACAGCTCGTTTTTTAGGCTCGATTACAAAAGAAATATATTTTTGTATTGTAATCTTTTAATTTCATCCATAAAGTGCTAAAAAATTAAAAAACTGGGTTTCTCCTTTCAAGAAAGACCCAGCTTTTCTAACAAATTGCCTTTATTTAAGACCTTTAGCGCATTTATTATTTCATCGAACCATTTAGCCATTAAAAAATTGCTACCCTGATAGCGCCTAAAAATAAGTTATATGATATTATACATCGGGTTTTTAGGATTTATGAATAAAAAAGATAGTATTTTCACACTCTGACGTTAGATGCAACCAAAAAAAACAACACACTAATTGTCAAATGGTATTATCATTGAAGAATAAAATGAGAACTGCAATATTTTTAGGTGCAGTCGCTTCTGCCGCAGAAGGTGCACCAATACAAACTAATTTGTTCAAAGATTATTTTAAACTAATTAAAAATCGTAAAAGTTATGCTACATTCGAACACGAAAGAGAATTAGCAACTTTCTTTGATTTAATGTTTGACAATGACATTAACAATGGAAATCTTTACAACGCTTTATTTCCAACATTTGAAGAAGCTCTTGGAGTCTTAGATTTAGCAGATTTAAAAAATGAATCGTTTAAAGACTTTCCTAATATAAAATAAAAATAACAAGCATAAAAAATGAAAAACCTCCTTCTTACTTACGTTTTTTCAATAGCATTTATTCAACTATCCGGGCAATCCGAAGATTTTTTTGATCATATGCGCGAAGGCTCGACTATGATTACATTTTTGTACAATAATAACTCAAAATTCCTCGATTCTGCCCTGCTGAACGATATTATCCCTCAACTTCAAAAAAAAGGACTAGAACCATCTTCTGACAATACCGTGGCCATTGGACATTATACATTGAACCTCAATAAAGCCTTGCCAACCTGGTTGTTTAAATCAAAAGACCAAACCATTGCACTTTATATTAAGCAATATGATAACAAATTTGCCTTGGATTCACAATGGCTAAAGATTAAAAAATGGAAGGGTAGGTATTCGGGTTACGAGTCTTATAATTCCGCATTTTACTACCTTAAATTTGATAGTACCATCAATTGTTCTTTAAATGCTACTTTTAAAACAGGAAAACACATTATCAACCTTCAAAAAATCCTTACTTTTAATGCCACCAATTTGGATTCTTTAACACCCAAGCAAAAAACAATGATCGATGATGCCAATACCGTTATGTTAAGCATACTCCGGGTTTTATGTGATTACACAGTCCCGGAAAAAGATAAAATATTTTATCCCACTAACGGAAGATTGCACCCTAAAAACCTCACGTCAAGTGAAAGACTTTTCGGGTTTGTCCAATTTTGGACCGAAGTAAAATACAATTTTGCTTTTTTTGATCATGTACCAAATCTGGACTGGGATAAAGTACTCTTGACTTATCTTCCGCGCTTTGAAGTCGATCAATCCACGGCTGAATATTACGACGTATTGGAAGAAGTTTGTGCTCTCTTGAACGATGGTCACACCAATATTTACAGGCCGTATTATGCAGAAAAAAAGGTTTATATTCCCAATGTGAAACTAAAAAAATTAGACGATGGTGTTTATGTTGTTAATACCAGTGAATATTATCGAAAAGAATTGCCACTAGGCTCGAAAATCCAGAAAGTTAATGGTTTTCCCGTAGCACTTTACCTCGAAAAGAATTTGTATCCCGTCATCAGTGCCTCCACCGATTATATTAAAACCAATATAGCCCTAACCAGGTTGATGCAAATCGAAATTAATAAAACAATGACCCTGGACTACATTACTCCGACCGGAGACAAAAAACAAATTAAATTCAGCAGCGAAACAATTCATGACACCACTTCCTGGATAATGGACAAAAAAAAATGGGTACCCTATTCCTATAAAGAAATCAATAAAACAGCCTACTTAAAATTAAACACCTTTGGAGAAGAATCCGTCACTGAATATTTTGAACAACATATAGATTCGATCAATAAAACAAATAAATTGATCATTGATCTCAGAGACAATGGTGGTGGTGATTCCGGCTTTGGTTATAAAATTTTAAAACATCTAACGACTCGTTCCTTTATAACCAGCAAATGGATGACCCGAGAGCACAAAGCGTCCTATAAAGCCTGGGGTCAAAATTTGGAACCACCGTTCACCAATGATTGGGATAAGGAATGTTATCTAACCGCAAATGGTAATTACTGGTATATGGCATCCCCAGATACCATCCACCCAGATTTGAAAAGACAGGTTAACGTTCCAGTAGTTATACTATTAGGAAACAATACAGCCTCTGCTGCAGAAGATTTTTTGATTGCCGCAGAAAGTGCGGGTATTACGGAAACCGCAGGCGAGCTGACTTTCGGCAGCACCGGCCAACCCCTTCCGTTTAAATTGCCAGGTGGTGGTTCTGCCAGGATCTGCACTAAAAAAGATACCTACCCGGATGGAAGGGAATTTGTTGGCTATGGCATTAAACCGAAATATGTAATAAAACCCACCATAAATGACGTATTAAAAAACAGAGATGTTGTTTTGGAATTTGCGCTGACGCTTAAGTAAAAAAGATGCTATGTAGGGTTTAAATATTTTAAATATAAATTCTACTCATTTAAAATAGTATGAATTGCTGCTCAATATAAAAGCAATAATTCATACCTTCGAATACAAACTTCAATGGACAGAGAAAAAAATGAACCCTCAAAAATTCATATTGTCAATTGTAATTTTTACAATTTGCTTTGTCTTAATTTCTTGCTCAAGTCATACGGGCAATAAACAACATACTGACAAAATCAATTCTGACAGTTCTGCTACTTCAATTCAACGTACAAACTCTGCAACGACAGATAGTTTGACGGTGCAGAAAAGTGAATTGACAAAAATTTATACCCAAGCCATAGCTGAATTTATTAAAGCAGTTTACAAAAAGGACAAGTCACATTTTGACACTTTGTATTTCAGAAAGCATATTTACGGACAGTCAGATGACATTCCTGACATTGAACTACCAAAGACAATTGAGAATACTCAAATCCAACTAGTTATCCCCGAAATAGGATAAAATAGAAAGCAGAAAGAAAATCTTTGGTTTATGTGAATATGATGGGTTGGGTTGACAAAGAAAAAGCTGAGTTTATATTAGTGGTTTTCACAAACGGTGTAGAACATCAGTATGATTATTTTATCAATTTTTGATTTAATACATCAACAAACCAATTTGAGTTGGACAAGGTAGCGTTTGAAAATTATATGCATCATAATGGACAAAAATCTAAACGAATTACGATTTACAATGACGGCAAATATATATGGGACAAGTCATAAAATAACTTTTCTTGCAAACCTTGGACAGGCGAGATCTAAACAAGAAATAGCACGAACCGCTAAAAACACATTAGAAAAAGGCGAGATTTTGTGCACACTCGAAGGACTGATGTTGTTCAGTCAGGGGGCTTTGTAAACAGTTTTGTATTAGTCGAGAGTTTTGTGCCCTGCATCAACATCTGCCTGCCGGAAAGTAGGTATGTGGTAATAATACCGCCCATCTCAAATCTGCAAAACGTCAGGTTGTGAAAAAACTAATTCAAGAATAATTTTGTAAATCTCTTTGTTGGAATCATTTTGATTTGTATTTTTATACATATGAATCATGTAAGGGATACCAAGATTACAAATGCAATTGTGCTTACTGCAGGATTCCATCGATCAAGAAAATCCAGTGATATTTGTGTCTAACCGCCCATTTTTACCAGTCGGTCAAAAGCCATTTAAATAGAGAGCGTATAGTCTGATTATATAGGCTTATAATATAAAAAGTTGCTTTACAATACTGGGTGTTTCAGAACTAATCAAAAAATTAAAAATTGGGTTGCTTCCTACAAGAAAAAACCACCGTGTGTTTTAAAATGGGCTTTATTTAAGACCCATAGAAGGGTTGTTTTATTTTCGATTAATATTGCAGAATAAAAAATACTATTCCTATAACTCAAAAAAATGCATTATATAAAATTATACACAGTATTTTTTGGATTTATGAATGAAAATGATGGTATTTTCACACTTTGACGTTATCGTCAACCGTCCCGAACCACCATATCAATGAAGATAAACATCGTTTTGAATCCTTTAATGTTAGTTTGCTGTTTAGGACTGCTGAGCTGTTCTAAAATAATGATTAAGCTCTATGGAATTAAAAATATTAAAGCTGTTGACGAGAGAACAATTCTGCGGTATTCAAAAAAATATCACATCCCCGAAGAGGACACTTACCAACTTGACACTTCATATTTTGCATTTTTGTGTTCATTGGATACATTGCGGAATAAATCTCAAATAAAAAATCATTGCCAGCCTTTACAAGTACTTTATTATAATGGCAAAGGTATATTAGAGTCTTATCAAATAAATTGTAATGCAGGTGGTATCCCAAACCTACTATGGGACAGGGATGGAATACTTACGATGTTCCCACCCAAACAGCAAACCCCAGTTGACAGCCTTGTTCCTTTTGAAACTCAACTAAAATATCTAATACCACTTTCTAATTCGAAAGCATTTTCTCCAAAAAATTTTGATTATTTTGTAATTGTCTTTTGGAACAGGTTTATGGGCAGACAGAGCAAACGATTGGTTCATTTTGTCCAGGAGAATGCTAAATTGGCCCAAAATAAAAGGATTAAAATAATTTATGCCAATAACGACAATGTTTTTGCACTAACTGAAAAATGAAAGCGACAACAGGTTACAAGGGCTTGAAGCTCATGCTGGTTTTCAGGTTAGGAAAGTTTCATCTCCCGACCTAATTTTGTCTTGAGGAAAGTTTGTTGGCACCGAGGGCCGCACGAACGTCAAGCCCCAAACTTAAGCTGTAATCCCTAATCTTGATTAAAAAATATCAATAAAACATTAGATCATAATTCAATAAATACAATTTCAAAACTGATTTGATACTAAAATGCTCAGCCTATGCCCACAAAATTTGTTTTTTTAGTATTACCACAGCTACATCTCCTTGATTTAGCAGGACCAGACCAAGTCATTCATGAAGCTATTGATTTTGGAGCCGACTTTACCATTGAATATTGTGGAATAGGTTTGGAAGTAATTACATCTGCGGGTTTGGCTATTGCTAAGCAAGTGCATTACTCTAAAATAAAATTTTCGGAAAACGATTTTTTAATTATTCCAGGAGCAAGTGTAAAATATATTCAGTCGAATAATTTTAAAGAAAATAAAGAACTATTCGATTGGATAAACAATTGCTATCAATCAAAAATTAATATCGTTAGTATTTGTGTAGGGGCATTTGTTTTGGGCTATGCTGGCTTGCTTAACAACATTAATTGCACTACACATTTCCAACTTACGGACCAATTACAACAACATTTCCCAAAGGCATTGGTTAAAGACAATGTATTGTTTCAAATAGATAGACGGATCTACTCCAGTGCTGGTATTGTATCGGGTATAGATTTGCTTCTACATATAATTGAGGGTTTGACTTCAAATTATTTTGCACACAAAGTTGCCAAAGAACTGGTTGTTTATAACCGGAGAGATGGTACAAGCCTTCAAAATAGTATATTCTTACAATTTAGAAATCATATACACAATGGTATTCACAAAGCACAAGATTACATATTAGAAAATATAAATCTGCCACTACCCATTTCGGATTTAGCCGAAGTAGCTAGTATGAGTGAACGAAATTTTACAAGATTATTTAAACAAGAAACAGGCTGTACGGTAAATGAATATAAAACCATCATCAGGGTAGAAAAAATAAAATCCTTACTTAAAAATCCAAACCTATCAAGAAGCCAAATCGCACAAAAAGTTGGTTTGAAAAGCGAAAAACAACTCACAAGGATTGTGAAAAATGATTTTGGCTGATTTTGTCCATTCATTGTCCTTTGGTAGTGAATATATAAAAAGACCTTTGCATTACAATTATCTAGTTAATGCGAAAATATACAAAGGTTTTCAAATTGCTACTTTTTGCTTCGTTCGGTATTTGTTCAGCTCAAAGTAAGATTGATATACTACATAGCAAACTACATTTACAATTCGATTGGCATAAAAAACAAGTGAAGGGTGTTGCTACGATAAAACTTAATGTTTTAAACCCTACCAACTATATTCGACTGGATGCAGGTTTTCTTACCATTAATTCAATTCAGACATCTAATAAAACTGAGCTAAGTTTTGTATATGATGGAAAAGATAGCAGTTTAGGCCTGTTAATTCAATTGGATAAAGCCTATGCCGCTAACTCAGAAATTGAAATTGAGATTGATTATCATACCAACTATATCAACGAAAGCGATCCCAATAATTTGGGTGGAAGTTATGGCAAAGGCATTCGTTTTTTTCAACCCACACAAAGCAATCCTATAAAAATAAAACAACTTTGGAGCAATGGCGAACCCGAAGGAAATAAGTATTGGTATCCTTGCTTAGAATCTTTACTGGATTTGAGAACAACTGAATTAATAGCAACTGTTGAGGACAAATTGACTGTAATATCTAACGGAAAGTTGATGGAAGCAAGGTCAGAAGGCAACGGCACAAAAACATTTCATTATAAAACGGAAATAGCATATCCCAATTATTTGACCAATATTATCGTAGGCGAATATGTTAACATACAGCAGCATTTTCAGGCTATTCCATTAAATACCTTTTGCTACCCTAACGAGAAAGAAGCGGCTAAAGAAAGTGCGAATAGGCTTGTAGAAATGGCAGCCTATTTTTCAAATTATACTGCTATGCCTTACCCCTATCCAAGCTATTCACAAGTCATGGTGCAAGATTATCCATTTCCAAGCTTGACGGGCCAAAATGGAGTTAGCACCATTTCAGATAATTTTGTAGATGACAAAAGAACGCACAAAGATTATCTCTATTTGTGGGATGGTGTAGAAGCGGAAGCGCTGGCTTCACAATGGTTCGGTAATTTAATAGCCGCTAAAAATTGGAATCATATTTGGCTCACCAAAGCAATGGCACATTTTTTAGAAGGAAAATATGGAGAAAAAGCAAATGGACATGAAGAATATTTGATGTGGTATCAAAATTTTAATATGGGGGTAGCATTGGGTGATTGGAGTGCTGGTATTCATCGTCCATTGGTGGTAGAAAACATAAAAGACTTGAGTGCTTTCCTCACAGGTGACAACTATTTACGTTCAAGGGGAACTTTGGTATTACGCATATTGGAAAAGGAAATTGGAGTAAAGAGTTTTAAAAAAAGTATTCAATATTTTGTAACGCATTATAAAAATAATAACATAACGACACAAGATTTTCAGAATGCAGTAGAGCATGTTACCAAAAGAAAAATGGATTGGTTTTTCAATCAATGGATTTATAAAATGGGGCAACCCAATTTTGAAGTAACGCAAATCTATAACCCTTCTCAAAAAATGTTACAACTCAAATTTGTACAAACTCAAAAACAAGATAGCAGTTTGGAATTTTCGCAGGTAAAATATTTTCAGGGCAAAATGCAAATAGAAATTGATAACCGTTTGCACACAATAAATTTAAAGCCTATTGAAGAAAATGTTTTTAAAATTTCGTTGCCTAAAACACCCAAATTTATAAACGTAAACTATGAAAGCACATGGATTGCAGAGATAAATGAGCAAAAAAAATTGCAAGATCATTTGTATCAATTTGAAAACAGCAAAGATGTTTTAGCCAGAGTAAATGCCTTAAACCAATTGGCAAACATCTATAAAGATTCCGCCACAACTTCTAAAGACAAGCAACTTATTTACCATTCTATGCTGAAAGGAGCGAGTGATAAATCCTCCTATTGGCGTTTTAGAATGAGTGTGCTATCTGTACTCAGTACTATTTTGACAAAACCTTTCGAAGCGGAAATAAAAGCTGTTTTGTTGAACATTATACAAACTGAAAAAGCCTTGCTAAAAGCCAATGCCATTGCAGTTTTGGGGAGTGATAACAATGCTAAAAATGCAGATTTGTTTATTAGTCAGCTAAATGACAGCAGCGATAGAGTCATATTTAATTCAGCCGTAGCCTTAGGCAAAACCAAAAACCCAAAGGCGTTTGATGCCTTAGTAACATTGATAAAGAAGCCATCATGGAAAGGGCAAAGCAAAATGGCAGCCTTAACTGGGTTGCGCTTTTTGGCCGATGAAAGAGCAGTTCCCATTGCCTTAGATATTTTGAAAGACAATCAATCGCCACGTTGGTTTTTAGGAGCAAGTGGATGGGATTATCCTGTTTATGCGGCTACAACCTTGGCTGCTTTCAACAAAGGAAATTTGGGTTACGAAACTATTTTAGATAGATTAAATCTAGCATTGCAGGAAAATGACATAAATGATGTGTTTAGCAATGTGCTCTTAATTTCAATATTAGCCGACCCAAGAGCATATGAAGTTTTTGAAAAATTGAAAAGAAAATACAAAGAGGATGCCAATGCGATGACAGCAATAGATACCTATGAAGCACAATTTAAAAATGCAATAAAAAAATGAGATCGATTTCTTTTCTTCTTATTTTGCTGATTCCGGCAAGTATTTTTGGACAAAAACAAAAAACGATTATTAAAGCTAATTCAAATGCTGCATACATTTTAGATGGCAAAAATGAGCGGCTCGACTGGAATTTATCTCCCGCCTTAAAGCCGGATATTTATACTGCAACAAAGTCACAAAAGAAACACGTACTTAAATTTTATACCGATATTGACTCTTTGGTTATTTCACTAAAACCAAATGAGCATTTCGATTTTTTGGTTATTACAGCCAAAGGAGATACCTGTGAAACCAGGATTGAAAGTTGGCAAACAGTCAATTATTCCGGGATAATACCAGCCACACACGATACCATACCATTTGAATTAACTTCATTTAATAACATAATGATTAAATGTGTGCTAAACGAAAAGGACACTTTAAATCTGATATTTGATTCCGGTGCAATGGGATTGTTTTTGATTAATGATGCCATAAAAACAAAGTGTTCCACTCTTAATAAGCAATACAATAATAATACCCTACAAATTGGAAATTTGAAGTGGGGAAATCTCCAGATTTATCCCAGATTAATGACGGGTCATGGGGCAGATGGACTTTTTGGTTGGGATTTATTTGATGGAAGAATTGTTGAAATTGACTATGAAAAAAAGTATTTCATTGTACACTCTGAATTAAAAACTCCCAATAAAGACTATACAAGGTTAAAGATGGAATATGTAAATTATCTCTTTTGTATACCTGCAACAATAATTGTAAAGAATAAAAAATATCCCGGCAGATTTTTATTTGATACGGGATTTGAAAGAACAGCCATGCTTGATACAACTGTTACTAATGAACAAAATATCTTTAATGATTTACCTGTTATTAAAAATGTAATCATGCACAATTCAAAAGGAGAGAAAATTCCTGTCAATACTGTTAACATAAATGAATTGAAAATAGGGAAGCATACACTTGAAAATATTCCAATGCAAATTCTTCGTACTGAAAATCCAGCCAATTTTAAAACGCATGTTCTAGGAAACGAAGTACTGAAACGCTACAATTCGATTTTAGACTTTCAAAACAATTTTGTGTATTGTAAACCAAACCGATTTTCAAACTTGAATTATTCAGATGCCCAATAAAAATAATTGCATTGTAATATAATTTTGATAAGCTCAATGAATTTTAAAATACAAACTCTTAGTGGAATTCAACTATCACAGATTGTAAATGCATTTAATGTGGCATTTGGAGACTATTTTGTTAAAATCAACCTTACAAATCAATTGCTTTTAAACAAAATTAATTCCGAAAACATTATCTTAAATTTTTCGGCAGGTGTATTTGTGGAAGATAATTTAGTGGCATTTATTCTTTCGGGCATTGACGAAATAAACGGACAAAAAGTGGCTTATAATGCCGGAACATGCGTAATACCTGAGTTTAGAGGGAATGGTTTAACAAACAAAATGTATCGTTTTTTAATACCGCTACTTGAAAATGAAAGTATATATTCGCATCAGTTAGAAGTATTGACACAGAACAAGGTGGCACAAAAGGTTTATGAATCTATCGGGTTTGAAAAGCGAAATACACTGAGTTGTTATCGGGGTGTTTTAAAAAAAAATCTTGTTAAAGAGGCGATAAAAACTGAAATCATAGCGCTTCCTAAACAGGAAGTTTTAGAGCAGTTTTGGAATTTAACCCCTTCCTGGCAAAATTCTTATAACGCAGTAGTGCGGGAAGGGAGCAATAACTTTTGCATAGGGTATTACTTGGAAAATCAACTTAGAGGTTATCTTATTTTTAATCCGTCTAACTATAGAATTAAACAAATAGCTGTTGATAAAACAATGCGTAACAGGGGGATTGGAAAAACTTTATGTTCTTCCCTCAGGGCAATTGTAGGAGATGAGGAAATTAGTGTCATCAACATCTCAAACGATAATCAGGCAACCAACGGATTTTTAACCAAAGTTGGATTAAAAAAGAATGCAGAACAATTTGAGATGAATTTTACAAAAACTTAGAGGAGTGAAAATTACCCATCCATTTAAACCAAGACTTATCAGTTTTATAGAAGTTTTCAATTGCAATGATTGGAAAATAAAGCTCTATACTATTACGTATGATTCAGCAGCAGTAAGCACAGAAACGATCAATACAGTAAAATCGCATTTAGACAAATGGTTGTTAAAATCCCAAGATTATAATTTGCCTACTTATAAAATAGCTACATTGATTATTCACAAATGGAAAGGTGGGCATTTTGTCATCATTAAATGGTGGATAGGCGAAAATATGATGCAAATTTTAGTGTTCTTAGCAACCAATAAGGAGCCTTCAAATTTCAAATTATACTCTGATAAAGGTATTGTAACCTGTGTATGGGAACTGGAAATTCTTTGGTTTGAAAGAAATGCTTGGGTGGAGGAAGTCTTAAGAAAACAAATAACAGAATCGAACATCCAAAATTACCTACAAATAACTTTAAACAAATAGTAAAGATGACAAGGACACTAATTAATCCAATGCCTGAATATTTTGATAGATATATCAATATGACAGACGATGTAGATTTATCTACTGCATTAAAAATCAGTTTGCAAGAACTTGAAAATGCCCCAATTGAAAAATGGAAGGCATTGGGCGAGAAAACCTACGCCCCTGATAAGTGGACAGTAAAAGACATTTTGCAGCACTTGATAGACACAGAGAGAGTTTTTAGTTATAGAGCTTTATCTTTTGCAAGAGGTGAGGGTTCGGTAACTTCCTATGATGAAGAAAATTATGGGAAAATGGCTAACGCAAATAGAAGAACGATAGAAAATTTAATAGAAGAATGCATTTTAGTTAGAAAATCAACCATAAAATTGTACGAATCATTTACCAACGAAATGCAAAACAGAGTGGGAATGGGCTTTAAAGGAGAATACTCTGTATTGGCAATTGGATTTATATTTTCCGGGCATCAGCGTTGGCATTTTAAAATTTTAGAAGAAAAATATTACCCCTTGCTTAATGAATAATTTTACTGCGAAAAAAGCTACTATTAATGATATAGAACAATTATCTATACTTTTCAATGAATATCGTATTTTTTATAAAAAAGAATCCGACATTATTGGTGCAAAGCGGTTTTTATTGGAAAGAATGATCAATAAGGAGTCGGAAATTATTATAGTAGAAAATAATGACCGAACTAAAGTTGGTTTTGTGCAACTCTATCCGTTATTTTCTTCAACTCGAATGCAAAGAATTTGGTTACTCAACGATTTATTTGTTCACTTAAATTTTAGACGCTTTGGTTTGTCTAAATTATTAATTGACAAAGTAAAAAATCATTGTGTGGAAACTAATGCGTGTGCCATTATTTTGGAGACTGAAAAAGAGAATACGATCGGCAATCAATTGTATTTATCATCAGGTTTTCAAAAAGACACACTTCACAATTTCTATAAATGGGAGACTCTTTGATAGTAAAATAGTATATCAACCATTAGGAATACAGCTAACATATAAGGATTAAAAGAAGCTTAGCTTCGATTTAATCCTAGTTGAATAAAGTGTAGGTAGCCCCATCTAGGTAGGATATAACGGGTAATCATTTGTTGGTTATAGAAATTATCGGATTACAATCGGGAAATTAATTTTTAGACTTTAAATAGGATTATATATTGAGGCGATGTGACTATTTGAAATAAGAAAATTTCATAAATTATTAAATAAAATATGGAACTATTTAGGCTTGATGGGATCTATTTTCAGTTTATGACAACAAATTATTCGCTTGCCAATTTAATCAAGCTAATTATTGTTGAAATTATTTTTTGAGAATAGATTAAAGAAGCATTTATGGGGGAATTTTCTTCAAAACATAGTATTCGAATCATCTTTCCTGATTTGCAACGTGGGCATTGATCTGGATCGAAATTATATTTATTTTTAAAAAGGATTTTCCAGCCAACCCTTACATGTAGTAGTCACTATTTAATCTGTTCTTCCAATATAAATGGTTGAAGCATTTCATAGAGCTTTCTTGCTCCCATTCGACGATGATCTTTTCGAATGTGTTTTACCTGTTTCAAAATCATTTCTTCTTCTATCCTAGGGGATATTGCTTCCCAATTATTTTGATAATATGCCTGTCTACTTATACCAAACCACCCACAAAGCTAAGCCAACCCTATGTGCCTGCCGGACTATCAGGCTGGTATAAAATTACTTTTCATTCTCTCTATAGTTTATTCACCAGCTTATTATTTTTAGACGGCGTTCAAGAATCGCTTCGCTTAATAGGTATTGAGCTTTTTTCTACCTGGAATATTGAATTCCTTTTCTGCTATATCTACCATTGTAAAAAATGCTATTGCTTTAAACTCTGCTTCTTTAAGTTGTTGCTAAAGTTCAAAAATCCTTTTATAAATTCAAAATTTTCAAATGATTCTTCGGATGTTTTATGGAGTCTAGCGTTCTTCTTTATTACTGCCATCGTTGTCTCTTTTTGCTTAATTTAACGCTAATTGGCCTTCCTGAAGGCGAATTGCTTCCATTTCTTAATCCATCTCAATAATTGCCCATGCACTTCTTCTTGACCTGTGTACTTCTTCCAGATCTCGTTTTTAGTACATCTATTTGTAATCATCTCTTGCATAATACGATGCTGATCCTATTGAGTAAAGTATTTGCCAGCTTTTTACAACTTTTTTAATCATATTTACACTAGTTTTGTGTAAATCCCGCCTGCATTCGGGCAGGCTATATTAGGACAAGACTCAATTTGATTACGCAATTCGCCTAACGGCGAGCTATGTAAGCAAGTCTCTCGTTCAATGAAATAACATCAAAAATTACATGATATAAATATTAAACAGATGTTAAACAATCTACTCTTTGTGCTTACAGGGATATCTTATTTGGGTCTACTTACCATTAATTTCTACAAACCCAAAGGAACAGGTGATCAACTCGTTGGTTGGAGTTTCATAATTTTTGTTGTATTGGCGGCCTATATTGTATGCAGTTTGATACTCACCATAAATATTGCGTACAAAGGAGGTTTTGATTGGATTGCCGAATCTAGAGTTAAAAGAAATATCATCATTTGTATTGGATGGCTTTGTTTGATGGCAGGAATTTATTATGCAACTTCGATTAATGTGGATGTGAAGGTAGCCGGTACAACCAATGTATTAGGGCTTATCATGGTAGAATATGGAGCCATTTGGATGCCTTTATTAATGCTTATACCCTATGCCGTCATGTCAAATCCTGAATGGAAAAATACCGATACACTCTATGTATATAAAAATCTTTTATTGGCTGGGTGTCTTATTGGTCTGGCTTTTCACTTTTTACCACGAGAACTTTTAGGAAAATTATTAAAAGACGAAAAGGCAATACAAAAATTGCATTATGAAAATACCCTGAAGGAAATGCAAGAAACAACAAATGTCCATCGGCTTTTAAGTTCTATAAACGAAAAGGATGTTCGACTTAAAGAGGCGGCCATAACAAGCTTGAAGCGTATAGAAAACCTAGATTCAGTATTTATAGAAATGTTAAACCACTGTGAATCAAACTATGAATATACGGGGGTGTATGCTTATATGGAACACAACGAAGTAAAGAATCCCCAATTATTCATAAAACCTATAAACTTTACCTTGGAACGTGTGGCAACAGAGCTTGAGTTATTACAATTTGATTTAGAAGAAAACCAAAAATATAAGGTAACATTGTTAAATGTTGATGGTATATGCCAAGTATTAGATTCCCGATTTAATGCATACAAAAATGAATTTCGCCATAACATGTTAAGAATTCAAGATGAATTGAACAAAAAGCCTAAACCTGGATTTATGGAACTACGAAATAAATACAAGACAGCCGTAGATAAATGGTTGACTTCACAATGAAATAAACGGAGATGGTATAAAACGGCTTAGACAAGCAACATACTCACTTACACAACAACTAAAAAAATAAAAATGATGCAACACAACGGCTTCATCGAACTTCATTTGATAGAAAACACAGGTGAGCATGCAGATAAAATTGGTTTGCTCACTGCCGAATTTGTTCATTATACAGATTGTCAACAACTGAAAGTTTGGCTACCAAAATCAGAGTACAATAAATGTGATTATGGCAGCTATAAAATTGTCAATAAATTGACACAAGATATTGTAAAACAAGAACTTGTAGACCTGAAAGTAAGCGGAAATACCCAAATGCTTTTTGATACGCTTTGCCTTTCAGATGGAGATTATTACCTTGAAATTGAACACCCAAAAGGCGGTAAACATTATTTGCATTTTCAAAAACACGTCGAAGGATTTATACCTGAAAAATTTAGACCTGTTGAGCCACTGAGTTCAGATGACACAATGCGAGAAATGTTTTGGTAGTGAATCTCCTTCAAAATGTCCGAAATACGCCTCTAAGTATAAGAAGGGGAAAAATGAAAGAAAGTCATCGAACAAAGCATCTGCGCCTATTTCCGGAATGCCCAACCCGCAAGACAAGCGAAACTGCAAACAGCGCAGATGCGTACGTTATGCTCAATTTATGGTGTTTGAAACATAATAAAATTTCGATGAAATATTTTAAAATCATTTTCTGCCTGATAATTTTAAATTCTTGCTCTCTTCTTTCGTGCAACGGAATTAAGGTGGAAATAAAGAATGATAGCAGTAATCCAATAACAAATGTTAAATTTTATACTAGTGAGAAATTAAACTCTTTAACTTTCGATTTAGTAAAGGTTAAGGAAGATGTAACTGGATTTCTTTCAATGTCAAAAAATAAATTTGATGGCTCATATTTATTGGAATTCACACGTTCTAAAGGTAAAAAAGAATTCTTTTCTAATGGATATTATACAAATGGAGGATCGTTAGATGATGAAGTTCAAATTACCATAACAAATGACACAGCTATTTTGAATTTTAAAAGTAGCGACTATTGAAAATACTGGGCACAACATAGGTAGCTGTTGCACAACTTTTGAAATAGTATTATCACTAGTACATAAATTAGCTAAATTCTAATGAATAAAGTTAAAAAGGTGGAGTACTTAATATTGGGATACTATAATATATGGAAGATATTGTGGTCGAATTTGAACAATCGGAAGATTTTTTTTTAAAATTTCCTGAATTTTCATTGAATTTGCTTCAATTTTTATTTTATCATGTTGGAATTTTAATAATTTTTTCAGATTATAGCAAAGTGAGACCATTAGACAATGTTTTTGTGCTGATTTAATTCCACGAGTATAGACTTTCCTCATGCCAAGAAAATTTATGAGGGTTCCAAGAACTGGCTCCATGGTCTTTGATCTTATTATAGAAATTTTCCTAGCATATTGACTTTACATCTTTAAGTGCATTTTATCGTAAAGAGATTTGTAAATACTGTCATCAATTTTTTTAAATTTGGTAGACTTGTCAAAACAGGATTCTCTGAAAGGACAATTTTTGCAAACTGATTCACTACTTCTATATGTTTTTTTAGCATACCCTTTATTGTCTTGCCTTATCACTTTAAGAGGAAGGATCGCTTTATTGCCGTTTTGACATTCATATTGATCTCATTCTTTATTGTAAATAAAACCATTTCTATGGGGATAATACTGACCGAAATTTGGAATCCATGCATTGATATTATTCTGTTCAATGTAATTCAAAGCTTCACCGTTTCTTTAGGCGGTATCAGCACAGATTTCACCCATTGGGATTTCGTTTTCTAACAGGATTGTTATAGAATGATCTACAATTTGTTGTAAACATTGGCTATCTCGTTTATCAGCGTGCGTTACCACTGTTCCTACAATAACATGATGAGCATCGTCTACTGCTAATTGTCCTGAGTAGTTCAATTGTCGGGCTTTACCTGGTTTGACAGAGATTCTTGGATCAGGATAGGTTGGCGAAAAATGAGTATGATTGGATAAAAATTTTGGGCGAATCAAATTGTCATATTCGTCATTTCGGTTTTCGTTATTATTAGCAGGCATATCTTTTTAGGGGTACTTACACCTAAAATAAAACAAAAAAAAATAAAAGGGAATAGAATAAAACAAGTTAATTTTGCTTAGATTAGCAGAATATTGAAAAAAATAATATCCATACTTTTTACTTTGTTTATCTTGCTACAATCATTTAGCAAGGTATGGATATTGCTTTCCTTCAAAATTAATCAGGACTATATTTCTAAAGTCCTTTGCATGAACCGTGACAAACCAGAAAAGCATTGCCACGGGAAATGTGTCTTGATGCAAAGAATAAAAGCAGAAGAAGAAAGAGAGAAGAAACAAATACCCCAAAAACTTAAAGAACAAGAGCAGGTCTTGTACTGCTTTGACAATTTCAGTTGGTTGATGCGAAGTCCCATCCGATGGACAGACAAGCAAAAATTGAATTTTTCCAATCAAACACCTTATACGCCCGATTTTGTTATGGGTATTTTTCGACCGCCCAAGTTTGTTACTAATTCAGTAGCTTAAGCTAATAATAGCCTGATTTTCAATGCTTTGCAGTCTTATCAATATTGACTTAGCTGTGTGGCTCTATTTGTTCATTCAAATCATTAGAAAGATGGATTTAAGGATATTCTTCATGACAATTCTGTGTTTGTTGAGCAACATTGAATTTGCACAAAACATCTGCGGGAATCATGCGAGTTTCGCCTCCCAAAAGATGGTTTAAAGTTGAAGAATTCCTGAAAAACAACAAAGCCATTCTCTGCCATCAAACGCTGCACGTAGGACAGAAAATAATGTACTTCGGAATGCGTAACAGTGGACATGGACATATGGCAGAATATTTTGAATGACAACTGAAGGGAGAAATACGCGCAGGGGATTATGTTCGACTTGTAATACGCCCCCGCCTAATCGGCAGCAGTCGCGAAACAACGGACTGGATTGTGGAATAGACAATAAAAGCCATATATGATGCTGGCGTTATGCCATTGATTGAAAGCTTGGAAAAGGTGAAAAATATAGCATCAAAAAGCTGTACAAAACCAATTATAACTTATTCACATTCAATTTTTTAAATTAACAAATTTTTTTAAATTTTTCAAAGATGAAAAAACTCATTTATGGGCTTTTTGCCCTGGTAAGCATTACATTAGTTTTCACCAAGTGCAATAAGGACGAAGAAAATTTGAGTGGTACCGGTTCGGTCACGCTCGAATTTAACAATCGAGCCGGCGATGCTGCACTTGTTTTTGGCACCGATTACAAAAATGCCAGCGGTGAAACGGTCAAATTCAGCACTTTCAACTACTTCGTATCGAATTTCGTATTCGTAAAAACCGACGGAACCGAATACGTTGTGCCAAAAGATTCCTGTTATTTCCTCTGCAAACATGACGTTGCCGAATCCCGCGAAATCACCATCCACGGAGTTCCAGCGGGCGATTACGAGGAAGTTCACTTCATCATCGGCGTGGACAGCGCGAAAAGTGTTTCCGACGTGTCGGAGCGCACCGGCGTGCTCGACCCTGCTGCCGGGGCGGCCGGAATGTATTGGGCTTGGAATAGCGGTTATATTTTCGTGAAAATCGAAGGTACTTCGCCACAGGCGCCGTTCGACCCTATGACACGCGAAAATACCATCCAATATCACACGGGACTTTTCGGTGGCAAGGACAAGCCAACTTTGAACAACCTCAAAAAAGTCGAAATCCACAGCCATAACGTGGCTGCCAAAGTGCGCAGTGACAAGGAAGCTCCTCAATTCCATATAAATGTTGACATTTTGGAGATGTTCACCTCGCCGACCAACATCAGCGTGGCGTCTACTCCGACTTCACACGCTGGAGCGTTTTCAAAAACTATTGCCGAAAACTATGCGGACATGTTCAAACTTGATCATGTTCACAACCACGAGTAATTGGTCGTCTGAACTATGATTTTGATGATTTCTATACAATCTAAAAATCATCAAAATCATAGTTTGGATTATCATAAATATATGAAAATGAATAACTTAAGTAAATTTCTTTTATTCGGAACACTGCTGTTTGCCGCAGCATCATGCGAAAATGACGATCCCGCCCAGGCAGAAGAATTTAAATTTTCTATCCCGGCAAATCTGCCCACTCCAACTTACAATTTTTCAAAAAACGAATTAACCCAAGTAGGTTTTAAGCTCGGCAGACGGCTATTTTACGACCCTATTTTAAGTCGTGACAGCACGATTTCCTGCGGAGATTGCCACATCAGTTACTCGGCTTTCAGTCACTTTGATCACACCACAAGTCACGGGATTGACGGACTTTTTGGCAAGAGAAATGCCCTGCCCGTGCAAAATATGGCTTGGAAAACCTCATTTTTCTGGGATGGCGGCGTATCGTTGCTCGACCTTGTTCCGCTCAACGCTATTCAAAATCCCGTCGAAATGGACGAAACGCCCTCCAATGTCGTCCGAAAGCTCAACCGCCACGCCGAGTATCCTGGACTTTTCCGAAAAGCATTTCCCGGCCAAGACACAGTGACGGGTGCAATAATGCTCAAAGCCCTTTCGCAGTTCATAGTTATGCTCGTCAGTGCAAACAGTCGCTATGACAAATTCGTGCGTGGTGAATTGAGCAATGCACTTTCTGCCGATGAGATCGCTGGCATGAATATTTTCAAACAAAAATGCTCGACCTGTCATGCGACAGACCTTTTTACCGACCAAAGTTTCCGCAACAATGGCATTTTGGACGATTTTTCAAATGATGCTGGACGAAACTTAGTCAGCACTTTTACTGAAGACATCGGAAAATTTATCGTGCCATCGCTCAGAAACGTGGAAAAAACACCACCGTACATGCACAATGGAAAATTCAAAACCCTCCAGTCCGTGCTCGAGCATTACGCTTCTGGCGTGAAAGATTCACCAACGCTCGACCCTATTTTAAAGCAAAATGGTAAACTCGGCATCGCCCTGACCGAAATGGAAAAAACGCAAATCATTGCGTTTTTGAAAACACTGACGGATGAGGATTTTATCCGGGACGTACGATTTCAGAAACAATAATATTTTGTCTGAATTGTTATTTTCTGTTTTGATGATTTACGTGAACACAACAGCAATTATAAAAATCACGATAAAGAAATCATTAGTGTAAATATGAAAGTACCAATCATTATCACTTTTGCCATCGCGGTTTTTGACACGCCAAGCGCCATTGCTCAATGCATACCCGTCAAAAAAGCTCAGTAGAAGGAAATACATCCTAATTACTATGCGATGAACATGTCATTTCACTCAGCCGTAGAGAAAAATTTTACGCTGCAGAAAAAAAATCCGGACTGCTCGTCGAGCAGGCAAAGGCTTGGATAAAATCTTTAGCCTCGGCTGGCCACAATCAGTAAGTGGAAGAAAAATTTTTAGTGGTTGGACTTCATGGAAAAATTTATAAAACAGAATACTTGCTGATTTGAGAGAAGAGCTACTAAATAGGACTTCAAAAGGATGACTGAAAGAGAACTGTGAAGGCATAACAAAGCATAGACACAACAACGCCAAGCATATAAATCATTCTCTCCTGCGACGCGGGATCTTAGCTTCGCAGCGATTTTAATTTTTTCCGGTATTGAAAATATTATTTGGGTATAATTGGCTGCTAATGGTTTGGCTGAGCAGGGTATATGCCAAAACCGTCAGGTTGTGAAAAAACTAATTCAAGAATAATTTTGTAAATCTCTTTGTTGGAATCATTTTGATTTGTATTTTTATATATTATGAATCATGTAACCGGCATACCAAGATTACAAATGCAA
>WBZT01000093.1_pt1 | contig 26836 bp, 24 predicted proteins | sample 5204241 | NCBI WGS metagenome assembly WBZT01 (sample SAMN12344358, study PRJNA552823) | activated sludge metagenome | biome: Activated sludge suspended growth; feature: Nitrification reactor; material: Wastewater; isolation source: activated sludge from nitrification reactor of wastewater... | reverse complement strand
TGCTCGCCGAGGCCGGGCTCCCCGAAGGGGTCCTCCAGGTCGTGCTCGGGCCCGGAGCGACCATCGGCCAGGCTGTCCTCGAACTCGCCGACGACCTCTGCTACACCGGTTCCACGGAGGTGGGGAGGCGGGTCGCCGTGACGGCGGCCCAGCGGCTCGTGCCCGTGTCGCTCGAGCTGGGCGGCAAGAACACCGCCTACGTGCGGGCCGATGCCGACCTACGACGCAGCGTTCCCGGGGTGTTGCGGGCGGCGTTCAGCTCGGGCGGGCAGCTGTGCATCCACGCCGAGCGGCTCGTCCTGCACGAGTCGATCGCCGACGACTTCCTCGCGCGCTTCGTGCCCGCCGTGGCGGCGATGCGGATCGGGCCGGCGCTCGAATTCGGTTGGGACATGGGCAGCCTGCTCAATCAGCGCCAGCTCGACCGGGTGCGCTCCCACGTGGACGACGCGGTGGCCAAGGGTGCCCGCGTGCTCGTCGGCGGTCGGGCCCGCCCAGACCTCGGTCCCTTCTTCCACGAGCCGACCGTGCTCGACGGGGTCACGGCCGAGATGGCCTGCCGTGACGAGGAGACCTTCGGACCCGTGCTGTCGGTCTATCGGGTGTCCTCGGACGAGGAGGCGGTCGCGCTCGCCAATGACACGGCATACGGGCTCAATGCCTCGATCTGGACCCGCGACATCCCGGCCGGGCGCTCGCTCGCGCGACTCATCCACGCGGGCACGGTCAACGTCAACGAGGGGTATGCCGCCGCCTGGGGCACGACGGGTGCGCCCATGGGTGGGATGGGCCAGTCCGGTCTGGGACGTCGGCATGGGGCGGAGGGGATCCGCAAGTACACCGAGAGTCAGACCATCGCGGCGCAGCATGTCGTGCCGTTCGCGCCCTTCTGGGGGCTCGACGACCGCGGTTTCGCTGCAGTTGTCACCGGAGCGTTCCGAGTCTTCAAGCGAATGGGGTTGTCATGACTGGGAATTGGGATCACGACGTCGTTGTCGTCGGCTCGGGTTTCGGTGGTTCGGTGGCGGCCCTGCGGCTCGCGGAGAAGGGATATGGGGTGCTCGTCTTCGAGGCGGGCCGGCGGTTCGAGGACGCCGACCTGCCGAAGACCTCGTGGGATGTCCGCCGCTATGTGTGGGCGCCCACGCTCAAGTGCTTCGGCGTGCAGCGGATCCACCGGCTGCGCGACGTGATGATCCTCGCCGGGGCGGGTGTGGGTGGCGGGTCGCTCAACTACGCGAACACTCTCTACGTGCCGCCGGAGCCGTTCTTCCGCGACCGACAGTGGGGCCACATCACCGACTGGCAGGCGGAGCTGGCGCCGCACTACGAGTCCGCGTCGCGGATGCTCGGGGTGGTGACCAACCCGTGTGACGGGCCGGTCGAGAAGATCATGCGTGCTGCCGCGCGCGACCTCGGGGTCGAGGGGACCTTCCGGCATACGCCGGTCGGGGTGTTCTTCGGCGAGCCGGGTCGGCGGGTGCCCGACCCCTATTTCGGCGGTGAGGGGCCGGATCGCAGCGGCTGCACCGAGTGCGGCAACTGCATGGTCGGCTGCCGTGACGGGGCGAAGAACACGCTCGTGAAGAACTACCTCTGGCTCGCCGAACGCCGCGGCGCCAAGATCGAGCCGATGCGCACGGTCGTCGAGGTGCGCCCGCTCGACCCGTCGCGCCCCGAGGGCGGCTACGCGGTGACCACCGAGGCGACCGGTGCGTGGTTCCGGCGCGACCGGCGGACGGTCACCGCCGGACAGGTCGTCCTCGCCGGCGGTGCCTGGGGCACCCAACAGCTGCTGCACCGGCTCAAGGCGCGCGGCGTGCTGCCCCGACTGTCCGACTCGCTCGGTGATCTCACCCGCACCAATTCCGAGGCCCTCGGCGGCGCCCTCACCGTCAAGGTGCCCGACATCGACCTCACCCGTGGGGTGGCGATCACGACGAGCTTCCACGTCGACGAGATCACCCATGTCGAGAACGTCCGCTACGGCAAGGGCTCCAACCTCATGGGCGGGCTCACCACCGTCATGCTCGACGTCGAGCACGACGGCGCCACCGGGGCCGGCGGCGCGGAGAGCCGGGCGACCGAGCGGGTGCCCCGTCCGCTGCGCTTCCTCGGGCTCGCGGCGAGGCATCCGGTCGACTTCCTGCGCTATACCTCGGTGCGCCGCTGGTCGGAGCGGACGATTATCGCCCTGGTCATGCAGAGCCTCGACAACTCGCTGACGGTTCGGGCCAAGCGCGGGCTGGGTGGGCGGATCCGGTTGACCTCGCGACAGGGCCACGGAGTGCCCAATCCGACCTGGTTCCCGCAGGCGAGCGCGGGGGTCCGCGCGATGGTCCGGGCCCTCTCTGCGGCCACGGGGGTGCGCACCCTCGAGGGCGGCAACATCTCGGCGATCGTCGACATGCCGCTCACCGCGCACTTCCTCGGTGGCGCCGTGATCTCGGACGACCCGGCCCACGGGGTCGTCGACCCCTATCACCGCGTGTGGGGCTACCCCGGCCTGCACGTCACCGACGGGTCGGCGATCTCGGCCAACCTCGGGGTCAACCCGGCGTTGTCCATCACGGCCCAGGCCGAGCGTGCGTGCTCGCTGTGGCCGCGCAAGGGTGCGGTCGACGCGCGCCCGGCCCAGGGGGCGGCATACGTGCGGCTCGACGCGGCGAGCGCTGCCGTCTGACCCTGCCCCCTCGGCCGTGCGCTGATGTCGCTGCGCGCTGACGTGTTCAGGCCGCGAGGAATGACGACAGCCATCGTTCGAGCGGCGATCCGTCGTCCGGTGCCTGGCTCGGCTCGAAGGTCGGCGGGCTCCAGCCCCAGCCGAGGACCGGGGGAGCCTGCGAACGGGCGGTCAGCCCGGTCGCAGTGGTGATCTCGATCGTGTGCGATGGCCCGCCGGGATCCAGTCCCGTGTGCACGACGTCGACCCGCCAGCCGGGTGTCTCCTTGGTGAGGTTGCAGCGACGGCACAGCCCGGCGGAGTTGGCCACGCCGGTCGGGCCGCCGTCGGCGTGCCGCTCGACGTGGTCGGCATCGACGACCGGGGCATCGCACCAGGGCGTGCGGCAGGTCTGGTCACGCAGGACGAGCATCCGCCGCAGCCCCCCGCCGAACCGGCGTCGGCGTGAATCGAGCGCGACGAGGTCTCGGCCGTCCGGCCGCGTGTAGAGCCGCCGCAGGAACACCCGCGCCCGCCCGTCCCGCAGCCATCCACGGGCTAGTGCCGCCGGCACGCTCGCCATGCCCAGAAGGTATGCCGGCTCGTCTGCCGAGCGAGCCGGGTCGCCGACGCCGAGCAGGCTCCGGTCGGTCATCACGAGCTGGACCTCGACCGATTGGGGCTTTCCGACGGCCCGGCCGGAGAGCAGGCGCAGCGCCGTGTCGGCCATGATCGCTCCGCGCCCACGGCCCTCGGGCAGTTCGTCAGGCCGTTGGCCACCGAGCACCGATCCCGCGTGCGCCCGCAGGGCGGCGTAGGCACCGATCGCCTCAGGGAGGGGACCGAGCACCGTGAGGTAGGCCATGCCGTCGGGGGCCGGACGCACGCTTACCGTACGGCCGGCGACCGCACGCTCCATCCGTCGCACGACGGACGCGGCATCGAGCTCGGCGGCAACGCGTCGGGCGGCCCGGCCGAGCTGGCGAGGGGAGAGGTGGCCGAGGTCGGGTCCGAGCCGCCGATCAACCCATCGCCGGTCCTGCACGGCGAGGGTCGCCGTCTCGGCGGCGATCACGGTGGCCGCCCACTCGCCGATGTCGCCGGCGGTCAAGGCCCGCATCGTCTCGGGGAGCTCCTGCACGAGCGCGCGGGCAAGGCCGAGCTGACGGTCGCCTCGATGGGGTGACTCCCGCCGGGCGAGGGCGACCTCGGCACCGACGGCCCGTCTCGTCGACGCCTCGTCTTCGCCGCGCTCACGGGCCCGGACGAATCGGGCATCGGCGAAGGCGACCGTGAGTCGTGCCTGCGCGCCGGCGCAGGCCGCCTTGAGCCGCTCGAGTTCCTCGATCGCTCCGAGCAGCTGGGTCGGATCGAGCCCAGCCGGGTTGAGCCCAGCCGGGTCGAGCTCGGCCGGGTCGAGCTCGACCGGGTCGGCGGCGACGTCCTCGGCCGCGACCTCGCCGCCTGCCGGCCTGGCTTGCGCGGGGTGCAGTGGCATCGGATCGTGCTCGTCCGCACCGAGGCCGACGAGCCAGGCCCGGACGGCGCGAAGTCGGGCAGTCAGTGGCGATCCGGCCGCCGGCTGCGACATGGCCGTTGGCGCGGCCGCGCTCACCGCGGCGCGTCGGGCGCCGCTGGGGGAGAGGGGCTGTCGGTCCATTCCAATATCGTACAAATGTTCGATCGCGGTGTCAAGCGCTCACATCGACAGAGGAGGCCGGAAAGCATTGTGCGAGAACGGGTTCACGCACTCCGAACGGCGCGGCCGGCGGCCGAACCGGGTGGGACCGAACTGGGTGGGACCGAACTGGGTGGGCTCGAACTGGGTGGGACCGAACCGGGTGGGCCCGAACCGGGCAGCTCCGCGGCGGGTGGGACCGAGCCGGGGTAGAGCGCCCCCCACGCCGAGCGGATGTGTTCCTCGACAAGGCGCTCGGCCTCGTCGGCGTGGCCACCTTCGATGGCGGCATAGAGCGCACGGTGGTCGGCCTGGAGGTCGACGACGAGCCCCTCCCAGTCGCGGACCCCCCGGAAGGCGTCGAGCAGCGGCAGCCGCATCGACTCGCGGATCGCGACCGTGAGGTCGGCGGCGAGCCGGTTGCCCGCGGCCTCGGCGATGGCGACATGCAGTGCCGTGTCCGCGTCGTTGAACCCTGCCTTCGAGAGCCCCGGCGTCTGCATGACCGCGATCGCCTCGCGCATCGCACCGAGGTCGGCGGCGCGTGCGTGCTCGGTCGCGAGCCGGATGCTCAGGCGCTCCAACGCGATCCGCGCCTCGATCACGTCGTCGAGCGGGAAGTTCGCGAGGGCGACGTGCAGCCGCAACAGCCGCATGAGCGCCCGCGCGGGCACCGCGGTCACCGTGGTCCCGCCGGCCCCGCCGGCACCGACCGCCGAACGGACCACGCCCTGCGCCTGCAGCGTGCGCACCGCCTCGCGAACGGCCGCGCGGCTCACATCGAGTCGGCGCGCGAGCTCGCGCTCGGCCGGCAGCTGGTCGCCGACTCGGAGCTCGCCAGCGAGGATGCGCTCCTCGACCCAGCCGAGCACCACCTCGAAGGCGCGCAGCCCGTTGCGCTCCGACGCGTCCTCGCTGCTGCGTGGCCGGTCGTGCAGGTCCGTCACTGCGTCCTCACTCTCTGCGTGCGACAGTTCGGGCAACCGGCGACCGTTCGGACAACCGGCGACCGTTCGGACAACCGGCGACCGTTCGGCCAATCGGCGACCGTTCGGCGCGGTCGGTATGCCGTCCGGCTCAGATCAGGGGTCACCCCCGACCCGAGGGGGTTGACCGAGAATGGTCTGACCTCTACCGTCCTGTCAAGGCCAAATGGTCTGACCAAAGATCGGCACCTGCATCGCACCTCCCACCGCGGCGAACCACCCGACTCGCCCCGTCGACCCAGGAGCCCGCATGACCAGCTCGATCGGCATCGTCGCCGACGCCTACACCCCACAACTCGCGCCCGTCGGCGGCAGCCTCGTCGCCTCGGCGCTCATCGCGCTGCTACCCCTGCTCACCGTCTTCGTCACCCTCGGCTGGCTGCGCTGGAAGGCGCACTGGGCCGGCCTCACCGCCGTGCTCGTCGCGATCCTCGTCGCGGCGATCTTCTTCAAGATGCCGGTCGGGCTCGCCGTGGCCTCGGCCGCCGAGGGCGGCGTCTACGGCCTGTTCCCCATCATGTGGATCGTCTTCACGGCGATCGTCCTCTACCAGGTCACAGTCGCGAGCGGGCGCTTCGAGGACCTGCGCGCGACCTTCCACCTCATCTCCGACGACCCGCGGATCCAGGCGATCATCATCGCCTTCTGCTTCGGTGGCCTGCTCGAGGCGCTCGCCGGTTTCGGCGCACCGGTCGCCATCACCGGTGTCATGCTCATGGCGTTGGGCTTCAGCCCACTGCGCGCCGCGGCCGTCGTCCTGCTCGCCAACACGGCACCGGTGGCCTTCGGCGCCATCGGCACCCCGATCATCACCGCCGGCAACCTCACGAAGATCCCCTACCAGCAGATCGGCGCCTACGTCGGCCACCAGACCCCGGTGCTCGCCTGCCTCGTGCCCCTGCTGCTCGTCCTCATGGTCGACGGCCGCCGCGGCGTGCGCCAGACCTGGCCGGTCGCGGTCGTCGTGGGGGTCGCCTTCGCCGTCGGACAGTGGATCTCCGCGAGCTACATCTCGGTCGAGCTCACCGACATCATCGCCTCGCTCGTCGGTCTGGCCGCCGCCGTCGTCTTCCTGCGCTTCTGGAAGCCGGTCGGCAAGGACGAGGCGACTGCCGCACTCGCGGTCGAGCGCGAACTTGCCCTCGTCGGGGGCGGCTCCGGCTCTTCGGCCGGCCCGGCCGGTGGCTCCGCGGCGACCGCGCAGTATGCCGTCTCCCAAGCCGACCTCGAAGCCCGCGCCCGGGCGCTCACCCCCGGGCGGATCACCATGGCCCTGTTCCCCTACCTGCTCGTCATCGCGATCTTCTCGGTCGCCAAGCTCGTCGACCCGGTGAAGGCGTGGCTGGCCTCGACCGACGTGAAGATCGGCTGGCCCGGCCTCGACGGCCAGGTCCTCACCGCGAGTGGGGCGAAGAACTCCTCGACGGTCTACACCTTCCCCTGGCTGTCCTCTCCGGGCACGAGCCTGCTCATCTGCGGGATGGTCACCGCGGCCGTCTACGGCGTCTCGGCCGGGGCCTGGGCCAAGGAGGTGCGGGACACGGCATACAAGATGCGCTGGGCCTTCCTCACGGTCGCCTCGGTGCTCGCCCTCGCCTACGTGATGAACCTCTCCGGCCTCACCATCACCCTCGGCACGTGGATCGCCGGCACCGGCGCGGCCTTCGCCTTCTTCTCGCCGATCCTCGGCTGGATCGGCACCGCGGTCACCGGGTCGGACACCTCGGCCAATGCCCTCTTCGCCACCCTCCAGCAGACCGCCGCGAAGGCTGCCGGGATCGACCAGACACTCCTCGTCGCCGCCAACACGGCCGGTGGAGTCGTGGGCAAGATGATCAGTCCACAGAACCTCACGATCGCGGCCACCGCGGTCGGCTTGGTGGGCCGCGAGTCCGACATCTTCCGCAAGGTCGTCCTGTGGAGCGTCGGCCTGCTCGTCGTCCTCTGCCTGCTGGTAGGACTGCAATCGACCCCCGTCCTCTCCTGGATGCTCCCGAGGTTCTGACATGACGGCCACACCGATGACCGAGCTCTCCCAGGTGGGCAAGGGGGTGACCGTCGCCCTCTTCGCCGCCTGCTACAACGACACGATGTGGCCCGGCACGCCGATCGCCACCGTGAAGGTCCTCGAACGGCTCGGTTGCCGGGTCGAGTTCCCGCGCAAGCAGACCTGTTGCGGTCAGATCTTCACGAACACCGGGTATGCCGCCGAGGCCGTCCCCCTCGTGCGCGGCTTTGTCGACACCTTCGCGGCATACGACGCCGTCGTCGCGCCCACCGGGTCGTGCGTGGGGGCGATCCGTCACCAGCACCACGACCTCGCCGCGCGCGAGGGCGACGCGGCGCTGGGCCGGCGGGTGGACGCGCTCTCGGCCAAGGTCTTCGACCTGTCCGAGTTCCTCGTCGACGTCCTCGGGGTCACCGACGTGGGGGCCTACTTCCCCCACCGGGTGACCTTCCATCCCACCTGCCACTCGCTGCGGGTCGCCGGCGTCGGCGACCGGCCGCAGCGGCTGCTCAAGGCGGTGCGTGGGCTGACCTTCGTCGAACTGCCCCACCAGCAGGAGTGCTGCGGCTTCGGGGGTACCTTCTCGCTGAAGAACTCCGACGTGTCGATCGCGATGGCCACCGACAAGGTGCGCCACGTGCGCGAGACCGGCGCCGAGGTGCTCGTCGCCGGCGACAACATGTGCCTCATGAACATGGGCGGGGTGCTGTCCCGCCAGCGCGCCGGGGTGCGCACCCTGCACCTCGCCGAAGTGCTCGCCTCGACCGAGGAAGACCCCGCATGACGACGACCACACCGGGCCCGCTGCAGCGGACCACCCCGACCTTCGTCGGCATGCCGAAGTTCCCGAAGGCCGCCCGGACCGCCCTCGCCAACACCCAGCAGCGGCGCAACCTCGCCCACGCGACCGGGGTCATTCGGGCCAAGCGCGCCAAGGTCGTCGCCGAACTGCCCCAGTGGGAGGACTTGCGCCTGGCCGGCTCGCAGGCCAAGGACGAGGTACTCACCCACCTCGCGGCATACCTCGAGCAGTTGGAGACCAACCTCGTGGCCAACGGGGCCCAGGTCCACTGGGCCCGCGACGCCGCGGAGGCCTGCCAGATCGTCGTGGACATCGCCAAGGCCACGGGCGCCGACGAGGTGGTGAAGGTCAAGTCGATGGCGACCCAGGAGATCGAGCTCAACGAGGCCCTCGAGGCCGCGGGGATCCGCGCTTGGGAGACCGACCTCGCCGAACTCATCGTCCAACTCGGTCACGACCGGCCCTCGCACATCCTCGTGCCGGCCATCCACCGCAACCGCTCGGAGATCCGCGAGATCTTCCGCCGGGAGATGCACCTCGTCGGCCGTCCCGCGCCCGAGGACCTCACCGACGAGCCCCGCCGACTGGCCGAGGCGGCCAGGCTGCACCTGCGGGAGAAGTTCCTCCGGGCCAAGGTCGCGGTGTCGGGGGCGAACTTCGCCATCGCCGACACGGGCACCCTGGTCGTCGTCGAGTCCGAGGGCAACGGCCGGATGTGCCTCACCCTGCCCGAGACGCTCGTCTCGGTGGTCGGGATCGAGAAGGTCCTGCCGACCTGGCAGGACCTGGGCACCTTCCTCCAGCTGCTGCCCCGTTCCTCGACCGGCGAGCGGATGAACCCCTACACGTCGATGTGGACGGGGGTACATCCAGGCGACGGTCCGCAACAGGTCCACGTCGTGCTCGTCGACAACGGCCGCACTCATGTGCTCGCCGATCCCGTTGGGCGCCAAGCGCTTCGCTGCATCCGATGCTCGGCCTGCCTCAACGTCTGTCCGGTCTACGAGCGGGCCGGTGGCCATGCCTACGGCTCGGTCTATCCCGGTCCGATCGGTTCGATCCTCAACCCGCAGCTGCGTGGCACCGCGAGCGACATCGACAAGTCGCTGCCCTATGCCTCGTCGCTCTGTGGTGCCTGCTTCGAGGCCTGCCCGATGCGCATCGACATCCCCACCCTGCTCGTCAAACTGCGAGCCCAGGTCGTCGACGAGAGCGGGCGGACCTCGGCCGAGGCACGCGCGATGAAGGCACTCGCGTGGATGTTCGGCGACAGTCGCCGGCTCGAGAAGGTGCAGCGGGCAGCCACCCTCGGCGGACGAGTGTTGTCGGGCCGGACCGTCCGGCACCTGCCCGGACCCTTCGCCGGCTGGCTGAGCGTCCGCGACCTGCCCAACCCACCCACCCAGACCTTCCGCGACTGGTGGGACGCGCGCGACAAGGGAGACCCCTCATGAGCACCGCCCGCGCAGAGATCCTCGCCCGGGTGCGGGCAGCGGTCACCGACGTCGGCCGGCCCCTCGGCGCCCGGGGCGATGCGCCCCGCGTCGAACAGGTCTCGCCGGGCCGCGCCGAGACGGTCGAGCTGTTCGTCGAGAACGTCGTGGACTACAAGGCGGCCGTCGTGCGGGTGGCACCCGGGGGGGAGGGTGCGGCCATCGGCGACGCGCTGCGGACCGCACAGTCGGTGCTCGTCCCCGCCGGGCTCCCCGCGGCCTGGACGTCGGCGCTTCCGGACGGGATCCTGGTGGTCGCCGACGACGCGCTGTCCAACGGGGGGCTCGACGCCGTCGACGCGGTCGTCACCGCCTCGGCGGTGAGCATCGCGACGACCGGCACGATCGTCCTGGACCACGGCCCGGACCAGGGCCGGCGAGCACTCTCGCTCGTGCCCGACCTACACGTGTGTGTCGTGCGCGCCGACCAGGTCGTCCACGACGTGCCCGAGGCGGTCGCCCGGCTGCGACCCGCGGTCGACCGCGACGAGACGGCCGGTATGCCGCGTCCGCTCACCTGGATCTCCGGGCCGAGCGCGACGAGCGACATCGAACTCGACCGGGTCGAGGGCGTCCACGGCCCCCGCACCCTGCACGTGATCCTCGTCGAGGGCTGACGGGCGCGCGCGCCGCGACGGATGGTCGGATCTCGACTTCACCCTGTTCGCCGAGCCCGCGTCGGTCGGGCCGAGCGCCTTCGACCCGCTGCGGCGACTGGAGGCGGCATACCCGCGGGTGGGTGCACGCCTGGTCGCCGCCCGGCTGGGCTGGCGTTGACCGGAGGGTATGGCGTCTAGCCTGGGAGGGTGCTGCGGACCGCCCTCACCCCTCGATGGCTGGGCTGGCTCGCCGTCGTCGTCGCCCTCGCCGTCGGGATGGTGTGGCTCGGCATCTGGCAGTACCGGGTGGCCGAGGCCAACGGTGTCGCCGACGCCCTGCGCGAGGCGAACGAGCGACCGGTGATCGCGCTTACGGCATACCTGCAGCCGCACACCGCCTTCCCCGCGGACGGGTCCAACCAGCGGCTCACCGCGGTCGGCCACTACGAGCCGGCCCGCCGCGTGTGGGTGCTCGACCGCCGGCTCGCGGGCGTCGAGGGTTACTGGGTGCTGGAACCCTTCGTCGTCGAGGCGACCGGTGCCCGGATCCCGGTCGTCCGCGGCTTCGTCACCAGTCACCCCGCCGCCCTCCCCCCTTCGGCGGGGTCGGCAACGTCGACGGGGCGGGGGCCGTCGGCGACGCTCACCCTCGTGGGCAGCCTCGCCCCGACCGAGGGACCGGGCACGCCGCGGCGTCCGCCTCAGGCCGGGGAGGTCGCCGCGGTGTCCGTGGGGGCACTGCTCAACGACTGGGGCGGCGAGGTCTACAACGCCTTCCTCTTCGCGATCTCCGAGACGCCCGACCCCGGTGACGTCGGGCCGGCCGGCTCTTCTGCCGCAGGTGCCACCGGTGCGATGGAGCGGGTCCCGCCGCCGCTGACCACCGGCGGGCTCACCCTGCGCAACGCGGCATACGCCCTGCAGTGGTGGGCCTTCGCCGTCTTCGTCGGGTGGATGTGGGTGAAGATGGTGCGCGAGGACTACCGTCGTGCCGTGGCCCGAGAGGGCGATTCCGCACCGACCGCACCGACAGCAGGAGCCCCGCTGTGAGCATGTACCCGACCAACCTCGCCAAGCCCACGCAGATCCGTCAGGCGCTGGGCATCTACCGGGGGATGGCGATGGTCGCCGGGGTTGCCCTGTTCGTCCTGCTCGCCGAGATGGTGTTGAAGTACGGCTTCCACCAGGACAACTGGTTCACCCGCAACTGGTCCTATGTCCACGGCTTCATCTACATGGTCTACGCCGGGTCGATCGCCAACCTCGGGTTGAAGCTCGCCTGGCCGCTCCAGCGGATCGTCCTGCACCTGCTCAGCGGATTCGTTCCGGTCGCACCCTTCGTCGCCGAACGTCGGGTGACCGCCGAGACCAAGGCCGTGCTCGCCCGGGTCTACTTCGGCGGTTAGGACACCTCGACCGGCAGGGCTCGGTCAGGCTGCGGGCTCGAGGACGAGCAGCCCGGTCGCGGTGTTGGAGATCGGGATGTGGTAGTTGCGGTGGACCTCGCGGATGGGTCCGTCGGCCGCGCCGAGGGCCGCTCGCATCGCCAGCCAGTTGAGCACCTCGACCCCCTGCGTGCCGGCGAGGGCGACGAGTTCGCGGTCGCTGAACTGGGTGAGCCACTGCGGGTCCGAGACGATGCTCGCGAGGCATTCCTGGTCGAACTTCTTGTTGATGTGCCCGGCACGCTCGCCCTCGAGTTGGTGGCTGAGCCCGCCGGTGCCCATGACGACGACCCGCTTGTCGGAGTCCCAGGAGCGGATCGCCTGCCCGACCGCTTCGCCGAGCCGATAGGTGCGGTGGGTCGTCGGCAGCGGGAACTGCACGGTGTTGATGCAGATCGGCACCACCTGGACCGGAGCGACCTCCTGGTCGGGCCAGAAGAGCTTGAGCGGGAGCGTGAGAGCGTGGTCGACGAGCATCTCCTGGCAGGTGACGATGTCGAACTCGGCGGCGACGAGGTGCTCGATGAGATGCCAGGACAGGTCCTGGTTGCCGTCGACCGGCGGCAGGGTGGGGATGCCCCATCCCTCGTCGGCGTTGGCGTAGTGTGCGGCCGCCCCGACCGCGAAGGTCGGCATCTTGTCGAGGAAGAAGTTGAGCCCGTGGTCGTTGTAGAAGACCACGGCGATGTCGGGCGTGGCCTGCGCGAGCCACCGGTGCACTGGCGGGAAGCCGTCGAAGAACGGGGCCCAATAGGGGTCGGCCTGCAGGCCCTTGGCGATAGCGCCGCCGATCGCCGGGATGTGTGAGACGGCCAGGCCGCCGACGATGGAAGCCATCAGGCGTCCCCCTCCTGGTCGTTGGCCGCCACCAACCTGGCCTTGAACTCGTCCTTGGTCATGCCGGTCTGTTGGGCCCCGATGTCCTGCATGTCCAGCCCGTAGATCCCGGCCAGCTTCGCCAGGTAGTAGGCGTTGCCGCCGGCGGCCAACATGTCGAGCACCTGGAGGGACTTCACCGCGGCCACCTGCGCGTCGTCGAGCTGGTAGGACCGCATGTAGGCCTCGGGGTCGGCGAGGAAGGCCGCGCGGTTCTCGGCCGAGTTGAACGAGTAGCACATCTTGTTGAGCTGGTAGCCCCGGCGCGCCTCCTCCCCGTCGAAGGGAGTGGTCCCCGGGATCGTCGTCTGATTCGCTCGCACGTCTGCCCACCGTCCTTTCGGTGACGCGAGTATGACCGGGCCGCCGGGACCGGACAACGGGCCTGCGATGATGGCACTCATGAGCGGAATCGATCGATCGGTGATCGATGTCGGCCTCCTCCAGACGCTCGTGGCCGTCATCGAGGCAGGTGGTATCACCGCGGCGGCGCATCGGCTCGGAGTGAGCCAGTCGGCGGTGAGCCATCAGGTGGAGCGGCTCCGCGGGGTGGTCGACGACCAGCTGTTCGTCCGCTCCGGGCGGGGCGTCGTGCCGACCCGCCGCGCCGAGGATCTCGCCCAGCGGGCGCGGGAGCTGCTCGCCGAGCTGTCCCAGTTCCCCCGGGTCGGCGCCTTCGACCCGGGCCAATGGGAGGCGACCTTCACCATCGCGGCCAACGCCCTCCAGCGGGACCTGCTCCTGCCCGCCCTGCTCGCCCGGGTCCGCAGCCGTGCCCCCGGCCTGGCCGTGCGCGTGGTGCCCTCGGGGGTGCCGTCCACGTCGATGCTGCGCAGCGACCAGGTCCAGCTCGTGCTCTCGCCGAGGCCACCCCAGGGGGAGGACATCCTCCACCTGCACCTGTTCAGCGACCGTTACCGGGTCTTCTACGACGCCGAGGTCCGGCCGGAGCCGCGCGGTTTGGTCGACTACCTCGCCGCCGAGCACGCCACCGTCCGCTACGAGGACCAGCGCAGGCTGGCCTTCGACGAGGAGGCGGAACGGGGCGGCATACGGCGCCGGTTCCGGGTGTTCGTGCCCGCCTTCGACTGCATGGGCGCCTTCGTCCGCGGCACGCCCCTGCTGGCCACGGCACCGAGCCTGCTGGGCCGGACCACGCTCATCGGCCTCGCGCACACGTCCGTGCCGTTTCCCGCGGATCCGCTGCCGATTCACCTGGCCTGGCACGCGCGCTACCGCAGCGACCCGGCCCACCGATGGGTCCGGCGCGAGCTCACGACCATCGCCCAGGGGGTAACCGGCCAGACAACCGGGGAGGCCTCGGCCGGCTCGCCGTCACCCACCGCGGCGCAGGGACGCGCCGTCCATCGCGGATAGGCTCGGGCGCGTGACGGACACCCTGGGCTCCCGGCCGGTCCTCGTCGTCGACTTCGGCGCCCAATACGCCCAACTCATCGCCCGGCGGGTGCGCGAGGCACGGGTTTACAGCGAGGTCGTCCCGCATACGATGCCGGTCGCGACCATGCTCGCGCGCGACCCGGCCGCGGTCATCCTCTCGGGCGGCCCGGCCAGCGTGTATGCCGCGGGCGCACCCGCGCTCGACCCCGCGCTCCTGGCCGCCGGGGTTCCGGTCCTCGGCCTCTGCTACGGCTTCCAGGCGATGGCCCAGGCCCTCGGCGGCACCGTCGCGCACACGGGGACCGGCGAATACGGCCACACCCCGGCGACGGTGAGCACCGATTCGGTGCTCTTCGCGGGGCTGCCCGCCGAGCAGTCGGTGTGGATGAGCCACGGCGACTCCGTGACGGCGGCCCCTCCGGGGATGCGGGTGACGGCAGCCAGCCCCGGTGCCCCGGTCGCGGGCATCGAGGACCCCGCCCGGCGGTTGTTCGGGGTGCAGTGGCATCCCGAGGTGCTGCACACGGCATACGGCCAGCGGGTGCTCGAGAACTTCCTCTGGCAGGGGGCCGGAATCGCGCCGGACTGGACGCCGGCCAACGTCGTCGGGTCGCTCGTCGACTCGGTGCGCGCCCAGGTCGGGCAATCGGCCGTCCTGTGCGCCCTGTCCGGTGGGGTCGACTCCTCGGTCGCGGCCGCCCTCGTCCAGCGCGCCGTCGGCGACCAGCTCACCTGCGTCTTCGTCGACCACGGACTCCTGCGCGAGGGGGAGGCCGAACAGGTCGAGAAGGAGTTCGTCGCGGCCACCGGGGTGCGGCTGGTGGTCGTCGACGCGCGCGAGCGCTTCCTGCGCGCGCTCGCGGGGCTCACCGACCCCGAAGCCAAGCGCAAGGCCATCGGAGAGCAGTTCATCCGGGTCTTCGAGCAGGCCGCCCGAGACGTCGTGGGTTCGGCGCAGGCCGAGGGGCACCCCATCGAGTTCCTCGTCCAGGGCACCCTCTATCCCGACGTCGTCGAGTCCGGCGGAGGCGAGGGCGCGGCCAACATCAAGAGCCACCACAACGTCGGCGGGCTGCCCGAGGACCTGCGCTTCACCCTCGTGGAGCCCCTGCGGGCGCTGTTCAAGGACGAGGTGCGCCAGGTGGGCCTGGAGCTCGGCGTGCCGGAGACGATCGTGTGGCGCCAGCCCTTCCCGGGGCCCGGGCTCGGCGTCCGGATCATCGGCGAGGTGACCGCCGATCGGCTCGAGGTGCTGCGTGCGGCCGACGCGATCGTCCGCGAAGAACTGACCGCCGCCGGCCTCGACCGGGAGATCTGGCAGTGCCCGGTCGTCCTGCTCGCCGACGTGCGGTCGGTGGGTGTGCAGGGCGACGGACGCACCTACGGCCACCCGATCGTCCTGCGACCGGTGTCCTCCGAGGACGCGATGACCGCCGACTGGACCCGGGTGCCCTATGACGTGCTCGCCCGGATCTCCGGGCGGATCACCAACGAGGTGCGCGAGGTCAACCGGGTCGTCCTCGATGTGACGAGCAAACCGCCGGGCACCATCGAGTGGGAGTGAGCCGGGGCGGCCGTGGCAGGCTAGACCCTCGCGGCGGGCCCGAGTCCGTCGCGTCGTCGTGACGAAGGAGCGCAGGCTGTGTGCGGGATCGCGGGTTTCCACGGGAGCACCGACCGTGACCTCCTGCAGCGGATGACTGACTCCCTCGCCCACCGCGGACCCGACGGCGAGGGCATCTTCCTCGACCGGCAGGTGGGCCTGGGACATCGGCGGCTGAGCATCATCGACACCTCGACCGAAGCCGACCAGCCCATGTGGAGCGAGGACCGACGCCTCGTCGTCGTCTTCAACGGCGAGATCTACAACTACCGCGAGCTCAAGGCGCAGCTCACCGGCCTGGGCCACCGGTTCCACACGCAGTCGGACACCGAGGTCATCCTCGTGGGCTACCAAGAGTGGGGCGAGGACGTCCTCACCCACCTGCTCGGCATGTTCGCCTTCGCCCTCTACGACACGGTGACCACCCGGTTGTTCGTCGGTCGGGACCGGCTCGGGATCAAGCCGCTCTACTACGTGCAGGCCCCCTTCTTCGCCTTCGCGTCGGAGATCAAGGCGCTCATGCTCATCCCGGGCGTGCCCAAGGTCGTCAACGCCGAGGCGCTGGCCCGGTTCCTGCGGTTCCGGGTCCACGACAGCGACGAGCAGACCTTCTTCGGCGGCGTGCAGCGGCTGCTCCCCGGGCACTACCTGCTCGTCGAGGACGGGCGGATCACCACCCGGCGCTATTGGCAGCTCGAGTTCAACCCCGAGTTCGGGCCCTCGCGCAGCGACGAGGACTATGCCGAGGAGTTCGGTGCGGTCTTCGAGAAGGTCATGCGCCGCCATCTCATCGCCGATGTGCCGTTGGGTTTCAACCTCTCCGGCGGGCTCGACTCCTCCGGGGTCGTGGGGGTCGGCGCCCACCTGGTCCGCTCGGGCGAGGACACCCACACCGAGGGCAAGCTGTTCACCTTCTCGGCGCTCTTCCCGGGCGAGACCATCGACGAGACCCGCTACATCCACGAGGTGGAGCGGTTCGCCGGGTCGACGCCGGTCTACTCCTATCCCAACCCGGACGAGTTCTGGGCCGAGATCATGCCGTGGGTATTCACCCAGGAGGAACCGACGATCTCCTCGGCCCCCTATGCCTACTACTCGGTCTTCCGCGAGGCCGCCAAGCACGTGAAGGTGTCCCTCTCGGGCAACGGCGGCGACGAGATCCTCGCCGGATACCTCCCCTACTTCCGCACCTATCTGCAGAGTGCGATGGGGCAACGCGCCTACGGGCGCGCGCTCGCCGAGGGGGTGCGCGGCATACCGGTGTTCTACAAGCAGTACCTCCAACGGATCGAGCAGCTCGTCAAAGGGGAGGGGATGACGATGCGTCCCTTCCTCGGACCGGGGTTGCAGGGCTTCAAGGACATCACCTTCGGCTACAGCCACAACCTCAACGAGCGCCTCTCCCAGGACGTCACGCGCTATTCGACGCCCAACCTGCTGCGCTACGAGGACAAGAACTCGATGGCCTTCTCGCTCGAGTCACGGGTGCCTTTCCTCGACTCCGAGCTCGTCGAGCACGTCTTCAGCCTCCCCATCGACCAGAAGATCAAGGGCGGCTGGACGCGTTACGTCTACCGCAACGCGATGAAGGGCAAGATGCCCGAACTCAACCGGTTGCGCCGCTCGAAGATCGGCTTCACCAACCCCGAGGCCGGTTGGATGCGGCACAACGCCCCCCGCATCCGCGAGGTCTTCGCCAGCCCCGCGCTCGCCGAGCACGGTCTGTTCGACCAGCCCACCCTGCTCGCGTCCTACGACCGGTGGCTCGCCGGGGCGGAGCGGATCGACGCGCTCGTCTACTGGCGAATCCTCGTGAGCCAGCTGTGGATCCAGCGCTTCGAGCTGCACGGCATAGGCTGACCGGCATGGCCAAAGACCACGAGCTCACGATCGACGCGGCGGGGACGCGGTGGGATCGGATCGGGGTGAAGACCCATCTCATCGGCATCCTCGAGCCACTCGATCCCATCATCGAGAGCCAGGTCGTCCCGCTCTATCGCGCCGGGGACTGGATCGCCATCTCGGAGAAGGTCGTCACCATCTCCCAGGGCCGGGTCGTCCACATCGACGTCGTCAAGGCCTCGCCGCTAGCCAAGTTCATCGTCAAGGGCGTGAAGAAGTACGACAACGACATCGGATACTCGCGCCCCGAGAAGATGCAGGTGGCGATCTGGCAGACCGGATACCTGCGGATGATGGCCGCGATGGTCGGCGGGGCGGTCACGCGGGTGTTTGGACGCCACGGTGACTTCTACCGGATCGCCGGCAACCGGATCTCCGAGATCGACGGCTTCAACCCCGACGCCCTCGCGCCGTTCGACGAGTTCGCGATGATCGGCCCGGCCCGGCCGGACGACTACTGCCAGCGGATCGAGGACAGCTATGGCGTCCCGACCGTCATCATCGACGGCAACAACATCAACGTCGAGGTCCTCGGCGCGAGCCGCGGCGTGCCGGTGACCCGCGCGCAGGCCCGCGCGATCCTGCTGGACAACCCCATGGGGCAGGACGACGAGATGACCCCGATCATGCTCGTCCGCCGGCACCCCGACTGACCGTCCCGACCGACCCGTCCCGGCGGGCCCGGCCCGCTCAGTCCACGGGGAAGACGGCGTCGGCGGGTGGCTCACCCGGCCGCAGGGGCGCGGCCGGCTCGGCGAACCGCTCGATGCCCAGCGATCGACGCACGACCCGCTCGGGCAACCGGGTGAGCAGGTCCACGTTGCGGGGCGCCGGTCCGTCGGAGTGCAACTGCGACTCGTGCGCGCGGATCGCCCGGCGCTTGCGGTCGAGGTATGCCGTGGTGTCGAGCACGTGGGTGACCGGCGCCGGGGTCTCCAGCCGCACATGCCGGGGTTTCATCACCCGGGCGACGCGGGGGGAGACCGCCACCTCGAGCAGTCGCACACCCGGCGCGAGTTCGGCAGCCCGCCGGCCGACCCGATGCACCTGGACGTGGTCGGGATGGCCGTAGCCGCCGTTGATGTCGTAGGAGAGCAGCACGTCGACCGACTCCTCGCGCAGCAGCTCGGCGACCGCGGCGGCGACCTCGTCGACGTCCGCCCGGACGAAGCGCACCTGCCCGGGCGGGTCGGGGAAGACCTGCGGTCCCAGGCCGCTGTCGGCCCAGCCCAGCTGCTCGACCCGGGCGACCCCGAGGATCGCGGCGCTCGCCCGCAACTCGGCCGCGCGCACGGCGGCGAGCTCACCGGCATACCGGCGGGAGGTGAGCCCGAGGGCCCCGTCGGTCGCGGTGACGAGGACGACCCGGTGACCCTCGTCGGCGGCGCGCGCGAGGGTGCCCCCGGTGAGCAGGGCCTCGTCGTCGGGGTGCGCGTGCAGGGCGAGCAGGGTTCGAGGGGCCATCGTGGGAGAGTATGCCGGTGCGGATCGCCATGCTCACCGACTGCTACCTGCCGCGCCTCGGGGGGATCGAGGTCCAGGTCCACGACCTCACCGCCCGGCTCGTCGCACGTGAGCACGAGGTCGAGGTGTTCACGCTCACCCCGGGGTCGGTGGGCTACCGCGAGACCGAGCTCGTCGACGGGGTCGAGGTGCACCGGCTCGGGGTCAACCTGCCCCGCCAGCTGCTCGTCAACCCGCTCGCGACGCGTGGCCTGGGCAAGGCGCTGGCCGGCTTCGACGTCGCCCACGTGCACATGGGCGTGGTGAGCCCCTTCGCGAGCGACTGCGGCTTCCTCGTCACTCGGATCGGGCTGCCCACGACGATGACCTGGCACTCGGTGCTCCACAAGATCGAGACACCCGTCTCGCTCCTCGGGATCGTCCGCCGGTGGGCGGAGGCGGGTGTGGCGATGAATGCCGTGTCCGAGGTCGCCGCGGCGCCCTTGCGGCGGGTCGTCCGCGGACGCCAGGTCACGGTGCTGCCCAACGGGATCGACGTCGAAGCCTGGCGCGCACCCGCTCGTCCGCTGCTCGAGGACGGGGTCGTGCGCTTCGTCACGGCGATGCGGCTGGCCGCCCGGAAGAGACCGCTCGCACTCGTCGAACTCATGGCGCGGGTGCGTTCGGCGGCGCCACGTGCCGACGTCCGGTTGGAGATCCTCGGCGACGGGCCCGACCGGGCCAAGCTCGAGCGGGCCATCGCCGAGCGGGACGCTCAGGGCTGGGTGACGCTCGCGGGCCGGGTGCCGCGCGAGGTCGTCAAGGCACGGTATGCCGTGAGCGACGTCTACGTCTCACCCGCCGTGCTCGAGTCCTTCGGTATCGCGGCGCTCGAGGCCCGCACCCTGGGCCTGCCGGTCGTCGGTCGCGCCGGGTCGGGGGTCTCGGAGTTCGTCCGCGACGACGTCAACGGCTTCCTCGCCGCCGACGACGACGAGATGGTCGCCCGGCTCACCACGCTCGCCGTGCACCCGTCGGTGCGGCAGCGAATGGCGGCATACAACCGCTCGGTGCCACCGACGCAGGACTGGTCGCGGGTCGTCGAGCTGGCCGAGGCGGAATATGCGCGGGCGATCGCGGCCGGGGGGCGCGCCGCCGGGTGAACGAGATCCGGGTGAGCGAGATCCGGGTGCGTGCCCACGACGGTGCCGGCCGGGTCCTGCTCGACCGGCCGCTCGGGCATGGCGAGCATCCGGTCGACACGATGTGGCGCGTAGGCCTGCGGGTGCTCGAGGAGACGGGGGTGGAGCACGATCCGACCAAGGGATGCACGACCCTGCTCGTCGACGCGGTCCCGCTCACCGACGCGGATCCTGCGCCGACCACCCGGATGCCCGGCCGCGACGCCCACCTCGTCGTGCACCCGGGGGAGGTGCCCGTGTCGGTGCAGCGGTTGGCGGTGGCGGCCCTGGTCCGCAGCTCGCGCGGCGTCCTGCTCGCCCAACTGTCGGCCCGGACCAATCTCGCGGGGTGGTGGACCCTGCCCGGAGGGGGTGTCGATCCGGGGGAGACGCCGATCGCCGCCCTTCACCGCGAGGTGTTCGAGGAGACTGGGCAGCGGATCGACCCGACGGGCTATCTCACGACCCTCGTTGCCCATTGGGTCGGGAGGGCCCCGGACGGCCGGCTCGAGGACTTCCACGCCGTGCGGCTCGTCTTCGCCGCCGACTGCTCGGATCCGGTCGACCCGGTCGTCCACGACGTCGACGGGACGACGTCGGCGGCCTCCTGGGTGTCGCTCGACGGATTGGACGGCTGGCCGCTGGCAGCGGACGCCCGGCGGCTCCTGCGGGGGTGAGCCGTCAGCGGCGGTGACGACGCACGCGGCGTCAGCGCCGGCGGCGACGGCGGCGCAGCAGGCCCACCTGCCCGGCGAGCACGAGGACGAGCCCGGCGACGACGAGCGCCCCGGGACCCAGCCGGGCCAGTTCGATGCTCGGCAGTCCGAGCGGGGTCCAGCACACGGCGATCGAGATCCCGAGCAGCACGAGCGACGTGAAGAGCAGGCCGACATTGGGGCCGCGCGGGGGCGGCACGAGGGTGCGGCCGCCTAGCCCGACCTCGGTCGGCCCAGGCCGGCCCACCGGGCCGACCTGGTGCTGGCCGCTCATCGCCCGGCTCCTGTGGTGGCGGGCGGCGAGGCCGTCGCGCCGGTGGTGGGGCGGCTGCTCGTGGAGTTGCCCGTCGATGCGGTCGAGCGACCGCTCGACGTCGCCCAAGGCACTCCCGGTGGGGTGAGGATCCGCACATCGCCGAAGGCGAGCGACACGTGCACGACGACGTCGGGCGTCGCACCGGTGCCGATCGTGACCGTCTGGGAGCCCACGATCCCGTCGGCGATCGTGTGGCTGGGCGAGCCCTCGGGTCGGTCGCGCTGGACCACCTCGCCGAAGCTCACGTCGAGTTCGATCCGTGCGGTGATCCCGTCGGGCACGTGGACGAGAAGCTCGCCGAATCCCACCGAAACGCTCACCTCGCGGGCCGGAGTCGTGCCAGGGGTGATCCCCGACAGGTCGAGGTCGCCCTCGCCGAAGGCGACCGCGTGGGCGCTCGCCGGCTCACCGGAGGCCGGTTCCCACCGGACCGTCCCGAAGGCGCCCGCGACCACCCCCTGCGGCAGGGCGGCATACCCGATGCTCGAGGCGACGACGAGGGCCGTGAGCAGGGCGGTGAAGCCGGCCCGACGACCGGCGAGCGCCGTCCCGAGCAGGACGAGCGAGGCGGCGCCACCGGCCGCGGCGAGGCCGACCGCGACCGGCCGTGTCGTCGCCGCCGCGAGGTTGGGCAGGCCCATGACCAGGCCGTATGCCGCTGCGCCCAGTCCCAGCGCGAGCGCGAGCACGGGCAGCCCACCCCGTGGTCGGCGCGTGTGGACGACGACGAGCGAGGGAGCGCTCGGTGCCCAGGTGCGCCCAGGGCCCATTCCGTGCGGCGCACCGGGCGGTGCCGGCGCCGGGCCGGAGCCGCGTCCGGGCGTGGGGGCCGGCGGCAGGACCGCGTCCTGCGGCGTGGCGGCCCAGGGGCCGGGCGGAGCCGTCGACATCGGCGGCAGGGCCGGCGAGGTCTGCGAGGGCGACGGCGAATAGGGCGGGGGAGGCGACCCTGGGGTGGTCGTGGGCCCCGGGCCACTGAAGGGGTCGGAAGGACTGAAGGGGTCGGAAGGAATGGGGGGGTTGGAAGGAATGGAGGGATTGGAAGGAATGGCGGGATTGGAAGGAATGGCGGGGTCGGAAGGAATGGCGGGGTCGGAAGGAATGGCGGGGTTGGAGGGGCTGGAGGACGGGCGCGTCCACGAGGCGATGTTCCGTCGCAGCTCGCCCCCGAAGCCCTGGGCCTGCTCCCCGAGCTCGCGCGGGCTCTTGCCCGAGGCGGCACCCGCGACGAGCCACCACGTGAGCAGCGCGAGCGGGATGCCGATCCAGACCCACCAGCGGTCGGAGAGCTCCCCGAGGATGAGCACCCCGATGACGACGAGCAGGACGATGCCGTCGCCGTCGTGCCGGCGCAGTGCCCCCTCGGCGAGGATGCGGCCCTGCGGGTCGGGCATGAGGGCCAGGGCCACGAGGTAGAGCAGCACCCCGAATCCCCCGACCGACAGCAGGACGAGGGCGCCGATCCGCACGAGGAGGGGCGAGACGCCGAGCCGTGCGGCGATGCCGCCGCACACCCCACCGAGCCACCTACCGTCGCGGACGCGCGTGTAGCCGGAGGAGCGCAACCGGTCGAACAGGCCGTCGGCCCCGCCGGGTCGGGGCGCCGCGGGGCCGGGCACGCCGGGGTCGGGTCCGCTCATGTCCTCCATCCTGGGCCCGGGATCCGGTCTCGGCCATGAGGGTGCTCCCTGAACCGACCCCGAACCTGCCCTGAGCGCCGGGTCCCGTGCGCCGATCATGCCGCAAGATGGTGTCCGTGAGCCTTTCGTCCCCCGCGTCGCCGCCCCAGGCGGGGCCGCCCGCGTCGCCCCCGGCGACCCCGGCGACCCGGCCGCCGCTGCGCCGGTCGACGCTCGACGCGATGGTGGGTGGCGTCTGCTCGGGCATCGCCGCCCATCTCGGGGTCCCCCCGCTCGTGGTCCGAGCGGCCGTCGTCCTGCTCACCCTCTTCGGCGGTGGGCTGGGGGCGATCCTCTACGTCGTCGTCTGGGCCGTGTTGCCGGCCGAACCGGTCGTCTCCGTCGCTCTGCAGGCTCCGCCGGAGCCCGGTCGCGAGCGCCGGCTCACCGTCCACCACTGGCTCGTCGTCACGGGGCTCGGCCTGTTCGTCGCGGGCATCTCGCTCGGCACCGAGGCGGGCTCCTGGCTCACCGACCCCCGGTATGCCGTCCCCGTCCTCGCGATCGCCGCGGGGGCCCTCGTCGCGTGGTACCAGCTCGACGCGCCGCCCGGCCGGCGCTCGGGCCGCCGGCGATCGGTGTGGCTCTCGGTCACCCAGGTGGTCGTCGGCGTCGTCCTGGCCGCCTTCGGCGTCGTCGTCCTGGTCACCCAGGGGCAGGGCCCCCGCGGGGTGTGGAACGGTGTCCTCGCCGCCCTCGCCGTGCTCGTGGGCGCCGGCGGCATCGCGGCCCCGTTCGCGGTCCGGATGTATCGCGGCTTCCAGCGCGAGCAGGCCGAGCGGGTGCGCGAGACCGCCCGCGCCGACATCGCCGCCCACCTGCACGACTCGGTCCTGCAGACCCTCGCCCTCATCCAGCGTCGTGCCGACGACCCGGTCACCGTCGCCCGACTCGCCCGTAAGCAGGAGCGCGAGCTGCGCGACTGGCTGTATGCCGGTCAGCCCCGGTCCGCCGACAGTCTCGCCACCGAGCTGAGCACCGTCGTCCACGAGGTCGAGGACGAGCACGGGGTGCCCGTGGAGATCGTCGTCACGGGCGACCGGCCGGTCGAGGCCACCGGTGCCGCACTCGTCCAGGCCACCCGCGAGGCCGTGCTCAACGCGGTCCGGCACGGCCGGCCGCCGGTCTCGGTCTACGTCGAGCTCGGCCGGGACGGCGACGAGGTCTTCGTCCGCGACCACGGCGCTGGCTTCGACCTCGGCGACCTCGCCGGCGTGGCCGAGGACCGGATGGGCGTGCGCGAGTCGATCCTCGGGCGCCTCCAGCGAGCGGGGGGAAGCGCCCGCATCCGTCGACTCGACGACGGCACCGAGGTCGCCCTGCGCCTGCCGCCGATCGAGACCGGCGCCCCCGAGCGGCCCGAGGGCGAGCCCCCGACCCAGGTGCCGGTCGGGGCGAACCCGACCACGCGGCATACCGATCCGGCGAAGGAGACCACTCCGTGAACCCCCCTGTGCGACTCGTCCTCGTCGACGACCACGCGATGTTCCGTTCCGGTGTCAGGGCCGAGCTCGCCCAGGTCCACCGCGTCGACGCGACGACCGTGGCACCTGACATCGTGGGCGAGGCGCCGGACGTCGACTCGGCCGTCGCGGTCATCCAGGAGACCCGGCCCGACGTCGTCCTGCTCGACGTCCACCTGCCCGGGGGGATGGGCAACGGCGGGGTAGACGTCCTGCACGGCTGCCGGGGCCTGGCGACCGAGTCGGGCGCGCCCGTGCGCTTCCTGGCCCTGTCGGTCTCCGACGCGGCCGAGGACGTCATCGCGGTGATCCGAGCGGGGGCGCGCGGCTATGTCACCAAGACGATCAGCGGCGCCGACCTGATGCGGGCGATCCGCCGGGTCGGCGACGGTGACGCCGTCTTCAGCCCGCGGCTTGCCGGCTTCGTCCTCGATGCCTTCGGCGCCGCGGCGGGGGAGATCGCCGAGGTCGACGAGGAGCTCGACCGGCTCTCCGCGCGCGAACGCGAGGTCATGCGGCTCATCGCGCGCGGCTACCAGTACAAGGAGGTGGCCAAGGAGTTGTTCATCTCCGTGAAGACCGTCGAGACCCATGTCTCCTCGGTCCTGCGCAAGCTGCAGCTGTCCTCCCGGCACGAACTCACCGCCTGGGCCGCCGGCCGCCGGATGATCTGAGCAGCGCCGCTCCGGGCCACTCGAGCCGCCCCAGCCCGGCCGCGCATGCGTCGGTCACTGAAGTGACCGACCCCACTCTTGCCGGCGATCAAACCGAACCGTACAGTTCGATCCATGGCGGGTGCGGCGGAGTCCGAGCGGGCGCGGGCCAAGCGCGACCAGATCACCCGGGCCGCCCGGGAGGTCTTCCTCGACCGCGGCTACGCCGCCACTTCGATGGATGCGGTGACGGCAGCGGCCGGGGTGAGCAAGCAGACCCTCTACAGCTACTTCCCCGGCAAGGCCGCGCTCTTCGCCCACGTCCTCGGTGGCGAACTCGGCGAACTGCGGGTCGCCGTCCCCCATCCGCCCGAGATCACCAGCCGAAGACAGCTCCGTTCGGTGTTCGTCGGGGTCGCGCTCGCCCTCACCCGGCGCTTCATGCAGGAGGACATGATCGCCCTCCTGCGCGTCGTGCTCGGTGACGCCTACCGCGTGCCCGAGGCGCGCGACATCCTCGTCGAGTCGATCCCCCGTCAGCTGTTCGCCCTCGTCGAGGGGATCCTCGACGCGGCGGCCGTCGGCGGGCTCGTGCGGCCCCCCGTCCCCGGGCTCACCGCCCGGATGTTCGTCGGCCCGGTCATCAGCTTCGTCATGCTCGACGGGCTGCTCACCGACGGCCCACCCCAGCTGCCCGACGAGGCGACCCTCGGCTTGGTCGTCGACGCCTTCCTCGCCGCCCTGCCGCCCGCCGACGGCTCCGGCGGCTCCGGGGGCTCCGGGGGTGCCGGATGACCCCGATGACGCGAGTATGCCGCCCGGCCCGTGCCCACCGGCTCGTCCGCCGTCCGGCCCCTCTCCTGCTCGCCGTCGTCCTCGCGGTGGCCGGCTCGGGCCTGGCCGCGTGCGGCCGGACCGCATCGGGCGTCGCGGCGGTCGGCACCGTGGTCGACTCGCTCACCGTCGTGACCGTCCCGGTGTTGGCGCTGCCGGTGGTCGATCTCGACGCCGGCTTCGCCCCGACCGCGGGCGCCCCGTCGGGCGCGGCTTCGACCGGCGTGACGTCGACCGGCGTGACGTCGACCGGGACGGTCGCCTCGGTCGGCTCGACCTCCGGCTCGATCACCGGGCTCGGCAGCTTCCTGCGGGTGGCCACCGTCGCGGTCCGCGAGGGCGCGCACGTGGCCGCCGGCGACCTGCTCGCGACCTTCGCGGACGGCATACCCGCCGCGCAGGTGCGCGTCGCCGAGGCGGCGGCGGCCACCGCGAACGCCCAGGTGCCGGTGCTCGGCGACCGGATCGTCGAGATCGACGACAAGCGCGCCACCCTCGCCGACACGCATGCGACGCTCAGCTCGGCGCTCAAGACCATTGCCTCGACCCGCTCGACGCTCACCGCAACCAGGAGCCAGCTCACCGCCAACCGCGCGACCGCGGCAGCCTCGCGCGCCTCGCTCGTGGCGACCCGGGCCGACCTGCTCGCCACGCAGGCCCGGCTGCGGACCCTGCTCGCGACCCTGTCGACCGACCCCGCCGCCCCGCTACCGCCGGGGTCGCCGACCCGCGCCCAGGTCGAGGCCCAGTTGGCGGCCGTCACCACCGGCCTGGCCCAGGCCGAGGCCGGCCTCGCGCGGCTGGACGCCGGGTTGAGCCAGCTGGACGCCGGCCTGGCCACGGTGGGCTCCGGTCTGGCCCAGCTGGCGACCAAGGAGACCCAGGTCCACGACGGCCTCGCGAAGGTCGCCGACGGGAGAGCCTCGCTCGCCGAGGCGCGCACCCGGCTCGTCGACCTCCAGGGCCTCGCCCGGATCTCCGCCGACACCGCGGGGGTCGCCGTGTCGCTCGCCCAGGAGCAACTGGCCCGCACCCAGGTGCGCGCCCCCGTCGCCGGGGTCGTCGTGGGCGCGGCCGCGGCCGGCGACCTGCTCGCCCC
>WBZT01000667.1_pt1 | contig 26892 bp, 13 predicted proteins | sample 5204241 | NCBI WGS metagenome assembly WBZT01 (sample SAMN12344358, study PRJNA552823) | activated sludge metagenome | biome: Activated sludge suspended growth; feature: Nitrification reactor; material: Wastewater; isolation source: activated sludge from nitrification reactor of wastewater... | reverse complement strand
GTTTGCTGGAAGCCACCGAGTTGTTAAGCGTGCTGGAAGCCGCGCAGAAAAACCTGCTTGATGACAAGCGCAAGCAGCAGGCGGAGCAGTTGGAGGAACGCCGCGAGGTGATTCCCTGACGGCCACCCGCGCGTGGCCCCTGAGGGATAACCTTGACCAGTCGGCGGGCGGGGATTGCCTGCCCGCCCCCGAGTGGGCATAGTCGCGCCGATGAAAGCCATCGGCCCCCTCACTGCGCTGGCCGGCCTGTTGATGGCCGCCAACGGATTCGCCCAGCCCGAAGCCCTCACCCAGGCGGCCGCCCTCGAACTGCAAGGCCGGTTCGCGGAAGCCAGCAACGTATTAAGCAACGCCCTATCGCAAGCCGGCACGCAGCGGAAGGTGGTGGAATTCGAACTCGACCGCCTCGCGCGCATCCGCAAGGACTATCGCCTCACCCAAGCCGCGCTGCTGGCCGAGCTACAGGCTTCCGTAATCGGACTCAACGAAGCGGAATTCGAGCAGTGGCTTCGCGAAGGGCGCTTTGACAGCTGGGAAATTGACGGGGAACTCCGCTTCATGGGTTCGAGCGTGAGCAATCTTTACTTCCGTTACCCGGAACTCGAAGCGCGCCGCAGCAAGGCGAAGCACCCCGCCGAGCACGAACGCGCCGTGCTGGCCGCCGTCCAGGCGATCCAGCAAGCGGCGGCGGAAGAAAAGAAACCGTACGTGCTGCCCAAGCGTTTCCGCAACACCATGACCGTGACGTTGAAATCCAACGCCGCGCCCGCCGGCGAAATCGTCCGGGCCTGGCTGCCGATTCCGCGGCGGTATCCGTTTCAACAGGATTTTGAGTTGCGCTCCTCTGATCCCGCGGCCCGGGAAATCAACCGCCGCGAGAGTTCCATCCGCGCCGTTTATCTCGAACGGCCCGCAGCGAAGAACGAGGTCACGAAGTTCGCGATCACCTACGAATACACCGCCTACGGCGTGCGCTTTGCGATCCAGCCGGAGGACGTGCAACCGGCCGATCCCCAGGACCCGGCGCTGGCGCCCTTCCTGCGCGAGACGGCGCACGTGGAATTTACGCCCGAAATTCGCGCGCTATCCCGCGAGATCGTCGGCGTGGAAACCAATCCCGCGCGCGCGGCGAAGCGGTGTTACGACTGGATCGCCGACCAGATCAAATACAGCTTCGCGCTCGAATACTCCACGATTCGCAATCTCAGCGAGTACTGCCGCACGAAACGCTACGGCGATTGCGGCCAGGAGGCCCTGCTCTTCATCACCCTCTGCCGGCTCAACGGCATTCCGGCGCGCTGGCAGTCCGGTTGGAACACGTTTCCCAGCGGGCAGGACATTCACGACTGGACCGAGGTTTATTTCGCGCCCTACGGCTGGGTGCCGGTGGATCCGTACATGGGCATCTGGGCGATGCGTTACGCGCGCACGCTCACACCGGCGCAGCAGCGGGAGATTCGGGACTTTTATTTTGGCGGACTGGACCAATGGCGCATGGCCGCCAACAGCGATCACTGCCAGGAATTGTCGCCGCCCAAAAAATCACTCCGTTCAGACACGGTGGATTTTCAGCGGGGCGAACTCGAGTGGGGCGGGTACAATCTCTATTTCGACAAGTTCAGCTACGACCTGCTGGTGCGCGAAGTGAAGCTGCCGAAGTGACGGCGGATCGCCGCGCCCCAGGTTTTCGCGGTGACCGCGCACCGCGTTCGCCAACTGAAGTTTGCTCGCCTTTCGCCGCTGGTTTTCCGATATTGCGGATGATGAAAAAAGAGGAATTACGCCGCGCGCTCACGGCGGCGGTGACGGCGGCCCGGTCCGCGGGCCGGGTGATGCGGAAGAACCTCCACGCGCCGAAGATCGTGAACGAGGAAAGCCAGCACGACATCAAGCTCGAACTGGACGTCCGTTGTCAGAAGCTCATCGAGCGCACGCTGCGCCGCGCGTTTCCTGCGATTGCCCTGTTGGGCGAGGAAGGCGAATCCGGCGCGGTGGCTTCCGCGTGTCGCTGGGTAGTGGACCCGATTGACGGCACCGTGAATTACGCCCACACCATGCCGCACGCAGCGGTTTCCATTGCCTTGCAGGTGCGAACCAACGCCGCCCAGGCGCGGCGAGTGGTGACGGACCAGGATTTCGTCACCGTGCTCGGCGTGGTGTTTGATCCTTTCACCGACGAACTGTGGACCGCGCTCCGGGGCGAACCGGCCCGGCTCAACGGACGCCCCATCCGTGTGAGCCGCCGCGCCACGCTGGGTGAGGCGGTGATTTCCATCGGCTTCTCGAAGACCAAATCCAATCTCTCGCGCTCGCTGCCTTTGTTTTGCTCGCTGAGCCGGCGGGCCCGCAAAATCCGCATCATGGGCTCCGCCGCGCTCGCGCTGGCCTATGTCGCCACGGGGCGCTTCGACGGTTACCTCGAACGCCGCATCAGCCTGTGGGACGTCGCGGCCGGGGGCTTGCTTGTGGAATGCGCCGGCGGAAAATTCCTCACGAAACCGATCGCGGGCTACCACCGCTACAGCATGGTGGCCAGCAATGGCCGGCTGGGCGGGCGCTTCAACAAGCCGGTTTGAGTTTTACGGGAAGCTTTTTGCCCTCGGTCTTAACTTTCGCCCACGATGAAACTACGTTCGATTCTCGCCACCGGCCTGCTGACCCTGTCCGCCTCCGCCGCCCCGGTCATTGATCCGATCGGCAACGTGAGCCTCCCCGCCGGGAGGTCGCTCACCATTCCCATCACCGCCAGTTCAACGAATGGCCGGCCGTTGACGTTCACCGCCACCAGCAGCACGAACCGCATCACCCTCGAACTGCACACGAACAATCCGTTCTGGAAGATGTCGGTGGTTCAGATGGCTCCCTCGAATGCACCCGGGGCCTTCCTCACGCCCTTTCGCGGTGGCCTGGCGATGGTCACCAACGTAGGTGACATGACCTTTCTGTTGCTCCGCGATCGCGCGCCGCGCACTGTGGACGTCATCAGTGGTTTGACCGCCAGCGGATTCTACAACAGCAACACGGTGTTTCACCGCGTCATTCCCGGCTTTGTCATTCAAGGCGGCGATCCCAATACCAATGGCCAGGGCGGACCGGTCTTCCGTTACGATGACGAGCTTCATCCGCGCGCGATGTTCAGCGGCAGCGGGCAACTGGCGCTGGCCAACTCCGGTCGCGACACCGACGGCTCGCAGTTCTTTGTGACGCTCGGCGCACAACGGTTCCTCGATTTCGGCTACACGCTGTTCGGCCAATTGTTGCGTGGATTCAACGTCGCCTCGAACGTCATCAACACCCCGCGCAACACGAACGATCATCCGTTCGCCGAGGTGATCATCACCCGCGCCTCGCTCGTCACCAACTTCACTGACACCGCGCTGACCTTGACCGGCACGAATCTCGCCGGCGTGAGCGGCACGATCCGCGTGATCGCCGACGACGGCGCGGGCGGACGCGCGACGAACACCTTCACGGCGACCACGCAAACCGATACGAACAACACCCAACCGTTCCTTTATCCCAACACGGCCAGCAATTTCACCGTCGCCGTCAACGGCCGGGTCACCAATTATTTCTCCGCAACGGACCTGGAGGGAACTGCGTTCTACTGGTTTCCTTACTTCGCGGACGCCGCCTCGTATCAGAGCGCGACGAATTCGACATTTGCTCTGACGGGCAGCCAACTGCGGTTCATCCTCGGGCCTTCCACCAATTACTCCGGGCCGGTTCAGGTTAACATCTTCGTCAGTGCGGACCCGAATTGGTCGCTGTATTACGAAAACTTTCCGCGCGACTTCTGGCCGAAATTCGACGCTCAGACTTTTACGTTTGGCGTGGGTGACACCCCCATCGCCGCCTATCCCAGCAACTTCGTCGCCGCTCCCGGCGTGCCTTTCACCAGTCAATTGCTGGCCACGTTCACCAATGGGGTGCAGAACAGTTCGACAACAAACTTCGCGGCACTCATCAACTGGGGGGACAATTCCAGCAGCGGCAGCTTCACGACGAATGCCAGCGGCCGCAAAGAGGTCCGGGGCTCGCACACGTACACAAACTCGGGTAATTATCCGGTTTACGTCAGCCTCCAGAGCCGCTTGGGCGCCACGATCAGAATCGTGACGACAGCGATCGTACCGCCCAAGCTGTCATTGGCACGCGCCGCGAATACCAACCGGATCTCATGGCCGGCCTGGGCCAGCGAGTACCAGTTGCAGGTCAATACCAACCTGGCCGGCGGCAACTGGGTGGATGTCACCAATCTAAACTTCCTCAGCGGCTACGAGACCGTCGTCACCAACACCACCCCATCCAGCAACATCTACTACCGCTTGAGGCGATAGCGGGTCGCGGAGCGATTCGATCCGGGCTCCGCCGCCAAAAATCAGCGGGGGCGACCCTTTCGAGCCGCTCCCGCAGAACCAGTTAGTCCTCTAACCACTTAACCTCCTTGAAAATCATCGCGCGTTTCCACGCATCATCCCAACGCCGCGATATTACACCCAATCCGGGGCCTTGCCAAAATCATTTCTCCTCGGTCGGCGCACGGCTGACGGACGACCGATAACCACCCAGCGCGCCGCCGGGACTTTTCTGCGCCAGCAATTCCCGTCCTTGATAACGGATTGAGAAGACTTCGCCGGATGACTTCTCGATCCGGGCGCTAAGAATGGGGTTGTCGCGAAAGAAAGTCATGTTGCTCTCGCCCAGCGTAACCGGGGCGGCGGGATTTGTGCCCGATTCCGCCCGCAGCCCTCCAATGCAATTAATCAGAATGACCCCAGGTCCGACGGCGCAGCGCGCGATCAATGGCTAGTTGCGCCCACAAATGTCCTGGGGGGCACCGTGTCACCATCGTGATTCAAACCGATATTTCCCGGACGCCACTTCAAAAACCGTCCGGTCCCCTTCTTGTCGCAGAACCCGGACGCCACGCGCGGCCGCCACCGGCTGGCCAGATTCGCTAACCGTGTCCACTGCGCGCGACGGCAGCCAAACGGTCGCCTCGGCATTGGCGGGGACCGTCACGTTCAGCGTGAACCTTCCGTCCCGGCGTTTCCAATCACAAGCGATCAGACCGCGAAGGGAAGCGAAACTGGCGCTGGCCCACTTCACATCCCCCACGGGCTGCGGCTTGATCACAATGGCCTTGAAGCCAGGGCCAGCCGCCGCATCACACGCGATGCCGGCCAAGTCGTGATAGAACCACTCATTGATCTGCCCAAGCATGAAATGATTATGTGACGACGAGCGGCGCGCGTCCCAGGCTTCCGTCAAACTCGTCGCCCCCATCTTCAATTGATAACCGTAGCCGGGTTTGTCGCTCTGGTTGTTAATATCGAAGATCACATCGCTGCGCCCGCCCTCCGCGAGCGCCCGGAGCAAGTAACGGTAGCCCACGTCGCCGGCGGTGAGCGCGTTGCCGCGGGCCCGCACGTCGCGCACGATGGCTTCCACCACCGCCGTCCGATTGGCCGGCTCGACAATGCCCATCACCAGGGGAATGGCGTTGGCGCATTGCGAATCCGTGGCATACGAACGCTTCGCTGGATCATAAAATCTCTCGTTGAACGCGCGCCGAATGTCCTCCGCCTTCGCCGCAAAATGATCCGCCTCCTCCCCCTTGCCCAGCAAGGCAGCCGTCCGCGCGAGAATCCAATTATCATAGAAGTAAAATGCCGTGGCCGGCAGCGCGATGGGCGTGAGCTGCGATACCCCGGGCGGATTCGGTCCAATGTCGTACCAATCGCCCAGTCCGTGCGAGAGCAGGTTGTTTGTGGCCCGCGTGCTCAGGAAGGCAACGTAACGCTTCATCGTCTCGTAATTCCGCCGCAGCAATTCGAGGTCCCCGGCAAATTCGTACTGCTGCCATGGTACGACCAGGTGCGCGCTGCCCCATTCCGGCGAATCCCCGAACACGCCGCGCAAATTCACCATGTCGCCCTTGTCGCGGAAGATCGTGTATTCCGGGGCGGTGGTGGGCACGAGGCCTTGCGGCAATTGCGAATCCGCCATGTCGTTCATGCTCTTGGTGAAGAGCGCGTTCAGGTCGAATTCGTAGCGGATCGCCGGCCCGTTCAGATGATATTCCTCCAGCCAGCCCAGTTTCTCGCGATGAGGGCAGTCGGTCAGGACCGAAACCATGTTCGCGCGCTGCGCCCAGCGAACGAGGGTATGGATGCGATTGAATAGTTCGTTTGAACAGGCAAACTCGCCGATCGGTTGGCTCGTCGAGTGAACCACGACCCCTTCCAGGCTTTCAACCACGGGCAGCTTCGTCTCGCCCGGTGCGGGTGTCAGTTCCACCTGAAAATATCGGGCGCCGTGATAGAAGAACTGCGGCATCCACGACTCGGTCTTGCCAGTGCCCGCCAACGTGAACTTCCAATACGCATCCCCGCGTCGCCCGCCGCAGGAACTGCGATCCGCGAAACCATTGGTGTCAACCAGCTCGGCGGGAATCGCCCGCACACTCGCGCCCGCCGAACCGCGGACTTTGAATCGGGCGATCAAGGGAGCATTCTGCCCGAAGTCGTAAACGGAAATGCCATTGGTCAGCGCCGTGAGCCTGACAGGCTGCAGCACCTCGATCGCGCGCACCGGCGGCGCGGAACAACTGAGTCCGCGCAATTGCCCGCCCGGTCCGCTGACGATTTGCGCCGGCTGCCAGTTCGTGTCATCGAACCCGGGTGCGCTCCACCCGCGTTGCTCTTGGCGCGCGTCGAAGTCTTCACCGCCATAAGGCGAAGAGAACGTGATCGGCCCATTTCCCTGGCGCCAGCGCCCGTCGGTGACCTTCGTTTCAACCGCACCATCGGCGTATTCGAGCCGCAGCAAGGCAATCGCCTTCTGCCCGCCAAACGAACCTTTGAATTTGGCGAACCGCCCCCCGCCAATCGAATTGTACATCCCGTTGCCAAGGGTAATACCCAGCGCGTTTCCGCCGCGGCTCAACCGTTTGGTCACGTCGTGCGTCTCGTAAAGTGCGGTCTGGTCATACTTCGTCCAGCCTGGAGCGAGCAGGTTCTCACCGGATTTCTTTCCGTTTACCAACAACTCAAAATGACCGAGCCCGCACACCTGCACCAACGCGCGCTGCAAGCCGGGCTTCACGGTGAATGCCCGGCGCAGCAAGACATTCGGCACGTTGGTGTCATTCACCCCAAGCCATTGTGCGGCGGCCCAATCCGCCGGCTCCAAAACGCCCATCGTCCACATCGCCGGCCGGCTCCACGCGGAGGGTCGGTCCTGCTCGTTCCACGAGCGCACTTTCCAGAAGGCTTGCTGTGAAGATTTCAAAGCCGCGCCGGCATAGCGGACGTGCAACGTGTCGTCGCTGGCCACCTTGCCGCTGTCCCAAAGATCACCCCGGTCTTTGGCGAGCAATTTCGCCGATGACGCCACCAGGATTTGATACGCCGTCTGCCGCGCGCCGCGTTCCGTGCTGTTCAGTTTCCAGAACAGGCGCGGTTGGGCCACGTCCACCCCCAGTGGGTTTTCATAGTACTCGCATCTCGTGCCCTCAACCGACCAGGCCGCCCGGCTGGTCAACGCCGCCGCAAAAAACACCGCACCCGCGACACCCAACTGTCCGCCCAATGATCTTGCCCAGCTTTTCATAGTTCCCCTTTCTTTTGACCGATGGTTCAAGGCGCAACGCGGAGGTTTTCATAGCGCACCTGCCATTTCCCGTTGTCCGGAAATCCGGGCGCCGGCCGTTTCGGTCCGCCGTCCCAGCCCGCGCACATCATCGCGGTCGCGTAGAGCAGCGAACCATTCCCCGGCAGATAGATCGTCAGCCCTGGCCGCTGATGATTGTGCCCATTCACGCGATAAAAGTTCTTGGGCGTATCGCGCAGCAACGCGGCCACGGCCATCTCGGTTTCACCCAGGCGCGCCGCCGTCATGGCCGTCATACCATAATCCCAGCCCCAGGTGTCCGGCCAGTTCCAGTTCTGCCAAATCCAATCGAGCGTGCGCGCCATCGCGTCCGGATCAATGCCCGGTCCGGGTAACACACCCAACGACGCCAGCACCGAGGGATGGTCGTCCATCCACCGTTTCTTGGTGTAAGTGCTGGTGGCGGTTTCCGCGAAGAGATAGCGCCCGGTTTCCACGGGCGGTTTCGCGAGTTGGCCAACCACAGTATCCCATTGGGGCCGGCGCGGCATTCCCAACCGTTCCCGCCAAAGCTGGGCGGTTTCCAAACCCCACCGCCAGTAGGTCAACTCGAACGTTGGATTCAGCGTCTGGTCCTTGGGAAAAATCTCCTGCGCGCATTGCAACACGGGGCCGAGCACGAAACGCGAAGTTCCCTTATCCCATTCCGGATACGACGCCATGAATTCTGCCGTCTCCATCACGACATGCGCGAATCGCTTCAGGGTCGCACGCGTCGGATGCTGCCGATAACACAATTCCGCGTAGAAAATCGGGTGCGGTTGCTGCCACACAAGAAAAGGCCCGACTGGCGACGGTGATTCGTCGCCGCTCGCGCTGGTCATCTTCGGCCAGCGCGCTCCCGTGTAGCCCTGGCGCTTCGCCGTGGCCTGCGCCGACGGCAAAATCTTTTCGTAGTAACCGAGACTCTGCTCCAACATGGGCAGCCGATTCCACAACGCGAACTGCGCCGCATGCCACCAGTGCATTTCCAGATGGAACTTGCCCTCCCACGAATTGTACGTCAGCCCCGTTTCCTGGGGCGGCAGGCGGCCCGAGCATTGAATCGCGGTGAGGTATTGCGACAGCACGATGCGGCGTTCCAACTCGAACCACCGCGGGTCTTCGCTGCCGGACAAATCAATCGCGCCGCCCGTGGTCCAGAAGTTCTTCCAGTGCACACGCGATGCGGCTAGCACACTCTCGAAGGAGGGCAAACTCTGCTGCTTCGCGGTCGGAGTGAACTCGCACACGAACTCGAGCGTGGAAAGCCCGCCCTCATCCTGACCCGGAGCGCCGATCTCCCGATCGGTTCGCAGCTGACGTGAGGAATGAGCCGATCGGGAGATCGGCGCTCCGCGGCTCAGAGGCTCAAAGCGCGCTTCCATCGTCGAATTCTCCCTCTGCCCCGCCGAGGATGAGCGGGCCGGAGTGAGGGGAAGATTTCCAGCGGCGATCAAAAACCGGTGCCGGCCCTCCTCGCGCAGCGTCGCACCGCTCGACCAACGCGCTGAGACGCGATATGAGTCATAATCCAACCTCCGCGCAAACTCCGCACCCGACTTGCCGCGCAACTTCACCACGGTTTCGTGCGCCTCCGGTTTCGTCCAATCTGCCGTCACCGTCGAACCGGTGCCGTAGGGGAAATGAACTTGAAGCCCGAGACGACCAGATTTCACGAGCGGCGAACACACGCGCACCGCCAGCAAATCGCGCGTAGGATGACAAACCGTTTCCACCATGACCGGCTCACCCTCGAATTGGTAGCGGCTCACGACGACGCCGCTCCAGAGATCAAGTGCCTGTTGCATGTTGGTCAGGTCATTCGTCGTGCCGGCGCGACCGTCGCCGCGCGTGAAGACAAAACCGACCTGTCCGAGGTGCAACCGGTGCGGATTTGCGCGCAGCCAATTGATCTCTGGTGTGCGCTTGTTCCCGGGCACATCCGCGTAGCCGACCTTGCGCCCGAACACGTCAAATTCTTTGAATTGAAACTTCTCAATGCTCCAGCCATCCGGATTCGGCGCGGTGTGCCAGCCCCACTGCGACAGCGTGCCCAGCGGAATCGTGTTCGTGAACAGTTCGGGAAACGTCTGCAAACCGGTCGCGTCCACCGTGAAGGCAAACTCGCCGTTGCCGACGCTCAATGGATTCTCCACGTCGAACTGCCGCAACTCGACATTGTGGCGCGTAACGAGGGCGTGGCGGTCAATGCGGCGCGAGTTTTCCGCGGCTGCTGAGTTTGAACTCGAAGCGGCGACAAACAGTACGAGGGCAAACAAAATGGTGTATCGTCCACCCTCACCCCTACCCTCTCCCCCAGGAGAGGGAGAATCGTCCGCCGTCGCGGCCCAAACGTGAGTCGGAGGACAACACCAGCGGCTTCGGAAAATCGGGAGCGATGCGAGAGCTGTCCCCTCTCCCCGGGGGAGAGGGTCGGGGTGAGGGCGGGCGTGATACCATCTATTTGATCGCAAGATCTTCATCGAGCTTCCGCGCCTTTCCCCTTGGCAGTTTGAGTCCTACCATTTTCTCGCCCAGCCGCACCTTGCACGCGCCGTCGCCGCTCACGTTACGCAGCGTCGCGCTCGTGAGTTTTCCCCCATGCCAGTTCAGGTCCACTTCATAACCACCTCGCGCCCGCAGGCCCTTCACGGCGCCGTTGGCCCACGACTTCGGCAGCGCCGGCAGCAACGCGATCTCGCCCGCGTGCGATTGCACGAGCATTTCGCAAATCCCCGCCACGCCACCGAAGTTACCGTCAATCTGAAACGGTGGATGGGTATCGAACAAATTCGGAAGCGTGGACTTCGCCAGCAGCGCTCGTACATTCTCGCCCGCCTGGTCGCCGTCGCCCAACCGCGCCCAGAAGTTGATGATCCACGCGCGACTCCAACCGGTGTGCCCGCCGCCACTGGCCAGCCGCTGCTCCAGGGACTTCCGCGCCGCCGCCGCCAGCGCGGGCGTGCCCGTCAAGGTGATCTGCCGCCCCGGATGCAGCGCGAAGAGGTGCGAGGTGTGACGATGACCCGGCTCCGCTTCCTGAAATTCCTCGCTCCACTCCATCAGCCGGCCATCGCTGCCGATTTGCGGCAATTGCAATCGGGCCTTCGCCCGTTCCACCTCCGCGACCGTCGGCTCGCTCGCGCCGAGAATGCGCGCGGCTTCGAGATAATTGTTGAACGCGTCCCAAATGATCTCCTGCTCCATGCTCGGCCCCATGCAGAGGGAAGCCTTCTGCCCGTCGGCGGTGATGAAGGTGTTCTCCGGTGAAGTCGCCGGGCCGGCGACGAGTTTCCTGGTCTTCGGGTCTTCAACCAGCCAGTCCAGACTGAACTCCGCCGATGCGCGCAAGATCGGGAGCACGCGGCGCAGATAATTCTTGTCGTGCGAAAAGGCGTAATGTTCCCACAAGTGCTGCGACAACCAGGCGCCGGCCGAGGGCGACAAGCCCCAGCCCGGCGACTCGCCCGGCGCGGTGAAGCCCCACGCGTTGGCGATCGTGTGAACCGTCCAGCCGCGCGCGCCATAGTGAACCTTCGCGGTTTTCGCACCCGGGCCGGTGAGAAACGCGATGTAGCGATCCAGCGGCTCGAAACACTCCGGCAAGTTCGCCGTCTCCGTCGGCCAGTATATCATCTGGAGATTGATGTTCGCGTGATAATCGCTGCTCCACGGTGGCTGCATCGTGTCGGCCCAAAGCCCCTGCAAGTTCGCCGGCATGTCCCCGGGTCGCGAGGAACTGATCAACAAATAGCGCCCGAACTGGAAGTAGAGCGCAATGAGCGCCGGATCGTTCGCGCCCTGGCTGACGGCTTTCAAGCGCTCATCGGTTGGAGGGCCGAGCCCCGGCTCGGTACGTTGGCCCTTCTGGGAACGAGCCGAGACGGAGCTCGGCGCTCCGTCCAACTCGAACTTCACCCGGTCAAACAACTCCTGATAATCCGCCACGTGCGCCGCGCGGAGTTTCGCGAACGACTTCTTCGCGGCGGCGTTCAGTTGCGCCCGCGTCGTTTGCTCCGGATCGCCGTGGCGCCAGTCCGGCAACTGCATCCGGTAGTCGGTTGCCGCGACGAACAGCAGCGTGACGGCATTCGCGCCTTCGATTTGCAACTCGCCGCTGTGCGCCGTGACACGGCCGCCGTCACAAACCGCCTTCAGCCGCGCGGCGTAGCGCATCCCCTCTTCCGCCTGCCCGTTCCACAGTTGGCCGGTCATCAACAACTCGTCCTTGCCGACGGCCGCAAGCCCGGCGGCTTCCGGACGCGACAGGCTGGCGCGGAAGGTCAGCGCGCCCCGCTGGCTCGCGGTGAGCCGAACGATCAACACCTGATCGGGGGCACTGGAAAAAACTTCGCGCTCAAACTTCACGCCGCCCAGTTCGTAGCTGACGCGACTCGTCGCAGTGGCGAGTTCCAGTTCGCGACGATAATCCGCCAGCGAGTTGGTCTCGCCCGCAAACTCCAGTTTCAAATCCCCCAGCGATTGATAGCTGCCGTAGGCGATCCGCGCGCCGCGTCCGCTGCCTGACCCGGGCCCCTGGCAGATCAGCTTCCGGTTCGCGAGGCGCTGGGCCTCGGCATATTTCCCCGCAAACAGGAGATTGCGAATCTCGGGCAGCGCCGCAAGCGCCGCGGGGTTGTCATCGTCGCCCGGCGCGCCGGACCACAGCGAATCCTCGTTGAGTTGGAGCCGCTCGGAATTCACGCCGCCAAAGATCATCGCCCCCAGCCGACCGTTGCCGACGGGCAAGGCTTCGTTCCAATTTTTCGCCGGCTGGCGATACCAGAGCACGAGCGCCGGGTCCGCCTTCGCGGCCAAGGCCGGCATGGCGAATGGATGGATTGCAAAAGGAAGCAGCAGCCACCGCAGACGACTCCAGAGCATTGATTTAGTTTTCATGCGTTGTTCCCGCCGCCGTGAATCTGGGCGAAATGGCAATCGCCTTCAAGCCACGGAACCCGGTCAATATGCAAGCGGCGCCTCACAATGTCAGAATCAACAGCACAACCGCCCGGCGCGGCAGATGGACCTTGGCAATGGCTTTCCCGCTTTGCACCGCCAGCAGTGGTCGCTCCACAGCCGCCAACCCGCCCGCGCGTTCGAGCGCGGCAAGTTGTTCCGCGCCCGGCTTGGCCGGCGCACCCATGCGCTGCCAGGCGGTAAAGGCGTTGCTGTGCTCCTCATCAATCCGGAATTCCCGCACCCGCACTTCGCAATCACGCACGGGCAGTCCAGCAAGCGACACCGCAACTTCCCCCGCCGGCCCGGGCACGTCGTCGTCGTGATAATGCCAGAGCAGTACGCATAGCGTGTTGGCATCGAGCGTGGCCAGCGCGCCCACGTCCGGCGCCGCGCGCACGCCGTCGCGCAAGATCGCCGCCAATGGCACGGCGGCATCGCTTTCGGCGTTCAGACGCCGCCCGCTCATTTTGGAAAACATCCGGATGACATTCAGCACCGGCAGGTCAATTCCGTTGCTCGCCAGCGCGCGGAAGCCGGCGAAGATCGGCTGGTCCTCAAACTCAAACGCCCACGTCAGCGCGCCTTCCAGGTTGACGCCATGCAGCGCAGCGATGTCCTGCTTGCGGGCGAAGCTCGCCGCGGTATAACTCGAATACATGGTGCCATTGCGATAGCCGTTCTGCGGATAGACCTCCGCCGAGCACGCGGCGCAGCCGTCAGGGTCGGATTCGCCAATGACGATGGGTTTGCTTTTCAGTTCGGGAAACGCGGCGACCATCTTGAACCCCTCGTCCAGCGTGCGCAGTTGCGCCGCGATGCCCATGCGGACGTGGCCGTTGGTGAACGACGGCACGCCCTTCGCGTGAAACGCGATGAAGTCCAGCGGCGTGCCGAGATTCCCGGTCGCGTAATTCGTGCCGCGCAGACAGTGCTCGAGAAAATCGCGCGTGAACTTCCCACCGTGTCCGGCGCTGTCCGGCCCGCCCACGCGTGCGGTCGGCAGCGCGCGCCGCACGGCGTCCACCGCGTAATCGTGCAGCTTGTAGAACTCCTCCGGCCTCGCATGCCAGTACGCCGCGCCGTTTGCCTCATTCCAGACCTCCCACCACCACCGCTCGACTTCCGCCCGGCCGTACTTCTCGACACAATGCTTCGTCCATTGGAAAACCAATTCGGCCCATTTGCCGTAATCCTTGGGCGGATAGGCCCAGCCGGTGCCGATCCGGTCGTACTTGTCGCCCGGCTTCCAATCGTGCTGATACGGCTCGGGCTTCACCGAGAGATCGCGCGGCATGAAACCAATCTGCGCGTACGGCCGCACGCCGCGTTCGAGATACGTGTCGAAGATGCGGTCCACGATTGTCCAATCGTAAACGGCCCGACCACTGGCATCCTCGCGATAGACCCCCGTCGAGCCCCACTTGAGCGCGGGTGTGCCGTCGCCGGAGCAAAGCAGATTATGCGCGCGGAAAAAAACCTGCTTGGGCCACAACTGGCCCAGTTCGGCCAGCAGCTTTTTGCCGTCGCGCATCGTCGCATAGTTCGGCTCGTCCGCGCCGAAGAAGCGCCAGATGGGCTTGAATTCGCCGCGCCATTGCGAGGCGTCCACGCGGACGTTGACCGGGAAGGAGTTCGAGACCGGCTCCGCGCCGGCGGCGACGGCCAATCCCGCCACAAGCAGCAAGCCGCTGAAACAGCGGATGAACTCAGTCGCCATCGGGTTTGCGAAGCGTGGCTTCGGGACTGGCCGGAAGGTTGAATTGTTCAGGCTCATCGGGGTGTTCAGGATCGAACGGCTTCACGTCACTAGCGAGAAACTTCACCAACGCGGGCACTTGCTGGCGAATGCCCTCGACCATGCATCGCGCCAGCTCGTAACCGCCAAAGTTGTTGTGGTGCGTGCCGTCCTGAAAGGCCTGATCCAGCTTCGGCCCCAGCGCGCGATACATCCTCCTGCTCATCGCGTGCAAGTCAATCAGCGCCGCGCCCGTTTCCCGCGCGATCTCCCGCACCGCGTCAGGATAACCGGCCAAGGTATCGCGCTCGACGCCGTCTTTCCGTTCCATGGACGTGACGAGCACGGGCATACCGCCCTTCTCCCGCGTACGGGCGACGATCTTCCTCAGATTCTCCCGATAGTCGGCCAGCGCGTTGGTCGCGCGATCCTTCATGTCGTTGTGTCCGTATTGGAGGAACAACCAGTCACCCGGCCGCAGGAGGCTGAAGACTTTGTCGAACCGCCGGGCGCTCAGGGAACTCTTGAGCGACTCGCCAGACTCGGCGTGGTTGGCGACGGCCACTTCGGGTTTGAAAAAACGCGGCAGCATCTGACCCCAACTGCTCCACGGCTCGCGCGGCTGGTCGCAGACGGTCGAATCGCCGAGCAGGAAAACCGTCGGCACGTCCGCCGGAGAAATCTCGAGCGCCCGCAGGCAGGGCCGAGCGCCGTTGAACTCCAGCGTCAACTTGTCATCCCAGGCCGCGAACTCCCCTTCGCGCTCGCGCGGCTTGAGCCGGACCGTGAAATCACCCTGAAACAGCGGGTTGCGGAGATTCACGATGACTTCGCGAGTCACGATTTTGCCCAATGCCGTCCGCACGCGCTCCAGCATCAATCGCCGCAACTCGGCCTTCACCGTCGTTTCCGATTCGCCTACCGCATCGCCCAGCGTGATCTTCACCCGGCAGTTTCCCTCCGGCAAGCGCACGGAGAACTGGAACGGCCGGTCGCTCGTGACGAAACCGTCGCCCTCCGCCAACGCCGCCCCCGGCTCAAAACCGAACCCCGGACCGGCGGCGTAGGCATTGGTCTTCGCGACAAGAATCCATCCCGGCGCCGGTTGACGGTGACCGAATTGCAGGCGGATGCGCTCGCCATCCTCCGCGCTCTCCGCCAAAGCCAGACGGGATTGGAAACCCATCGCGCCGACCCAAATCAGGGCCAATCCCAGTTGGGGCAGTTTGCGTGCGTGCATCATGATCATGATCCTGACCTTTGGCTTGCGCGGAGATTAACACCCGCCGCCGGCGCGCCGACTACGCCCATTCTGGCACCGAAGTGGGCAAGCTTCAATTCGTGCCGCGCGCGCCCGGCTTCGCGGCAAGGAGATTCTGGATTACACTCGCCGGAACCACCAGCGCCGTCCCGTGCCGGGTGCCACGGGGCAGCGAGATTTTGGTCGTCACGTCCTCCCAGTGCTGCAAATCCCGCGAACGCAGCGCCTCGTAACGGTGATCCTGATACGCGTCGAAATACACCAGCCAATCCGCGCCGACCTTCAGCGTCGTTGGTCCCTCCACCCAATCGCGCGTGAACGGCGCCGAGAGATTCTCGTACGGCCCGGCGAGGTCGGCACTCGAGGCGATGCGCAAATGCTTCTTCGGGGGATGACGCGTCTCGTCTTTTACGATGAGATGGAACTTCGCGTTGGCCACGAGAATCGTGGCGTCAATCACGTTGAAGCCCGGATCGAAAAAGACCCTGGCGGGGGTGAACGAGGCAAAATCTCTGGTCGTCGTGGCATACATGCGATGGTTGTATCTCTCGTCTCCCTCACCGGCCGTCTCCAGGAACTGATTCGTAACGGTCGAGGCCCAAAAGATCAAAAACTCGCTGCGTTTTGCGTCCCAAATGATTTCCGGCGCCCAGCAATTGATCGCCGCCGGCTCGTGCGCCATGACCGGGAGCGCCCGTTGGGCCGACCAGTGGATCAAATCCTTGGACGACGCGTAGCCAATGGTCTGGCCCTGCCAGGCGGTCGTCCAAACCAGGTGGTACGTTTCATCCGGACCACGCAACAGGCATGGATCACGCATCAGTTTCGCTTCGCCGACTTCGGGTTTGAGAAAGCTGGTGCCCGCGTTGAGCGCTTCCCACTGGTAGCCGTCCCGACTCCACGCCAGGTGCAGACCATCCTCGCCGTTGTTGATGAAATAGGAAAAGAGATAGCGATCCGTCGAACTTGGGCGCTCCACCGCAGCGGTGCGCGCGCTGGCGACGCGATACAGACCGGCGCTGTGCGACCGGAGGACCGGCGCGAATTCGCCCGTCACCGGGCCAAGGTCCTGCTGCCGCCACAAATCACGCACCTGGGCGGTGCCGGTGATGTCAAGTTCGGCCAGCCGCACTCCCACTTTCAGCGATGGCTCGTTCGTTTGGAGTTCACGCGTGTTAAAGAGAGCAAGGTACTTGTCCCGGGAACCTGGCACGTCCGCCACCCAGCCAATCAAGCCGTCGCGATTGAAGAGTTGCCGGTTGCCCGAACTGTGCTGGTTCAGCGCAAGAACTTCGTCGTTCGTCAGCAAGCTGAGGGTGAAGTCGTCGAGTTTGGTCAGGTCGCCACCCATGATCAGGGGCGAACGCACCATGCTCCACAGCGTCAGCATCGTGAACTGCTCTTCCCGGGTGAAATGGCTCGTCCACTTCCCCAGCCCCAGTACTCCCAGCGGGAGCATGTCTGCGTCCGGGAAATGCCCCGCGCCGATGAAGGGCGACCACTTGCGGCAACGCTCGAATTGCTCCAGCAGCAACGGCCATTTGTCCCAGAAGTCATCGCTGATGCGCCACATGTTCGCGTGCTGCATCACATGGTCGCCTTCGGCCACTGGTGTTTCGCCGGGCGAAGTGCTCAACACCATTCGTCGGCCCGTGCGGTCAATCGCCTTGCGAATCGCCTCGACCTCGGGGCGGTTGCGCGGGTACGGCCGGCTGAGGTCGTCCACTTTCACGAAATCCACGCCCCAGTTCGCGATCAACTCGAAAACCGAGTCGTAGTAGTCCTGCGCGCCGGGTTTCGACATGTCCACGCCGAACATGTCGGGGTTCCATTCACAAATGCTGTTCGTGTCCGCAATGTCCCGGGCATGAAACTGGGTGCCTTTCACCGGCGTGTTGGCCGCAACCGCCTGGCGCGGGACACCGCGCATCAGGTGAATGCCGAATTTCAATCCCCGGCCGTGGACGTAATCCGCCAGGACTTTGAATCCCCGGCCATTCGCGGCCGACGGAAACCGATTCGTTGCGGGCAGCAAACGCCCAAATTCGTCCACCATGAGTTCGGCATTCTTGCGATACTCGAAGCTCTTCGCATTCGGTTCATACCATTGGATGTCCACGACAATGTATTGCCAGCCATGCGGGGCAAGCTTCTCCGCCATCACGTCCGCCTGAGCCCGGATTTGCGCTTCCGTCACGGTAGTGGCGAAACAATCCCAACTATTCCAGCCCAGCGGCGGCGTTTGCGCCCAGTCCCAAAACGCCGGCGGCGTGGTGGCAGCTCCCTTCTCCTGCGTGGGCAGCAAATATTTCTTCAGCGCGGGCTCCGGCAAACCCCGCACTCCCTCAACCACACAAGCCGCGTTCAGTTCCGCCCCCAACGGAGTGGTGTGCGTGTGTTCGTTCAGGAAATATTTCCTCGTAACGGCTTCCTGCCCTTCGAGTTCGTACTTGCGGGCAATGATTTCATGGAGGTCCACGTAGCCCACATGCTCCTGCCGCGCGACTTCAGCGGCGAAAAATTCATAGCTGTTCGTCCCACGCAGGATGCGTCCATCTTTCCAGTCGTTCCGGGGAATCAACGAGCAAATGAGGGGCGTCGCGCCCCTGGCCTTCGCGTCGGTGACGTACTGGCGCAGGTACCAGCCAAAAGTGTGAACCACTTCTTTGACCCCATTGGTCAGGGTGATTTCCTCCGTGCGATCGTCCGTGCCTTTCAGTGAGCCTCGCGAGCGATTGCTGTTGAGGGAGCCGCCATCGTTATGGCCAAACTGCATGATGAGGAAATCGCCGGGCTTCAGTTCGGCCCGGACTTTTTCCCAGAGGCCCTCGGTGTAAAACGTCCGGCTGCTGCGCCCCCCCAACGCGCGGTTCTCCACGCGGATTTTTTCCGAGTCAAACAGGGCTTTGATCGGATCACCCCAGCCCTGCAAGCCGCGCGTGTTGTTGCGGACGGTGGAATCGCCAATCAACCACAAGGTCGGCCGGGGTGACGTCGGATCAGATTGGGCGCCGCCCACGCAAACCGCGAACGCCGCGAGCAGGGCAGAGATTCGTCGCTTCATCGCACAAAAATCCGCACGCCGCTAGGGCGACTGGAATTGCAGCCGGAAGAACCGGCGCGGCGGCGCGGGATCCAGGGGCGTGGTGAAACTGAAACTGCCCGAACCGTCAAATTGGGCGGTTGCATTTGTCTCCCATTCGGCGAGCGGCGCCGCCACATTGGTGGAAGTCAGCACCTGATATTCCGCGAAGGGCGTCCCGCCCGAGCCGCTGGCGCTCAGATTTCCGGCGTCGAATCCGAAACTGGCGATGCGCACGCCCGGCAGAGTCACTTTAAGGGTGCCATCCACGGTCAGGCTGCTCAGGTCCCAACGCAGGCCGTTGCCTGGCGTTTCCGGAATGATCGCCTCGAACGCGCCGGAATAGCTTCCCGGCGGCGCGTCAAAGAGTTTGAAGGAATCCCCATTGGCCAGCGTGCCCTGAACCATCGAGATGACGAGTGTGCCGCCGTAGGAAACGCCGGTCAGCCCGGTCACGTTGTCAATGACGCTGTCGGACTTGTTGATCTCGACGAAGTTCGTGCTGCCGCTGGCGAACGTCAGCGTGCTGTTGATGGTCATCTGACCAGGAATGCCGTCGCCCACGGAAAGCGTCCCGCCGACTTGAACATCCACCGCACCGCTGATCGTTCCGCGTCCGGCCAGGGTGCCGCCGAGGACGGAGACGGAAGGCGACGCCGTGAGCGCGCCGTCCACTTGCAGCGTTCCATTCTGCACGAGCGTGCTTCCGGAGTAGAGGTTGGTGCCGGTCAAGGCCAGCGTGCCCGTGCCGACCTTGGTGATGGCCGTGGTGCCGGAGCCGTTGTTGATTTCGCCCTCGAAGGTCGTGGACAGATTGTTACCGCCAATCTCGTAGGTGGTCGTGCCCGACGCGCCGGTGTTACCCCGGCCCGCGACGCGAGTGCCGGGCCCGCCGATCAGCGCGCCGAGATAAGTCGTCGTGCTGCCGTTGCGCTGGTTGAGCACGCCGGTGCCGGTGCCGAGGTTGAACGTGGCGTTGGAACTGCCAAAGTTAAACGTGGAATTGTCGTTGTTGATGCGGAGGAAACCGGAGTTCGTACCGAAATCCACCGTGCCGGCAAAATTCCACATGTGGCCGCCGCCTGCACCGGCACCGCCGATGGTGAAGGTCTGGCTCGCGTTGGCACTGACGAAATAAACATTCACCGTGCCGTTGCCGGACCATGCACCGCGCAGCGCGGTGTTGTTGCCGCCGACGCCGTTGAATTCCAAGCCGCAATTGCCGGACCAGTCCACCACGTTGTCCAGCACGAGCGCGCCTTGCACGCGCAACGTCGAGGCGTTGTTGGTCAGACCGCCGGTCCCCGTCGCGGCATTGGCATTTACTTGAAGCCGACCACCGCTGATGACCGTGCCGCCGGCGTGGGTGTTTGCGACGCCCAGCACCAGTGTGCCCGGCCCCGCCTTCGTCAATCCCCCCGCACCGGTCAGCGCCCCGTTGAGCGTGAGTGACGTTTCGTTCGAGGCCACTTCCACAATCGCACCCGCGTTGAGCGTCGCCGGGCGATCCGTGGCGACGGTTTCTCCGAGATAGCGCAGCGTGCCGCCGTGGAAGACGAGGTTGTTCGGATCCGCCGGCGCCGCCCCAAGGCTGCTCGGGCTGCCGGCGATTGCGAGCGTCGTCGCCTCCAGCACACCGCCGCCGAGGATCGTCGGGCCGGTGTAGGAATTTGTGGCCGTGATTGTCAGCGTACCGGAATTCGTCTTCGTCAGGCTGCCGGTACCGGAAATGGCACCGCCACCCGCAAAGGTGTAGTTCCCAACCGCATCCACGGTGGTGGTTGCCGGAGCGTTGTTGCCGACGAGATTCACGTCCGGATGCGCGGCGCCCGTGGCGTCGAACCGCACCTGGTCGCCACTCACGAAATAATCCAGCACACCGGTGTTCGACCAGTTGGTGCGGTTGACCGTGTCCCAGTCGTTCACGGTGGCGTTGCCCACCCACACGATGCTGGTGGGGTTGCGAATCGAACTGGCGATGACCAGATAAATTACCTTCCCGGACGCGTCATTGCTAAGGCTGCCCGTGGCGCCGCTGATGGAACAATTCGCGAGCGTGCCGTTGAAACTACCGCCGTACTTGATCAACGGATGCGCGCTGCCCGGGGCGCCGCCGCCGACTATTTCCAACGTGTTCACGCCGCTGATGTTCAAGTCACCGGTGACCATTAGCAGATCGTTGTCGGGACCGGAAGGGTTGCTGGAGAGGTCAAAATGATTGTAGGCGCCGCCGGTTTCCGTCAACGCATTCGCGAACGTAAACGTGCCCGCCGCGGTATTGCTGCCCGGATTGACGGCGCCCCCCGGAGCGACGAACACGTCGCCCGTAACCGCGCCGAAGCCCGCCAGTGTGCGGCCGGAGTTCAACGTGTAACCGCCACTTGCCGTCGAAACATCGAGGGCTGCACCACTCGCAATGGTGATGATCGGGCTGTTCGAAATCGAGCCGCTGCCATCCAAAGCCAGCGTGCCCGCGTTGACAAACGTCGCGCCGGAATAGGTATTGTTCCCCGTCAGCCGTAATACACCACCGCCCGTCTTGGTCAGGGCTCCCGAACCGCTCCAAGCGCCGGTGTGGGTGATGTTCTGCGGCGTCCCTGCGAGATTCGCGGCCTTGACCGTGAAGACTCCGCTGAGCGTGCCGTTGCCAACGATGGAAAAGTCATCCTCCGCGCCAAGGGTGCCGCCGTTGAAGGTCATCGTGTAGCTCGTCCCCGACACGCCGACGTTGCCAATCAACCCTACGCTGCCGAGATAGACCTCGCCCGTGCCAGCCACCGTCAAGGTCGCGTGCGCGTTCGTCAGCGTGCTGTCTTTGACCAAGGTAATGCCTTCGGCGACGAGCAACCCGGAGTTGATGTCCAGATTGCCGCCAATGACGCTGGCGGCCGCCGAACCGCTGTTTCCCTGATTCGCAATGATGATGCCCGCCGCGTCAGTCGAATAAACACTGCCGCCGCGCACGTAGAAATGAACGCGCCGGTTTCCGGAAGTCGCGCCATTGGTCCGATCACAGATGGTGAACGCACCCGTATTCGTCAGCACGCCGCCGGCAATGGTTGTCCCGGCGGCGGCATTGGCAACACCGACGCGCAGCGAAGTCACGTTCACGACGCCGTTGCTGAGGACCAATCCCGCCTGGCTGACGCCGTTCAACGTCCGGCTGATGCTGAAATCCCCCAGGCTGGCGTTGCCGCCATTGATGAGAAACTGCCGCTCTTGGTCGTTCGAGGTTTCAAATACCCCGCCGCCGCCCAGGAGCGTCAGCGACCCGCCGTGCATCGCGAAACGCGAGAACCGCCCGCGCGACTGGAACGGCTGGCTGAACCAGACCGTACCGCTGATGTTGGTGAAGCCCGCTCCAGCATTGTTGCCGTTCGCACCGAAGGTGAAGTTGCCGCTGCTGTTGGTGATGATCAGCACGCCGCCCTCCACGGCCAGTTCCGCACCCGTCGTCAGCGAAATCGTCCCAGAGTTCGTCGCCACGACGACGCCGCTCGCGTTCACGCGCAGCAAACTCGCCGCGTTGCCCGTGTATGCCGCTTGCGCAGCGGCATCTATGTTGAAACCCGCCGCGCTCACGTCCAGTGAACCGCTGTTGTTCAGGCCGGCGAAACTGGTCGCAGCCATTGGCGAGTCGTATGTCACGACGCTGAGCGCGCCAATCACGGCGTTCGTGCCCTCGGCCGGGACGCCGATGTCCCAATTTGCCGGCGAGTTCCACAACCCGTCACCGCCACCGCCCGACCAAGTGGCCGTCTGGCCGAAGCTCGCCGTACCGACCGCCCGCACCATCGCGAACAGCGCGATGACCCGAATCATTCTGTGGATTGTTTTATTCATGAGTTGCTCCAGCGTTGTTGTGGACGCGAGTTTCCGCCGCCACGGTTTGTTACGATGCAGGTTGAAATAGTCTGGGATTCCCCGCGGCGTGGACTTCGGTCCCGAAGCCGGACGCACCAGCGATTGAATGAACCGCTTCCACGTTGCAGGCGAACGGTTCATTCTCGGGTGCGTGACGGAACTTGTCACGCCCGCCGCCATTTGAATTTGCGCATAAGACATTGAAAAAATGGCAGCCGGACGGGTCCACGGGACGGATCGCGGAACCCGACTTCAAGGGACCGGCGGCCCGTTCGCCGGACGGCTGGCCGGTTTCGCGCCGGTGGCCGTCGCCGTGAGAATCCGGCCATTGACCTTCACGTTCAGGAATCGCAGGCCAGTCGTGTGGCGGATCGTGAAGCCGTTGCGCGCGGTGATGTCCACGTCCTCCAGCGTGAGGTCGCGCAGCGGGCTGGCCGGGAGGCCGACCAGCGTGCCGGCGGAATCGCAGTTGCGCGCGGTCAGGTTCCGCACGGTGATGTTGCGGAAGACGGGCGTTCCCTGCTCCACCGGCACGGGCGCGCGAAACGCCTCCGGAATCCACATCGTGCTGAACGCATCCATGTTGAAGGTGAACACCCGCGCCGTGCCCTCCGCCTCGATGTTTTCGTAAACGATGTCCTCCACCACGCCGCCGCGCCCCACGCGCGTCTTGAAACGCACGATCTCGCCGCAACCGGCCTCCGCCCGGCAGTCGGCGACGCGCACGTGGCGGATGCCCCCGGAGGTTTCACTGCCAATCACCACCAACCCGGCGGCGTGACCCACGCGGCAGTTGCGCACCACGACATTTTCCGTCGGGCGATTCACGCGCAGGCCGTCGGCATCGCGCCCGGCTTTGAGGCAGATCGCGTCGTCGTCGCACTCGATGTCGCAACCTTCGATCAGCACGTTGCGCGATGAGTCCACGTCAATGCCATCCGAACTCGCCGCCTTCACCGGTTCGTGCGGCGCGCGGATGTTCAGATTGCTCACCGTGACGCCGTCACAATAGGTGAGCTGCAAGTTCCAGAACGCCGAATCCTTCATATGCAGATCACGCACGGCGACCTCGCGGGCCCCAAAGATGTGAACGAGCCGGGGCCGGGGGGCCTTGAAGTGCGGGTCCAAGCCGTCTTTCTCCCGCGCGCGCGCCGCCCAGTATTCCTTCCACCAACGCTCGCCCGAGCCGTCAATGGTACCGCTGCCCCCGATCTCGCAACCCGTCACGTTGCTCGCGTTCACCAACGCCGCCGGCCATTTCATCTCCAGCCCGGCGATGCGCGTGTGGATCCAGGGATACTGGTTTGTATCCGTCGAGCCTTTGAGGACGCCACCTTGCTCCACGCGGAGATTCACTCCCTGCTTAAGGTAGATCGAACCGCTGATGAATGTGCCCGCCGGAACGACGACCACCCCGCCCCCATTCGTGGCGCAACTCTCGATCGCCGACTGGATGGCGGGGGTGTTGAGCGTAGTGCCGTCGCCCTTGGCGCCGAAGTCCGTGATGGGAAAACGCCTCGCGTCCGCCACGCCAGCCTGCGTCGTCACGGAACAAAACAGCGCACCCAACGCGAACAAACATGTCAGGCTAAAATTCATCAGTCGAAATCTACGGCCTCGCCGCTCTGGCCACCTCGACGGCGTAAACCTGGGCCGATCCGTCGAAATTCGCGCGGAAGACAATCCGCTTTCCGTCCGGCGCAAATTGCACGTTCGGTTCGAGGCTGTAATCGTGCTTCGCCATGTTGACCAGTTTCTCAGACGTCAACGTCCCGTCTGGTTGCGGCGTGAAGAGGTATATCCACTGGCCGTTATTCGCCTTCGCCACCATGCCCGGACTGCCGCCGTCGCCGGCGAAGAGTCTTCCGTCCAACGAAATGTTGTAGTGTACTGACCATTCGTCGCGCGCGATCGCGTAGCGCGTCGTCTTACCGCCGGCAACCTCGACGCCCGCGAGGAAAAACTTCTGGCCCTTCGGCATCTGCAAATCAAACCACGCCGACTTGCCGTCGGGACTCCAAAATTCGTGTCCGGCGATTTCCATCGGCATCGTGCGCGTGTGCATCAATCGCAGCCCGCTGCCGTCGGCGCGAATGTGCCAGATGCGATCCACCTTGTGCCACGGGCCCTCGTGGCAAAACTGGAGCAGCGACGGATCGGTCGGGGAAAACTGGAAGTGATTGAACCAATTCGTGCCGCGCCGGAGGACGTTTGTCTCGCCCGTCCTCAGGTTCACCAGAAAAATTCCACCCGGCCGGGCGGCGTCGAAAATCTTGTCGAACCACGAGGACTTCGGCCCGCTGGTGTCAATCTGCGGTCCAACCGGTTCGAGAAAGGCGCCCGCGCCCAGCGTCTCATCGGCATTGATGGCCGCGACGCGCCAGCGCGGCGGGAGTTGCGCAAGGGATTTCGTCGCACGGGTGTCCAGGTGCGTGGCGAAGAGCGTGTTCGAGCGTTGGTGATAGACCTGCCGGCTCTTCGCCGCCACGAGCACGACCCGGCCCCCATTCTCGACGATCAGTTCCGGTTTCTGCGACGGGAAATCGTAGGCGTAAATCCGGCTGGTGAACGCGCGGCGCTCGCTGTTCTCAAACACCACCTTGTCGCCGCCCGCGGTAAAACCGTTCTGGTGGAAGTAGAGGCTCTGGCTCTCGCCCGGCACGCGCGACAGCCGGACGATCCGGTGGCCGGTGTCGGCGTCAACCCAGTCGTCGCGCAGTTCCGCAGCGCACGAACCGAAGCCGGCCAGCGCGATCGCCCCGTAGACGAAGGTCGGCAGCAGCCGCTTCATGGTTTCACCTCTTCCACCGGCGTGAGAGTGACCGGCCCAAGCAGACCGGCTTCCGCCACCGGCCAGTTCGCGGCGTTGAAGGGTTTGTATTCCTGGTTCACAAAATTGATGTCCTGGAAGTTCTGCCACTTTACCCCCCGCCGATCCAGATCGCGGATGCGGTTGGCCGAAGTGCTGGTGACTTCAACCTCCAGTTGGTTGCCGGTCGGTTGCAAATTATCCACCGTCACCGCGAACGGCGGCGTGATGAGCGTCCCAAAATCCTTGCCGTTCAACCGCACGCGCGCGCTTTGCACAACTTTGCCAAGCTCAATCCGGTGGCGGCCGGTCGCGGCGGGCGCGTCGAATGCCAGAGCGTAGCTCGCGGTGCCGGAAAAACTCTGCGCCCCGGCGTCTCCCGTGGCCGTCCAGGAATCCGCCCGCAACATCGAGTAAGCAGCCGGGAGCGTGGGACCACCCGAAAGAAATTGCAACTTCCAGGCACCGGTCAATTCCCGCGCCGGACCGGCTGTTCGCCACCAGGTCCACGACGGCGCTGGCACAGCCTCATCGGTCCAGGCGCGAAGCAGCACGGAGCCACCGGGCGGAAGCTCTAAATAGACTTCCCCGCCGACCGCGGCGCGGCGACAAGCAAGCCGGCCGCCCCGGCCAGTCAATGGATCCAGCAGCACGACCGACTGGGCGACCGTGGCCAGCGGCAGCCAAGCGGCAAAGGGCTGCTCGCCGCGATTGGCCACGAAATAGTGTTTGCCGCCCGCGAACGCGCGGCGCAACCCCATCAGCCCGGCGGTGTCGAACAGTGGTTCGCGCGGGACGCGACCTTCCGCCAGCGACGGTTCAACTTCGCCGACCAGTACCTGTCCCTTGCCCAGCGCGATTCGGTGGGTCCCGGAATTGGCGAAGCTGCCCGCACCTGCGGCCAGCGGCAGCTTGGCGCCGAGCTGCTCGAATTGCCGGCGCCGCCAGTCGAGTTCACCCAGACCCGGAACATCCAAAGGCAGACGGCTTTGAAAAATCACGGTCGCACCGCCCTCCGCCAGCGCAAGCAACTGCCGCAAGGTCGCCACCGGCATCCGCTCGCAGACCGGCACGAGCACGACGCGATAACGGCCACCGGCTGTGAGAATTTGACCGCGCTGCACGGTCGCGGTGGCGAGTTGCCGGTCCGAAGCGTAATCGAATGCGTAGCCACGCCGCCATAACTGGTCCGCCAGCCGGCCCACGGGCTGGTCCTCGAACCAGCCGCGCGCGTGGACCGTCAAATGCGGCAGCAGGGCGCGATCGGGTTGCGACCAATAATCGTGGATCGGCCAGTAGAGCAAAATGTCGTTGTCCGGCTGGCCGCTTTGAGAATGGACTGGCAGCGGGCGACGTATTCGTTAAGAGTTCGCGCATCGTGCCAGACGGCGTTGCGCGGATTCATTTCGTAGCTCGCGTAAAAAACCCAACCGGGCCAGGGCGCTTCGTCGGGCGAGTAGCACGTACCGTGGTAAAACACATGGTTCACGCCAGACAGGAACACATCGTCGAGCAGATAC
>WBZT01000666.1_pt1 | contig 26925 bp, 20 predicted proteins | sample 5204241 | NCBI WGS metagenome assembly WBZT01 (sample SAMN12344358, study PRJNA552823) | activated sludge metagenome | biome: Activated sludge suspended growth; feature: Nitrification reactor; material: Wastewater; isolation source: activated sludge from nitrification reactor of wastewater... | reverse complement strand
TTTTTCTCGTCGATCAGCGGAATCAGCTGGCGTATGGTTTTCGGGTGGGACGCATCGTTGCCGAGGGAACACCGGCAATCAAAGGGTCGCTGAAGATTGTGATGCCATATATTAATCTGATTACAACACCGGGTCCTGAAACCACTACGTTTTCTATTCGCCTGAATGATCAGGCAGGTAATCAAAGCAATGTGATCAACTCTTCCGTTTTGGTGATTACTGAATAGTCAGGGGTGATGTACACTAAACCAGGCGGTGATCGGATAGTGATCACTGAACTGATAATGCTTCGTCTGGTAGCTATGAATCATGATCGCATCCTGGCTATGTAAAATGTAGTCTATTCTGAATTTGAGCGGGAAGCCAAAATAGGTTGCTCCGAATCCTTTGCCTTTTTCAGTGAAAGCATCCTTCAGGTTTTTGCGGATGGTGTTATAGGTATAGGTAAACGGCGGATCGTTAAAATCTCCACATAACAGAACGGGGTAGGGTGACTGGCTGATGTGCAGTGCGATTTCTTCGGCCTGTTCACTTCGCTTTCTGACGGCAGATCGGATTCTCTTCATTAGGTGCCGGGCACCGTCCATCATCACCTCTTTATTGCCGCTGTCAGGATTGGCGATGAACTTGTAGTCGCGCTGCTTGAAATGATTCGACTGGAGATGGAGGTTGTAAACACGAATGGTGTCACCATGAACATCGATATCCGAATACATCCCGAAATTGGTTTTGCCTTCTTCAAAAAACAACACGCCTTCATTCACAATAGGATAACGAGAGAAAGTAGCCAGCCCCCAATGCTGTGATTTCCGCATGGTGAGTCCGTATTTAATCGTTTTATAGGGGAGTTTGAGTGCTTCGGAGATGTAGTGATTGTTTTCAAATTCTCCTTCGTCATTCTGAAAATATTCCTGGAGGCAAAGCAGGTCAGGCCGCTCGTCTTTGAGCATGCTCATGATCTGTTTACGCGTTTCAAAATTCCCCGACCAGTTGTAAAGATCAAAGAGACGCACATTGTAACTCATCACTTTCAGCGCACCCTTGGGCGGTTTAACATCCACCGAAAAAGCACTTGGCTGATAGAGTTGAGTCAGTTTATCGTATCCCATCAGGATGATAGCCGACGAAATAAAAATATACTGATGACGGCGGAGCGCCCAGTAAATGACAAACAACAGGTTGATGGCTAGCAGAACAGGGTAGGCTAACGCAATCAGCTCGAGTGGCCAGAATTCTGCAGGACTGACCAGCGGCGCTGCCTGTGAAAACAGTAAGCAACCTGCTGCGATCAGGTTCAGGGACAGAAAAAGTCTGCCTGGAAATGTTCGTTTACCACTTGGTGTTGTTACCACAACGTCACAAATTCAATGGCTTAAAGAAAACCAATTTTTTTATAACCGGAGCAGTGTGTTTCTGCCTTAATTTTGTTTTTTATCAGCCCGAAATCAACAATCGTTTTTGTCGGGCCGCTCGCTCTCTAATCTCCACCGGATGAAAATTGGATACTCCTCTTGCCCGAATGATACATTCATCTTTGATGCGCTTGTGCATCATCGTTATCCGCATTCATTTCAGCCGGATCCGGTCTTGCTGGATGTGGAAACGCTCAACAGGATGGCGGCCAACGCGGAGTTACCGGTGTCGAAACTGAGCTTCGCTGCGTATGCGTTCGTGTCGGAGAAGTACCAGATTCTTTCTTCGGGAGCAGCGCTTGGTAACAACTGCGGTCCTTTGCTGATTTATAAGAACACCCCCGATTTCTCCCGGCCCGATTTGATCCGCGTTGCAATTCCCGGTAAATACACCACCGCCAACCTCCTGATGAGTATTTTCTTTCCGGCGTTAACAAAGAGGACCGAAATGGTGTTTTCTGATATTGAAGACGCGGTGCTGAATGGACAAGCCGACATCGGACTGATCATTCATGAAAACCGTTTTACGTATGAGGCGAAAGGATTGAAAAAACTCGCTGATCTCGGTGAAAAATGGGAAACCGCATTTCATGTGCCGATTCCGCTGGGTTGTATCGCAGTACGCCGCGATCTGCCCGAAGAAGAAAAATTGAGCATCCAGCAGGCCGTTCGCCAAAGTGTGGAATGGGCGTTTGAACATCCATCCGACTCCGGGCCCTATGTGATGGAACATGCACGGGAAATGAGTGCGGCAGTACAACAACAGCATATCTCATTGTACGTGAACAGGTTTTCGGTTGATTTAGGGGAGGAGGGACGCGCGGCGGTTCGGCTGTTAATGGAACAAGGGAGCCGTGTCGGACTCCTGCCTATTGTTCAGGAACCTATCTTTGTATCCAATTAAAAAATTATGATTGTAGTAACCGGAGCGGCGGGGTTTATTGGCAGTTGCCTCGTAGGCCGTCTGAATAAAGCCGGAATCGCCGACATCATTTTATCCGACGATTTCTCTTTTGCCGACAAGAATAAAAATCTTGAAGGAAAGAAGTTTCTTGAAAAAATTCATCGCGATGAATTTCCGGAGTGGTTGCAGGAACATGCGAAAGATGTGAAATTTGTTTTTCATATCGGCGCACGGACCGACACCACTGAATTTAATGAAGAAATTTTCAAGCGTCTCAATGTGAACTATAGTAAAACACTGTGGAAGATCTGCGCTGAAGCCGGTATCCCGCTGGTGTATGCATCTTCAGCGGCAACCTATGGCGGCGGTGAACTTGGTTACGATGATGATCAGAATAAAATTCCGCAGCTGCAACCACTGAATCCCTATGGATGGTCAAAGCAGCATTTTGATATCTGGGCCTTGCAGCAGGAAAAAACACCACCTTTCTGGGCGGGCTTGAAATTTTTCAACGTGTACGGCCCGAACGAATATCACAAGGCCCGCATGGCGTCAGTGATCTTCCATTCCTTTAATCAGATTAACAATACCGGTAAAGTGCGGTTGTTTCGCTCGCATCGTCCCGACTATAAAGATGGTTGGCAATTGCGCGATTTTGTGTATGTGAAAGATGTAGTGGAAGTGTGCTGTTTTCTCATGGAATCACAGCATACGGTGAAATCTGCGATTTATAACCTGGGCTGCGGTGAAGCGCGTTCGTTTTATGATCTCGCTGAAGCAACCTTTCACGCCATGGGACGTCCTGTCAATATCGAGTACATCGATATTCCCGCCGATATCCGCGATAAATACCAGTACTTCACCGAGGCGAATATGCAGAAGCTGATCCGGCAAGGATACAACAAAGGATTTACATCACTGGAAGAAGGGGTTACTGATTACGTCAAACATTATCTCGCACCACATCTCTATTATTAGTCAATGGCGCACCCACACCTGCAGCGATTGCTGGAAAGCCGGTTATTCCAGAATAAGCTGTTTCGCTATTTTATCTCGGCGGGACTCGCTACATGGGTAGATATCACCGTTTATTTTCTCGCATATAATTACCTCTATCAGAAGTCAGATATCGGGATCTTCAACGTTTATACTATCTCTGCAGCAACGGCTTCGCTGTTCCTCAGCTACACAATGGGACTACTGACCAATTTTCTGATTACACGATATCTCGTATTCAATGATTCAGAACTCGAATTTCACAAGCAGTTGTTCCGATATGTGCTGGTGGCCATGCTGGTGCTGGCGCTGAATTGGGTGCTGATGCGTTTGCTGATCCGCGAACTGAACTGGTGGCCTACATTGGCCAGAGCGGTTTCTGCGTTGGGAATCGGAATGTTGAGTTTTGTGATTCACAAAACGTTTTCCTTCCGGATGAAAAAGGGAAGCAGCAACGAAGCGGTTTAAAGGTTTTCTTTCAGCTCTTCCAGAAATGACTTCATGCGCAGCAAAGTATCGCGCACCTGTAGTTTCATCTCCTGATCTTTACGACTGGAATCGAGAATTTTCCGCGCACCTTCCAGCGTGTATCCTTTTTCTTTGACGAGATGAAAAATCAGCCGCAGGTTCGATACGTCTTCGTTGGTGAACAGCCGGTTGCCTTTCTTGTTTTTATGCGGCTTCAGCACATCAAATTCTTTCTCCCAGAAACGGATCAGCGATGTGTTTACCCCAAACATCTCCGCCACTTCTCCGATCGGATAGTAGAGTTTTTCAGAGGCTGAATCAGTGTCGGTAACGTGCGACATGGCGGATGGTTTAAGTGAGCTGAAAGGGTTTAGTCGAACGATTGGTTAGACTGTGAAGCCAGCTCGCGGATTTTGTCGTATTCTTCTGCACTGAGATCGTTGAAGAAGAAGTTGATCGGGTCGATTTTCTTGCCGTTTTTCCAGACTTCGTAATGCACGTGCGGACCGGTGGAAGATCCTGTATTGCCGACATAACCGATGATATCACCGCGTTTGATCTTTTGTCCCGGACGAACAGCAAAACGACTCATGTGTCCGTACAGCGTGTTATATCCGAATCCGTGGTTGATGACTACATTGTTCCCATATCCGCGACCGTTATACTCGGTTTTTGCCACCGTTCCATTGCCGGTTGCATAAATCTCTGTACCAATCGGCGCCGAGAAGTCGATGCCTTCGTGCATGATCGACGTTTTGTAGATCGGGTGAATACGGTAACCGAAACCGGAAGCGAGTCGTGCAATCGGCCGTTTCGTGATCGGCTGAATGGCCGGTATCGAAGCCAGCAGTTCTGCTTTTTTCTTTACCAGCTCGAATACTTCATCGTACGATTTACTCTGGATGTATAACCGGCGATACAGTTTGTCCATGGTCCGCGCACTGTTGGTCATCAGCTCCGAATTGTCGTAGCCTTCCATCTCCTTATAACGGTTCACACCGCCGAAGCCGGCTTCTCGTACTTCTGAGGGAATCGCCTCCGCTTCGAAAATCACCCGGTAAATCTGATCATCGCGCTGCTGCAGATCTTCCAGCACCGCTGAAGCCAGCTCCATCCGCTGCTGCAAAATCTCATATTGCACCGACATTTCGTTGATCTCCCGCTTCAGTTGTTTCTCTTTGGGCGAGTCGAGGAAGTTATAAGCCAACAGCAGAACGATCGAGCCGAAAACGGCAGCCGTTGACAACCAGCCTAATACGCGAAAAAACCGCTTTCGGAAAGTCACCACCACCCGCTCGAATTTCAGCGAGTCGGTGTTGAAATAATACTTCGTCTTGGCCATGCCTTTTCGTTAAATTTGCGGTTCTCACAAAAATAACAGAATTCCCGTACTTCCCATGAAGAGTGCTCTTACTTCCGCGCAAATCCGTCAGGCCTTCCTCGATTTCTTCCAGTCAAAAGGACATACCATCGTTCCTTCCGCCCCCATCGTGGTGAAAAACGATCCGACCCTGATGTTTACCAACGCGGGCATGAATCAGTTCAAGGATATCATTCTCGGCAATGTGACGCCGTTTGCTACCCGTGTGGCCAATACCCAAAAATGCCTGCGTGTGAGCGGTAAACACAACGATCTGGAGGAGGTAGGTGTGGATACCTATCACCATACCATGTTCGAGATGCTGGGTAACTGGTCGTTCGGCGATTATTTTAAGGACGATGCGATTGCCTGGGCATGGGAACTGCTGACGGTGGTATACGGACTTCCGAAGGATCGTCTCTATGTAACAGTGTTCGAAGGCGACGCAAAAGAGAATCTCGCTTTTGACCAGGACGCGTATGATTTCTGGAAGAAGTGGATCGCCGAAGATCGGATTCTCCGCGGCAATAAGAAGGATAATTTCTGGGAGATGGGAGAGACCGGTCCCTGCGGACCCTGCTCTGAAATCCACATCGACCTGCGCAGTGAAGAAGAACGCAGGAAGATCGATGGCAAAACTCTCGTGAATGAGAGTCACCCGCAGGTGATCGAAATATGGAACAACGTATTCATGGAGTTCAACCGCAAAGCCGATGGTTCCCTCGAGCCGCTGCCTGCGAAACACGTGGATACCGGCATGGGCTTCGAGCGACTTTGTATGGCGATGCAGGCGAAGACCTCCAACTACGATACCGATGTGTTCATGCCCACAATTCGTTTTATCGAAGAAGTGTCAGGCATTGCTTACGGAAAAGATGAAAAGACCGATATCGCGATGCGTGTGGTGGCCGATCATATTCGTGCCATCAGCTTTACCATCGCCGACGGGCAATTGCCCTCTAACAACAAAGCCGGCTATGTGATCCGTAGGATTCTGCGTCGCGCGGTGCGATACTGTTTCACCTTCCTCAATATCAAAGAGCCCTTCCTCTATAAACTCGTGGCTTTGATCGCTGATCAGTTCGCGAACGTATTCCCTGAGCTCAAAGCGCAGCAGGATTTTGTGGCGAGAGTGATCAACGAAGAAGAAGCATCGTTCCTCCGTACGCTCGATATGGGCATCCGCAAATTTGAAGGCTATACCGGAAATCCCATCGCCGGTGATTTCGCATTCGAACTCTACGATACGTATGGCTTCCCGATCGATCTCACCCAACTCATGGCGCGCGAGAACGGAAAGACTGTTGATATGGATGGCTTCAATGTTTGCATGGAGCAGCAGAAAAACCGTTCGCGCCAGGCTACTGCCATGAGCACCGACGACTGGACCGTAGTTCGCGATGAAGATGCAGTAGAGTTTGTGGGGTATGAAGAACTGGAATGTCCGGCCGAGATCTTACGCTATCGGAAAATTAAGAAAGGCAACAAAGAACAATTCCAGATTGTCCTCAACCGCACACCGTTTTATGCGGAGAGTGGTGGACAAGTTGGAGATACCGGAGTGCTTGAAGCTGATGGAAAAGCTGTGCAGATTACCGATACACAGAAAGAGAACAACCTCATCGTTCACTTCTGTGATAAGCTGCCTGAAAATCCTGATGCGCAGTTCACCGCCAGAGTGAATTTCAACCGCCGTTCGCTCATTACCAAGAACCACAGTGCGACGCACCTCATGCATGCTGCACTCCGCAAAGTACTCGGCACGCACGTAGCGCAGAAAGGTTCACTCGTGAACGAAGAATACACCCGCTTCGACTTCTCGCACTTCGCCAAAGTGACCGACGAAGAACTTACGCAGATTGAAAAAATCGTGAATGAACAGATCCGCCGCAACATCGCACTCAACGAACAACGCAATGTGCCCATCAAACAGGCGCAGGAAAGCGGAGCGATGGCATTGTTCGGAGAGAAATACGGCGACTTTGTCCGCGTTATCACCTTCGACCGCAATTACTCCGTCGAACTCTGCGGTGGTACTCACGTGAAAGCAACCGGAGAAATCGGCTACTTCAAGATTGTATCTGAAAGCTCTGTAGCAGCCGGTGTGCGTCGTGTAGAAGCCATCACCGCCGACGGAGCAGAAGCCTGGCTCAACGGACAAATAGAAACCGTTGAGAAAGTAAAAGACCTGCTTAAAAATGCCAAGGATGTAGTGAAAGGTGTGGAGCAGCTCATCGAAGAAAACGATTCCCTCCGCAAACAACTCGACGCCCTCATGCACGAAAAAGCAAAACAGGTGAAAGCGGAGTTGCTGCGCAAGATCGTAGAGAATGGGGGGGTAAGTATGATCGTAGAGCAAGTGGATCTCAATGCCGATGCGATCAAAAACATCTCCTTCGAACTCAAGCAGCAGGTCAATAATCTTTTCTGCGTGATCGGTGCTAACGTCGACGGCAAGCCGCATTTATCGGTGATCATGTCGGATTCTATTGTGGCCGACAAAGGCCTCAACGCCACCCAGATCATCCGCGACCTCGCCAAGGAAATCCAGGGCGGCGGCGGCGGACAACCTTTCTACGCCACGGCAGGCGGTAAAAACGCCGAAGGACTATCGAAAGCTCTCGAGCGCGCGAAAGGATTGTTGGGATAGTTTAAAATCAAAATAAGAAAAGCCAGCCTGAATGGTTTTCGGGCTGGCTTTTTTTATGCTTTACTTAACGAAACGTTTGTAGGTAATCTGATGGCCGGATTGGATTTTTATAAAATAGATACCTGATGGCAGAAGAGCGGTGTTGAGAACAATCTCATTGGAAGATGAATATTCTTTGGCAGCGACAACAGTTTGTCCAAGCTCATTTTCAATAGAAATCCGGAGTTGGTCTGACTTACCATAAATGCGGATATGCAAGGCATCACGAACCGGGTTTGGATAAAGATGCAAATCATTAGCGGAGAGTTCTGTGTCAGAAAGACCGGTGATGACAGGGATTGATTGAGGCTGTAAGTCGAGGGTAATTTGTGACTGATTTTCAAGCAATGCAAGAGCCCTGATAAATTGAAAATTAAGTGAATTGGCAGCTGTGGATTTAGTCGTAAAATTGAAAGTTGCAATGTTTCCTTGTCCTTGCGCATTGATATTGTCGAAGCGGGTAATGGCAACAGCGGCTTTCTGAAGATTTGGTTCGTTTTTCCAGAAGTTCACCGACTCCCCAATGTTGGCGAGCCATGAAGCAGGAAAATCAAAACTGATGCTACCGGGATCAACTACTGTCGAATCGTACAGAATTGAAAAAGCGATACCGTAAAGTTGATTGTTGGTTGTCAGACTATCACCATAAACGATCGGAATAGAATAACTGGTGCCGGGCATTAGGGTAGAGGGTAAATCGAGAGTCAGTTCACTTCCGAAACCTGAAAGAGGGAACAAATGTTGTGATCCATTGAATGCAGGATGTACTAAACCGTAATTCTGAACGATGGCCAAAGTATCGTCCATGAGGATGGTGCCGTCTCCGTTACAATCTCCGTATTTTAAATTAATCCCATTGGCGTAAGATCCATTCCAGTCAATTGCAGAATGAGCGATATACAGTGTGGAAATACTGTCGCGTAATGTGCCGCTGGCCTGAGTTCCGCCACCAATCAAAAGCATGTCAAGGTTGTCTACCACAAGATCGTTGTTGACATCACCGGGCCATACACTTGAAACGAGTGGAGAGCAGCTGGAGAATATCCAACCTGCGTTTCCCCCAAGATCGTCGGTAAATGCACCTGCAAAATAAACGGCAGGGCCAACGGCTGTTACATTTTTCATACGGAGGAAATCCATACATACCGTATCAAAATTGGCAACAAAAGTTCCTCCGCTCAGTGGCCCTTGAAATAATATCTGATCTCCGGGAATGGAATTGGTTTCAATGTAACTATTAACGGTGAGGTTTTGAAAACTCATGATGTTATAGGGATTGTTCAGAATTAATGTGTCGCAATACAGATTTCCTGCTATGAGAGTATTGTAATTACGGATACAGATGACAGTGTCTTCAGGGCCGTTTTGGAATGAGGCAGATCCATTAATAATAGCTTCTTCTGCTTTAATTGGATAGTAAAACACAATATCAGAGCCTACTTCAATTGTTATTTTTTTAACGGTTAAAGGATTGGAGACCACTCCTGGAAGAAAGTCGTGATAAATTATATGTGCGCTATCCGCATCAACAGGAATATCAATATACATGGAGACAAAGAAGTTGGAAGTTCCAAGTGCCGCAAGATGATTCCCGGCACCAGAATTAATAAGTGAATGGCAGGAAAAATCGTAATTGTTGGTATTAATCAGCACATCACCTGTTTCAATGTAAAAGTCCGAAAGGATATTAATTCTGCTGTCAAATTGCATTACCGCCGGCCCTGAAATATTTCCAAAAGCCAGGTCCGAATTGGGGGCATAAATTGAAAATACGGTATCAACCGGACTGAACCAGAATCCGACTTCGACATTTGGCGAATACCAGATAGTGGGGGATGGTATATAAACATCTCCGGTGGTATGCAGAGAAGCATAAGTGTTGGACGTTCCAATGTAAAATACAATAGTAAAAGGAAGGTTGGCTAATGTGAAATTGTGACAATATTGATCGTATTGATCCAGCCTGATTGTGTCGAATCTGATAAGTCCGGAGTTGAAATCGATAAAAACATCATCAGTGTCAGAAGGAGCTGATAATTGATCCGATATTCCACCGCTGGTTGTTGACCAATGACTGGTATCACTCCAGTTGCCCGGGCCACCGATCCAGAAAAAATCTGCAGCAAATGATTTTGAGGTTAAGAGTAGAGCTAAGATCAGAATAGAGAAGAAACGTTTCATGGTATCTAAATTTTCAAGTAAATATATGGAATTAAACTTTACTATTATCAGGAACTGACCGAAGTTGCATTGTGTTTCTATCTCCCAATGAGTTGGACAGCGCAAATCATGATCTTTAATAACAACTCAGTGGCCTAATCCGAAACTTCTGCGTTTCTATTTCCCTGCCGACAATTACCCTCCCCCGCAAATCCGAACAATCCGTCGCGACCCTTCGCGATCCGCGTTCCCATTTCCCTGCCGACGGGAACACAGACTAATCGCATTTCTCCGATTATCGCAGATTAATTCCTTCTAAAGATTCAAAGATGTCCCAATTTACCCCCGAGGTTCCCTGTGGCACCCTTCGACAATTCGTTTATTTTTTTCGGAGCTCAGGGCCTCCTTTCGGCTGTGGGTTTACTATAAAAGGCGCTCAAAGGCCAAGCTCACGCCAAGCAATCCTCAATCGGTGCCGGCGGCATCCCGCATGGCGATGCAATGACGGGACACCAACTCACCAACACACCAATCCACCAATCCACCCCCGAGGTTCGTTCCTCACTCGGGGCCTGCGGCATCCCGCATTGCTTCGCAATGACGGGACACCAACTGGCCAATTTACCAACTGGCCAATTTACCAACTTGCCGATTTGCCGACTGGCCAATTTACCAATTTACCAACTTGCCAATTTGCCAACTTGCCAATTTACCAATTCACCAATTTGCCAATTCCCTATATTCGTTGAATAGAAAATTGTATGTCAAAGAACCACCCCTCCGGCCTTCCCTTCCTCTTCCTCTCTGAAATGTGGGAACGCTTCGGCTATTACCTGATGATCGGCATTTTTACCCTCTATCTCAAAGATGTAAAAGAGGGTTTCGCCATGACCGAAGCAGAAGCTTCTGATCTCTATGGTACCTTCATAGCCCTCGTGTTTTTAACTCCCTTCCTCGGCGGACTCATCGCCGACCGGTACTGGGGCTATACACGTTCGATCGTAGTAGGTGGTATCATGATGGGCATTGGATATTGTCTGATGGGCATCCACCATCTCACTGCATTGTATATTGGGATGAGTCTGGTGATTTTCGGCAACGGCTTCTTCAAGCCCAATATCTCCACACTACTGGGAAATATTTACTCCACCGACGAATACCGCCACCGGAAAGACGAAGGCTACAACATCTTTTACATGGGCATCAACATTGGTGCGTTCATCTGTAATTTCTTCGGTGCAGCACTGCAGATTATGCTCGGCTGGGGCTGGGCATTTATGGCAGCAGGCGTAGGGATGTTTATCGGATTGTTTGTTTTTCTGTCAGGAAGAAAGCACTACGAAGGCTACGATCAGAAAAAAGGTGTGCAGAAGGACGATATGCCGATGACGAAAATCGTAGGATTGATTCTCCTCCCGGCCGTGGTGTTTGGTGTAATCGGCTGGCTGATTCCCGATAACATCTTCGGCAGCGACAGTACCGATGCGTTCATCATGAGTTGTCTCCCGGTATTGTATTTCTACGGCAACCTCTACTTCACAGCTTCGAAGGAAGAGAAAGGCCCCATTGGTGCCATGCTGGCCATCTTCGCAGTGGTGATTCTCTTCTGGGCCGTGTTCAAACAAAACGGATCTGCTCTCAACACCTGGGCTGATCGTTATACGGATCGTTCGCTAACGGGTGCCACAGCTGAAGCTTTTGGAGCGTTAAAGCAAACAAAACAAATTACATATGCAAAGGATACAGTTCCTGTTTATGACTCTTATTTCAGATTGCAGAAAGTAGATGGCAAAGTGCAGGAAGAATACAATTATCCGATTTACTTCAGAAACGAAAACGAGATGAATCTTCCGAAAGAAGGAGAGAGCGTTAATGTATGGGCCACCAATCTGAGTCAGTCGATTAATCCGGGTTGGGTGATCCTGCTCACCCCGCTCGTGGTAGCCTTTTTCACCTGGCTGCGCGGGAAGAAAAAAGAACCTTCAACACCGGCCAAAATTGCTTACGGATTATTCATCTCGGCGCTCTCAGCACTCGTGATGGTAGCTGCGGCAAAAGCAGGGGCGAACGGAAGTGAAAAGGTAAGTGTCTGGTGGCTGATCGGCTGTTACGGCGTGATCACCATCGGTGAGTTGTTTTTGAGTCCGATGGGATTGAGTCTGGTCTCGAAACTGAGTCCCCCAAGGATCACTGCCTTGATGATGGGCGGCTGGTTCCTCAGTACGTCCATCGGGAATAAACTCAGCGGCGTACTGGCCAGCATGTGGGACAAATACGAAGACAAAACCGACTTCTTCCTCTTTAATTGCTTCCTGCTTCTCATCGCCACGGCCATTGCCTTCTCGATGTTGAGGTGGCTGAACCGGATTTTCAAGGCAAATACCTGATTTCATCCCCTCATCCCCTGTGGGGACGTTGCATGCAACGTCCCCACAGGGGATAATTATTTTCCCGTGCCCCATGGTTTTTCCGAAAAATCACTACCTTTAATTAAATTTTTAACCAATGAAAAACCTTTACCTCACCCTCGCCGGCATCTTCTTTTTCATCCTCACCGGCACCGCCCAGGAAATCCAATGGCAGAATACGATTGGGGGGAGTGGGGTGGATATTTTATATTCCATTCAACAAACTACCGATGGAGGATATATTTTAGGTGGGAATTCTGATTCTCCAATCTCGGGAGATAAGGTCGAAAGTTGTGTTGCTGGTACTGATTTCTGGATCATGAAGGTGGATTCTGCTGGAGTTATCCAATGGCAGAACACGATAGGTGGCAATGGACATGATTATTTATCATCCATTTTACAATCAACAGATGGTGGGTTTATTTTGGGCGGGTGGTCTAACTCTGGTGCTTTTGGTGATAAAACAGAGAATAGCAATGGTAGTTATGATTACTGGATCGTAAAACTAGATTCTATGGGAGTTATTCAGTGGCAGAATACGATTGGTGGAGGGGATTGGGATCAATTAAGTACTTTAATACAAACCACCGACGGAGGTTATATTTTAGGAGGATGGTCTGAATCGAATGTTTCCGGTGATAAAACTGAAAACAACATTGGTCCCGATGGCACACCGGATTATTGGGTCGTAAAGGTTGATTCATTCGGAGTTATACAATGGCAGAATACGATAGGGGGCAGTGGATATGATATATTGGTTTCTGTTCAACAAACCTCAGACGGGGGCTATATTTTGGGTGGGTCTTCACGGTCAAATATTTCCGGGGATAAAACGGAAAACAGCATTGGGGATTTGGATTATTGGATCGTAAAAACCGACTCGCTGGGTGTTATCCAATGGCAGAATACAATTGGAGGAAGCGGCAATGATCAACTTTTTTCTATTCAACAAACCGGCGACGGGGGCTATATTCTGGGTGGGCACTCCTATTCAAATATTTCCGGGGATAAAACGGAAAACAGCATTGGTAGTTATAATGATTACTGGATCGTAAAAACCGATTCGCTGGGCAATATACAATGGCAGAATACCATCGGGGGAAGCGATCTTGATCAACTTTATTCCCTCCAACAAACCATTGACGGGGGTTATATTGGGGGTGGATACTCCTATTCAAATATTTCCGGGGATAAAACGGAAAACAGCAATGGTAACAACGATTACTGGATCGTAAAAACCGATTCGCTGGGAAATATCCAATGGCAGAATACCGTTGGGGGAAGCGGAGATGACCGTCTTTATTCCCTCCAACAAACCGGCGACGGGGACTATATTTTGGGTGGATGGTCTTGGTCAAATATTTCCGGGGATAAAACGGAAAACAGCAATGGAGGCTGGGATTACTGGATCATAAAACTCACCGGTAAATACAATCTGATTTCCGGTAAACTCTTTGTAGATCTAAACAGCAATGGTGTACAGGATGGCGGTGAGCCATCACTGCCGGGTAAAAAGATTACCGAACAGGGCACAGGCCGTTTTGCGTTTTCTCAAGTTGACGGGAGCTATTCACTTGTAGTGCTGGATTCAGGCAGCTTTACAGTATCAACTCCTTCTGTATTATGGTATAATCAGAATCCTGCTTCAAACAGTGCGAATTTCACCAGCATCAACCAAACCGATTCGCTTAACGATTTTGCTTTTCAACCGATCGGAACGTATGATGATGTTTGTGTAACCATCACTCCGCTTGGCGCTTTTCGGAGTGGTTTCAATGCTACGTATCAAATCAGTTACGGCAACTATGGAACCACTACCATAGCGCCGACGGTATATTTTTATCCTGATCCGAATGTGACGTTTCAGTCAGCAACGCTCACTCCCTCGCAAATCACACCTGATTCAGTGGTGTGGAGTCTGCCGGCATTAACCCCGTTCCAAACCGGCAGCATCATCGTAACAGTCAACGTCAACCTCGGACTCCCCATCGGCACCCTCATCAACAGCAGCGCGCACATTGAACCATACCTCACGGATGCTAATCCCAGTTGCAACAACAGCAATTGGGAGGTCTTTGTCACCGGCTCCTTCGATCCCAACGATATTCTGGTGAACGAAGATACGCTCACCACCACCCAAATCAGCACCTCACCCTGGCTCGAGTACATCGTCCGTTTTCAAAACACCGGGAACGATACAGCCTTCACCGTAAAAATTCTCAACCCGATTGATACCAACAAACTTGATATCTCCTCGATTGAATTCGTAAACGCTTCGCATCCGGTGAATATTAACTGGATCAACTATCAGCGCAACATGGAGTTTAAATTCGATAATATTTTATTGCCCGATAGCAATACCAACGAACCACTATCACACGGATTCGTTCGTTATCGCATCCAACCTAAAACAAATCTGAACGCAGGTGATTCCATCACCAACTTCGCAGCCATCTACTTCGACTTCAACGAGCCGGTCATCACCAACACAGCAACAACCATCATCGTTCTCCCCACAGGACTCACCAACTCATCACCCTCACCCGGCAAGCTGCTTGTGTTCCCGAACCCGGCAGAGAATTCAATCAACATCTCCGGTATTCAACTGGAAAACGGAAAAGCACAATTACGCCTGATGGACATCTGCGGAAAACTAATCCTCGAAAAAACTATCACCGAAACAACTGTTAACCTCGAAACCAATCAACTCGCAAAAGGAGTTTACCTGGTCCAATGTAGCGGCAGTCGGGTAACGTTTGTGAAACAATAATCAATCTTAATGCACATGAAAACATTTTCAAACCACCTAATTACCTCACATCATCATATTTTCAAATTGGCTAATTTTCAAATTGGCAAATTTTCAAATTCATCCATCCGGAATTCTTCTAAGTTGATAGTTCTCATTCTTTCAATGAATTTTCTGGTCTCCGAAAACTCTTTCTCCCAGGAAATCGAATGGCAAAATACAATTGGGGGGAGTGGTCTGGATTGGTTATACTCGCTCCAGCAAACCACCGATGGTGGCTATATTTTGGGCGGGACTTCATATTCAAATATTTCCGGGGACAAGACGGAAAACCATTTTGGACAAGGGCAAGGTGATTACTGGATCGTTAAAGTCGATTCGTTAGGAGTAATTCAATGGCAGAATACGATTGGGGGGGATTGGAGTGATCAATTATACTCAATTGAACAAACCGCTGATGGAGGCTATATACTGGGTGGGAGTTCAGGCTCAGATAGTTCTGAAGATAAGACAGAAAATAGTATTGGAGGTGATGATTACTGGATTGTGAAGACAGATTCTTTAGGAATTATTCAATGGCAAAAAACAATTGGGGGGAGCAATAGTGACAGATTAATGTCAATTCACCAGACCACTGACGGGGGGTATATTTTAGGCGGATATTCTCGGTCAGAAATTTCAGGAGATAAGTCGGAAAATAGCAAAATGGGATCTGAAGATTACTGGATCGTTAAGGTGGATTCCCTAGGGGGTGTCCAATGGGATAATACTATAGGGGGGAGAAAAGAAGATGAATTATCCTCCATCCAACAAACCACCGACGGAGGCTATATTTTGGGCGGGTATTCAACGTCAAATATTTCCGGGGATAAAACAGAGAATCGCATTGGTAGTTATGATTACTGGATCGTAAAAGTGGATTCGCAAGGTGTCATTCAATGGCAGAATACAATGGGGGGAAGTGATGGAGATGTTATATCGTCTATTGATCAAACAACTGATGGAGGCTATATTTTAGGTGGGACTTCTTCTTCTAATATATCCGGTGATAAGTCGGAAAATAGCAAAATGGCATCTGGAGATTACTGGATCGTTAAGGTAGATTCATTAGGAGTCATTCAATGGCAAAATACGATTGGAGGTAGTGGTTATGACCAATTAACCTCAATTCAACAAACATCCGACGGAGGCTATGTTTTAGGAGGGTATTCTGAGTCAAATATTTCCGGGGATAAAAAGGAAAATTCTATGGGGTATGATGATTTCTGGATGGTCAAGGTAGATTCTTTAGGGGGTGTCCTATGGGATAATACGATCGGGGGCAGCTATTGGGATGATATAACTTCAATCCAGCAAACTACAGATAGGAGCTATATTTTGGGGGGGGGATCTTCTTCTAATATTTCCGGTGATAAGTCGGAAAATAGCATGGTATCTGGAGATTACTGGATCGTTAAACTGACCGATAAATACAATCTGATATCTGGAAAAGCATTCGAGGATATCAACAATAACGGTATTCAGGATATAGGTGAGCTTTCCATCTTTGGACAAAAAATCACCGAACAGAATTCAGGCCGTTTCGCTTTTTCACAAGCAAATGGTCAATATTCCGTTTTAGTTCTCGATACCGGCAACTTCACCGTTTCAACATCATCACTGTTATGGTATAGTCCCAGTCCTGCAACTCACACCGCCACTTTCACCGGCATCAACCAAACAGATACTCTAAACGATTTTGCTCTTCAACCTAGCGGAACGTATGATGATGTTTGTGTGACCATCACTCCACTTGGCGGTTTCCGCAGCGGGTTTAATGCTACTTATCAAATAAATTACGGCAACTACGGAACAACCACTATTGCACCAACGGTATATTTCTATCCGGATAATAATGTCACATTCCAGTCTGCAACAAACTCCCCAACTCAAGTTACTCCCGATTCAGTAGTGTGGAGCCTGCCTGCCATGTTGCCGTTTCAAACCGGAAGTATTATTGTTACGGTGAATGTAAACACAGGACTTCCCATCGGCACGCTCATCAACAGCAGAGCCCACATCGAACCTTATCTCACAGATGCCAACCCGAGTTGCAACAATAGCAATTGGGAAGTTTACACCATCGGCTCCACTGATCCCAACGATATCGTTGTAGATAAAACGGTACTCACAACCACCCAACTTAGCACCTCTCACTGGCTCGAGTACCTCATCCGCTTTCAAAACACCGGAAACGATACAGCCTTTACCGTTAAAATTCTCAACCCGATTGATACCAATAAACTCGATATCTCATCGATTGAATTCGTGAACGCTTCGCATCCGGTGAATATTAACTGGATCAACTATCAACGAAATATGGAGTTTAAATTCGAAAATATTTTATTACCCGATAGCAATACCAACGAGCCACTATCACACGGCTTCGTTCGTTATCGCATCCAACCCAAAACAACACTCAATGCCGGCGATACCATCCCTAACTTCGCCGCCATCTACTTCGACTTTAACGAGCCGGTCATCACTAACACAGCAACAACCATCATCGTACTCCCCACCGGACTCGCCAACTCATCACCCTCACCCGGCAAACTGCTCGTATTCCCGAATCCGGCAGAAAATTCAATCAACATCTCCGGCATTCAACTCGAAAACGGCAGAGCGCAATTACGCCTGATGGACATCTACGGAAAACTGATCCTCGAGAAAACTATCAGCGAAACAACTGCAAACCTCGAAACGGATCAACTCGCAAAAGGAGTATATCTGATTCAATCCGGCGGTAGTCGGGCAACGTTTGTGAAACAATAAAAGGTTTGGGAGGTGCAATCCCGCTCGCCTCGCGAGGCGGGAGGGCAAGAGTGGCAAGGGTGGAAAGAGGAGCAAGGGGGGCAAGAGAGGCAAGTATGGCAAGAGTGGAAAGAGGGGCAAGAGTGAAAGAGGGGCAAGAGTGTTCATAGATCAACGAGAAACTATAAATTGCCCTTCGTCAAATAGCATCCGGGACCTTAAACTTTAAACCTTATCCCGCTCTCCGAGCGGGACTTAAACCTTAAACCTTAAACCTATAACCTATAACCTAAAACCTAAAACCTATAACCTATAACGAACAACGGCGGATGAAACATCCGCCGTTGTTTGTTTAAGTCATCCGCCGTTTTTTGTTTATGCCGTCGCTTTCGACTTCTCTATCTGCGCCCGCATCCACTCTGTTGTAACCGAGCCCGGACGCTCAATCGGATGTCCAAGTGCACGATCCCAAAGCAGGCTGGTCAGTACACCAATCGCGCGCGATACGCCGAAGAGTACAGTGTAGAAGTCATATTCCGTCAGACCATAGTGAATCAGCAACACGCCACTGTGTGCATCAACGTTTGGCCATGGGTTCTTGATCTTGCCGGTAGATTTTAAAATTTCCGGAACTACTTCGTACAGCATCTGCACGATCTTGAATAACTCATCATCGGCTAAATGCGTTTGAGCGAATTCCATCTGCGCAATGTAACGGGGATCTGTTTTGCGCAGTACAGCGTGTCCGTAACCCGGAACCACTCGTCCTTCCGCAAGAGTCTTCTTTACATAGTCAGCAATCTCATCTTTTGAAGGCATGCGCTCGCCGTAGTGCTGACGCAGGTCGTAAATCCAACGGACAACTTCCTGATTCGCCAGTCCGTGTAATGGACCCGCCAGACCATTCATGCCGGCAGAAAGCGAATAGTACGCATCACTAAGTGCTGATCCGACAAGATGTGTCGTATGTGCACTAACGTTACCTCCTTCGTGGTCAACGTGGATAGTTAAATATAAACGCATGAGGGCTTTCATGCCGTCATCGTCGAATCCGAGCATATGTGCGAAGTTCGCACCCCAGTCCAGCTTTGGATCCGGCTCAATATGTACTCCGCCTTTATAAGTACGACGGTAGATGTAAGCGGCAATCCTTGGCAGACGTGCGATGCAATTCATCACGTCTTCGAACATCGGATCCCAGTATTGTTTCTTGTTAATTCCTTTACGATAAGCAGCCGCGAAATTGCTTTCGGTTTGCATGGCCAGAATCGCCAGACTGAACTGCGTCATCGGGTGCGTACCCTTGGGCAGTGAATCGAGCATATCAAATACATGCTTCGGTACATGACTGCGGCGCGCCCAGGCATTGCTTACTTCGCGTGCATCATCGGGAGTAGGAAGATCGCCGGTGAGCAGTAGATAGAAAATTCCTTCCGGCAGGTTCTCGCCGCCTTGTCCGCGGGGAAGCTTCTCCCGCAGCTCGGGAATCGAATACCCGCGAAAACGAATCCCTTCTTCCGGATCCAGTTTTGAGGTCTCGGTCACCATGCCTATCATGCCTTTCATACCATGATAAACCTGTTCAATCGTATATGAACCCAGCACAATGTTGCCGTGTTCTTTAATCATGGCCTTGATTTCATCGGCCATCGGAAGTGCTTTCTGCGCGAACTTTTCTTTTAAGCTGTCCATTTTATATTGCGTTATGCAAAGGGTATAAGGGTGAGCGAAGTTATGAACCTTAATAACAACAGGCAAGTTGTTTAGTTAAGCCTGATGCTGATTTTCGGCATATAATTGAGTCGGGATGGCTTGACCCGCATCAACTGATTTTTTGTTCCGGTGTTTCGAATTGAGATCAAGCTGGAGTACCAGTACAACGATGGTGACGATGAACGCAGCAATGATCACAATCCAGGCGACCATCTCCAGTACTTTTTTCGCCTTTTTCTTTGGTGAGGATTTACGTTTGATCCTGACCCGTTTCCGGATCTTTACCCGCTTACGCCGCCGGTGTCGATGCCCTTCTCCGTGTTCTTCGGTGAGATGCCCTTCTTGCGGGTCTTCTTCAGGATCTTGTTCTTTATCGTTGTATTCTTCGTCTTGTGCCATTCGAAATGAAAATTAGCGGGCATATTTGAAATTACGGCCGTTGAAGATCGCGGCGTCGCCTAATTCTTCTTCAATCCGCAATAACTGGTTGTATTTTGCGATCCGATCACTCCGTGAGGCCGATCCGGTTTTGATTTGTCCTGTATTTAACGCCACCGCGAGATCGGCTATTGTGGAGTCCTCGGTTTCGCCCGAACGATGGCTCATCACGGCTGTATAGCTGTTTTCTTTGGCCAGCGATACTGCATCAATGGTCTCCGTTAATGAACCGATCTGATTCACTTTCACGAGGATAGAATTGGCTGTCGCTGTACTGATCCCTTGTTGTAAACGACGGGAGTTGGTAACGAAGAGATCATCTCCAACCAACTGTACCTTACTGCCCAGTACGGAGGTGAGCTCGGCCCATCCTTTCCAGTCGTCTTCGGCCAGACCGTCTTCAATGGAGATGATCGGGTATTTTTTACACCAGTTGGCCCAGAAGGCAACCATTTGTGAAGAGGTCAGTTTTTCGCCGGTGGATTTTTTGAAGATATACAGTCCGCTTTCTTCGTCGTAGAATTCGGTGCTCGCCGCATCCATCGCGATGAAGAGGTCTTTTCCGGCTTTGTATCCGGCTTTTTCGATGGCTTCAAGTACGGCCTGAATGGCTTCTTCGTTCGACTGAAGGTTAGGTGCGAATCCGCCTTCGTCGCCAACGTTCGTGCTCAGACCTTTCGATTTTAATACCCCTTTAAGAGCATGAAATACTTCGGTACCCATCCGCAGTGATTCTGCAAAAGAATCAGCACCGGTAGGCATCACCATGAATTCCTGAAAGTCGATGCGGTTGTCGGCATGCGCTCCTCCGTTGAGAATGTTCATCATCGGCAGGGGAAGCGTGCAGGCATTAACACCACCAATATACCGGTAAAGAGACATACCGGCTTCTGCTGCAGCCGCTTTCGCAATGGCCAGCGATACACCCAGAATGGCATTGGCACCTAAACGGGCTTTATTGTCGGTGCCGTCCAGCTCAATCATTTTCTGATCAATACTGCGCTGGTCAAAAACCGACATGCCCTTGATTTCTTCAAAAATGACAGTGTTTACATTGTTAACCGCCTTGGTGACACCTTTGCCCAGAAACCGGCTTTTGTCGTTGTCGCGTAATTCAACGGCTTCGTGCTTTCCGGTGGATGCTCCGGAAGGAACCGCCGCACGACCGGTATAACCGTTTTGCGTAAATGCTTCAACTTCAATGGTTGGGTTTCCTCTTGAATCAAGGATTTCCCGGGCCTGGAGGGCAACAAGTAAGCTCATATCAATGTGAATCGTTGTTTAAGCTGTAAAAATAGCAAAATAGGGTGTTTCAGCATTTATTCATGGAAGATTTGGCTCAAGTCGTAATTTCGTATGCTGAATGAGACATCATCTGACCATATTCGCCGGTAAACTATTCGTCATTTTGTTGCTGATGTCAGGTGCTAATTTTTCTCGCCATTTTTGCCTTCCGGAACCTGCTGCCTGTTCAGGTTATTCTACGGGGGATTGCTGCGGAACTGATTGTTCTTCAGAGACTCCGAAAACAAGTTCCAGTAGTAAAAATGATCCCTCCTGCTGTAAACTGGTCGAGTCGTTTCTGTACATTCCGGTGTACTCGGTATACAGGACTTCAAGTCCCCAGCCTTCGGAATTGACAGTAGCATCGCATTCCTTCGTTATTCAATGTGTACTTTTAGCGGGTCCTGCAGTATCATTCCTCCCGGAATTTACGTTGAAAGGTGGACCACCAGGATCAGATATTCACCGGCTTCGTGTATTCAGAATATGAGATAAATAAGTTCTTTCTCCGGAAAAGGTTTCCGGCTATTAACTTATTATCTCCTCTCATGAAAAAAATAATCCTGTTAAATTTCCTTCTATGGATCGGGAGTGGAATTGCTTATGCGCAGTCTGCTGTGATTTCCGGTACCGTGGAAGATGGCAGTAACGGTGAAAAAATTCCCGGAGCTGCAATCCTTGAAATATCGTCCGGTAAAGTAGTGCTGACACAGTCCGATGGAAGTTTCTTTCTGGAACCGGAGGGCGTATATCCCCTGCTGATTGTGACCAGCTTCACCGGTTATACTCCGGATACACTACGCCTTGAAGGACCAATAAACGACCTCCGTATCAAACTGGGTGTGGGTATCACTTTGCAAAGTGCAGAGATTACTACGCAACGCCAGACTACCGAAATTTCTACGTTACAACCCAGGAATGTAGAACTGCTGAATGAAGGCGAATTGCTCAAGGCTGCTTGTTGCAATCTCTCCGAAAGTTTCGAGACCAATCCTTCTGTGGATGTGAACTATTCAGATGCGTTGACGGGAGCGAAGGAGATCCAACTTCTTGGACTCTCCGGCATCTATACGCTGATGCTGGGTGAAGCGATTCCGACGCTCAGAGGGATGGCTAATTCGTTTGGGCTGATGTATATCCCCGGGACATGGATGGAGTCGATTCAGATCAGCAAAGGTGCAGGTAGTGTGTCGTCAGGATATGAAGGCATCACCGGTCAGATTAATATCGAGTATAAAAAACCGCTCAAGCCACAACCGCTGATGGCGCTGAATCTCTATGCCGATGCCTTCGGCAGAGGGGAAATCAATGCGATTTACACATTGCCGAAAAAGAAGAAGTGGAACTATATGTTCATGGCCCATGTGAGTGGATTGAAAAACAAAGTAGATCATAACGATGATGGATTCATCGATATGCCACTGTATTCGCAGGTGAATCTCTACAATCGACTCCACTTCAATTCCGGCAAGCAATGGGAGGGACAGTTTGGTCTCAAAGCACTCGTTGAAAACCGTCAGGGTGGAACCGTGAGCTTCGATCCGGAAAAAGATAAGCTCACCACGAATGCATATGGAATTGGTATCGATACCAGAAGAGCGGAAGCCTATGCGAAGATGGGAAAGGTGTTTCCGGAGAAACCGTATAAATCAATGGGCTTTCAGCTGGATGCAGTGGTGCACGATCAGGAAGCGTATTTCGGACTGAAAACATATAACGGAACACAGACATCCTTGTATGGTCATGCTTTGTATATGAGCATCATTGGCACTACCGATCATAAGTTCAAAACCGGTATCGATTATAAATATGATTTTTATGATGAATCGGTAAATGATAGTGTGTTTACGAGGGAAGAATTAGTGCCCGGAATCCACTTTGAATATACGTATGGTTGCGCAGAGGAGAAATTTGGAGCAATTGCGGGAATCAGGTTCGATCAGCATAACCTGTTCGGGTTTATGTGGACGCCAAGGGTAAACCTCAAGTATAATTTTACGGAGGAAATGATTGTGCGGGCCTCCGCTGGAAAAGGATATCGCACGCCGAATGTCTATGCCGATAATCTTGGATTGTTTGTGAGTGCCAAGAAGCTGGTGATGCTCGAGAAAATACAACTGGAAGAAGCCTGGAATGCCGGATTAAATTTCACAACCCGGTTCAGGTGGTGGAGAAGAGAAGGTTCACTGATGTTAGATGCCTATCACACGATGTTCGTGAATCAATGGATTACCGATCAGTATTCTTCCGCTGAAGAAGTGTATTTCTACAACCTGCGCGGAAACTCGTCTGCAAACAGCGTACAGGCAACCTTTACTTATGAGCCATTGCTCAATTTTACTGTGAAATTGGCCTGGCGGACCGACGATGTGCGGACTGATTATCTTGTATTGAAGGATGTAAACAAGGCACTTGTCGCAAGAAATAAAGCCTTAGCCAATTTCGCCTGGAGAGATTTCTCGGAAAAGTGGAAATTCGATGCCACCCTGCAATGGGAAGGGCCTAAAAACCTTCCAATGGCAGCTGGACATCAGCATAATTCGACCGATGAGGCAACTAATGTAAGTAAATCACCGTCTTTTTATCAGTTAATGGCTCAAATTACCCGTATCTTTAAGGTGTGGGAAATCTACGTCGGCGGTGAAAACCTGCTCGACTATACCCAACATCATGTTATTCTCGGAGCCGATAATCCTTTTGGGAATAACTTCGATGCTACTCAAGTCTGGGGACCGGTTATGGGGCGACGCATCTATGCCGGTATCCGATTAAACATTCAACAAAAGAAAAACTAAAATGAAACATCTTATCATCCTGTTCCTGATTACGATTTTACCCTTCGTGGGATGGAGTCAGGCAACTTCCGATACAGTCTCCATTCACACCAGCGCACAATGTGGTACCTGCAAGAAAAAGATCGAACATGATCTCGCCTATGTGAAAGGCGTAAAAACAGCCGTCCTCGATCTGGAAACAAAAAATGTGATTGTCGTTTACAATCCCACAAAAACTACTCCCGAAAAAATCCGTCAGGCCATCTCCCGTTCCGGCTATGATGCCGATGTCGTTCTTGCCGACCCCAAAGCATACAAGGAACTGCTTGAGTGTTGCAAGAAGGGCGGACATGATTGAAGGTTTGGGGTTTAAGGTTTAAAGTTTAATGTTTATTGTTGAGTGTTTGATCTCAACCGTTTTAGGGTTTATTTTGAATAGTTGAATTTAATTTCATTCCGGATTCAGGGGTTTGGTTTTATCTTAACTTAAATAGTTTTTCAATGCAGTAGGGATCTGTCTGGTGATAAAAATAGTTGGTTATCAACTTAAATGTTTATTAACGGTTGTTGAAATGAGTGCAATAACTTGTTACTTTATTTTTGGATCATGATTTTATTACCTCCGTCTTTATGTCAAAAATTAACAGTTTCGAAGAGATATTGTCCTGGCAATCTGCCAGGGTTTTAAATGATAAAATTTATAAGTGGATCAATCGAAAACCATTTTCGTCCGATTTTGAATTAAAAAGGCAAATAAACGGTTCATGTGGATCTGTGATGGACAACATTGCGGAAGGTTTTGAGAGGGGAGGTAATAAGGAGTTTATTAACTTTCTGATAATTGCAAAAGGATCTGCCGGAGAAGTGCGCTCACAATTATATCGGGCGTATGATAGAAAATACCTTTCAATTCAGGAGTTTGAAGAAGCAGTTGACCAGATCAAATCGATTAGCCGGCAAATTAAAGGGCTTATAGACTACCTTAAAAAAGCCGAAATTAAAGGCGAACGTTACAAATAGGATGAATGAGTGAGTGGCCTTTTAAAACGATAAATCAAAAAGGATCGTTCCAGACTAACTTTGCGATCTAACCTAAATCAACCTAACCCTCAAGATTTAAATCTTAACCCTAAGTCCTCAACCTTAAAACCTTATCCCGCTCTCCCGGCAAGCCTTAAATCTTAAAACCTTATCCCGCTCTACGAGCGGGCCTTAAACCTTAAACCTTATCCCGCTCTCCGAGCGGGACTTAAACCTTAAACCTTATCCCGCTCGAGAGTGTTTCATAAAGTGTGTCAGTTTAAAGAAAACACTAACTTTAAACTACACAAATGGAAAAGAAAAAGTTCGATTATGAAGCCTTCAAGAAGGAGGCAGCAGAACGCCTGAAGAAGGGCGGAAGCGTATTGGGTAGAGACGGAGTCTTCACCCCACTATTCAAAGAGTTTTTAGAGGAAGCCCTGGAGGGGGAACTGGAAGCTCATATTGAGGAAGATCCGGAACCGAACCGCAAGAACGGTAAAGGCAAGAAGACGGTAAAGACCCCTAATGGAGCTGTTGAGATCGAGACCCCCCGGGACCGGAACGGCACCTTTGAGCCGGAACTTATCGCCAAGCGCCAAAAGACCTTGGGAGTGGATCTTGATCGACAGATCATATCATTATATGCACGTGGGGCCAGCTACGGCGACATCCGTGATCACCTCATGGATATGTATGGTCTGGAGGCTTCCACAGCTACGATTAGTCGGGTTACAGACAAAATCCTACCCCTACTGCAAGAATGGCGTTCGCGTCCACTGGAAGCGGTATATCCATTCGTTTGGTTGGACGCTATTCATTACAAGGTTCGCCATGAAGGAAGGGTAATTACACGGGCCGTATATTGCATTATTGGCGTAAATCAAGAAGGGTATAAAGATCTGCTTGGACTTTACATCGGCGAGAACGAAGGGGCTAAGTTTTGGCTGCAGATACTCACCGATCTACACAACCGAGGTGTTCAGGACATCTTGATAGCTTGCATTGATAATCTAAATGGTTTTGCAGAAGCAATAGAAAGTATATTCCAAAACACTGAAGTGCAACTCTGCGTAGTGCATCAAATCCGGAACTCTCAAAAGTATCTGTCCTACAAGGATCTCAAGCCATTCATGAAAGATCTCCAACTGGTTTATAAAGCAGACACCGAAGAGCAAGCACAGCGCCATCTTGACCAACTTGACAAGAACTGGGGCGTAAGATATCCTAAGGTGATTGAATCATGGAAGAAGAACTGGACCAGGCTGAGCCGTTACTTCCAATACACAAAAGATATCCGAAGGATCATGTATACTACCAACATAATAGAAGGCTTTCACCGGCAATTACGCGCAATTACCAAGTCCAAAGGAGCATTCCATAGCGAAGACGCACTTATGAAATTACTCTATCTCGCACAGGAGAATATAACTGCGAAATGGAATCGGCCACTCCATAACTGGAATCAAACTCTTGCACAATTATCAATTATATTTGGAGACCGGCTTAAACTGAATCTGTGATCTCGGACGGGCCTGCCGGCGGCAGCTCCCTCCAAAACGATGACTTTTACCACCAAGGAACAATGTCAAACCAACTACAAAGTCATCGTTTTCTCCGGAGCCCATATTAACTGCTGACACAGTTTATGTAACACTACCTCCCGCTCTCCGAGCGGGACTTAAACCTTAAACCTTATCCCGCTCTCCGAGCGGGACTTAAACCTTAAACCTTAAACCTTAAACTTTAAACCTTAAACC
>WBZT01000443.1_pt1 | contig 26971 bp, 21 predicted proteins | sample 5204241 | NCBI WGS metagenome assembly WBZT01 (sample SAMN12344358, study PRJNA552823) | activated sludge metagenome | biome: Activated sludge suspended growth; feature: Nitrification reactor; material: Wastewater; isolation source: activated sludge from nitrification reactor of wastewater... | reverse complement strand
CGGAGACGCAGACGACCCGGGTGTTGTCGAGCCCCGCGGCCAGTTCGTTGAACCGGCGTACGCTCGCGGCGCACACCCCGGTGTCGATGCTCGGGAAGATGTTGAGGACCACCCGCGAGCCGGCCAGGCCCGCCGAGGTCACGTCGGCCAGGTCGGCGCCCGTCACGGTGAACTCGGGCGCGGGGGAGCCGACGACGGGAAGGTCACCAGAGGTGTGGACCTGGGCATCGCCCAGCGCGGTGGTTGCCATGGGAGAGTTCCTATCACGTATGCCGTGTGCGTGCCCCGTGGGTGAGCCCGCCGCGAGACGCCGGGCCCTCCGTCCGGGCGCCGCTCGGCTGCCCTAGTAGCCCGTCGCGGCCCGGAGCGCGTCGAGCACGCGCGCGTCGATGCCTCCTGGACTCAGGCGCAGTTCGTAGTTCTCCACACCCGCCCAGTCGGCGAGCGCGATGTCGAGGCCGGCCTCATCCGGCGCACCGGTGAAACCCAACCGGGCCAGGCGCTCGCGGACCTCGGCGGCGAGCGCGCCGTGCAAGGGCTCGACGTCTTCGGGACCCCCGAAGTAGAGGTCGTTGAGGTCGAGCAGCCGAGCGAGCTCGGTGACCGCGTCGGGGTGGTCGTCGACGCGCAGGTCGACCAGGACGCCGCAGTCGTCGTAGCCCCCCTCGACGTCGACGACGTAGAGCGCGGCCCCCTGACGGCCCCGCCGGTCTCCACCGGCCCGGTCGCCCGCCACGAGGGCGGCGAGCAGCCGCCGGGCGAGCGCCTGCCCCGACGAGTCGAGCCAGGCCCGCTCCATCTCCCCGACCACCTGCTCGCCGACGAGGATGTTCCCCTGCACGGCATACCTGCCGTCGAGGTGGTCGCCGCCGACCCGCCCGCCGGCCCAGTCCATACACTCGGTGCCGGTGAAGGTCGCGGCGTCGTGGGTGCCGACGACGCCGACCTGTCGGGTCTCCCGCAGCGGGTCGGCGGCGGTGATCCGCGCGACCGCATCGGCGGCGCTCGCCCCCGCGGCGAGCAGGGCCAGGGCGTCGGCCTTGTAGGACACCTTGGCGAAGGACTGGGTGGCCACGGCACCGATGCCGGCGGTCACCCCGGGCACGACCGAGCCGACCCCGAGGAACTTGCTCGCCACCGCCACGCCGTATGCCGTGCCGCCGCTGCCCGCGATCGAGAAGGTCATGGCCGCGACCATAGTGCGGACCGCGCCGGTCTTGCGGATTGGGACACCTACACTGTCCGGGTGAACTCCGACCCCAATGCCGCGCTGCACGACCAGCTGGCAGCCGCTGCGGCCCTCCAGCATGCCGGGCAGCAGCCGACGTGGCCGGACGCGTCGGCGCTCGGGTCCGCGGTCGCCGAGCTCGCGGCATACCCCCCGCTGGTCTTCGCGGGGGAATGCGACGTGCTGCGCACGCGGATGGCGGCGGCGGCCCGGGGTGAGGCCTTCGTCCTCATGGGCGGCGACTGTGCGGAGACCTTCGAGAGCGCGACGGCCAACAACATCCGCGAGCGGATCAAGACGATCCTGCAGATGGCGGCGGTGCTCACCTACGGCGCGTCGGTGCCGGTCGTCAAGGTGGGGCGGATGGCCGGGCAATACGCCAAGCCGCGCAGCGCCGACACCGAGACCCGGGACGGGCTCACCCTGCCGGCCTACCGCGGCGACATGGTCAACGACTTCGCCTTCGACGCCGCGGCGCGGGTGCCCGACCCGCACCGGCTGGTCTCGGCCTACCACCGTTCGTCGGCGACGCTCAACCTCGTGCGTGCCTTCACCATGGGCGGATTCGCCGACCTGCGGCACGTGCACGACTGGAACAAGGGGTTCGTGGCCAGCGCGGCCAACGCCCGCTACGAGCGGCTCGCCCACGACATCGACAAGGCGATGAAGTTCATGGCCGCGTGCGGCGCGGACTTCGACGCGATGCGCACGACCGAGTTCTTCTCCGCGCACGAGGCGCTCCTGCTCGACTACGAACGCCCGCTCACCCGGATCGATTCGCGCACCGGCAATCCGTATGTCACGTCTGCGCACTTCGTGTGGGTGGGGGAACGCACCCGGGAGCTCGACGGCGCGCACGTGGATTTCCTTGCCCGGGTGCGCAATCCGATCGGCGTCAAGGTGTCCGCGAAGGCCGAGCCGGACGACGTCGTCCGGCTCGTCGAGCGGCTCGACCCGAGCCGCGAGCCCGGGCGGCTCGCGGTGATCACCCGGATGGGTGCCGGCCGCGTGGCCGACGCGCTGCCACCGATCGTCGAGCGGGTCCGCGACGCCGGGGCGAGCGTCACCTGGATCTGCGATCCCATGCACGGCAACACCTTCGAGTCCTCGGGCGGTTACAAGACCCGCGACTTCGACGACATCGTCGCCGAGGTGCGGGGCTTCTTCGACGTCCATCGCGCACTCGGCACGGTGCCCGGCGGGTTGCACGTCGAGCTCACCGGCAACGACGTCACCGAATGCGTCGGCGGCACCCACAAGGTGCTCGACGCCGACCTCGCCACCCGCTATGAGACGGTGTGCGACCCGCGGCTCAACCACCGGCAGAGCCTCGAGCTGGCCTTCCTCGCCGCCGAGATGCTCGCGGCCGACGTCACCGCCTGAGCGGCGGACGTCGGTGACTACGAGGATCCGCGCGGACCTGCTCTCCGACACCCTCACCCGCCCGACCCCGGCCATGCGGGCGGCGATGGCCTCGGCCGAGGTCGGCGACGACGTCTTCGGCGAGGACCCGACGGTCCGGGCGCTCGAGGAGCGCGTGGCCGGCCTGCTCGGGCACGAGGCCGGGATGTTCACCCCGAGCGGGTCGATGGCCAACCAGCTCGCACTGCGGCTGCATGTGCGCCCGGGCGAGGAGTTCATCTGCGACAGCCTCGCCCACGTCGTGCGGGCCGAGCTCGGTGCCGCGGCGGTCCTGTCCGGCATCACCACCCGCACCTGGCGTGCGCCGCGTGGACTGCTCGACCCGGCCGAACCGCTCGACCTGCTCAGTGTGGGGGTCGGTCCCTATCAGGTGTCCACCTCGCTCGTCGTCGTGGAGAACACCCACAACTTCGGCGGGGGCACGATCCAGCCGATCGAGGCGATCCGAGCGGTGCGTGCGGGGACCCGGCCACACGGCATACGAATGCACCTGGACGGGGCCCGGCTGTGGAACGCCCACGTTGCCACGGGGATCGCGTTGGCCGACTGGGCGGCCTCCTTCGAGACCGTCTCGGTCTGCCTGTCCAAGGGCCTGGGCGCCCCGGTCGGATCGGTGCTCGTCGGTTCGGCCGAGGCGATCGGCGAGGCCCGGGTGTGGCGCAAGCGCTTCGGCGGGGGCATGCGCCAGGCCGGCATCCTCGCGGCCGCCGGGCTGCACGCTCTCGAGCACCACGTCGAGCGGCTCGCCGACGACCACACCCGGGCCCGCCGGGCCGCCGTCGCCTGTGCCCAGGCCGCCCCTGGCTGCGTCGACCCCGAGACGGTGCAGACCAACATCCTCATGCTCTCGACGCAGCCGACGGGGTGGACGCCCGCCGAGCTCGCCGCCGCCCTCACCGACGCCGGCGTGCGCGGCTATCCCGCGGGGCCGGCCGCCGTGCGCCTCGTCTGGCACCTCGACGTCGACGACGCGGCGACGGCATACGCGATCGACGTGCTCACCGGCCTCCTGGGCCAACGCGCGCGGTCCTGACCTCAGCCGCGGGCAGGGTCGGGCCGGCGATCCTCGCCAGCCCCCGCCGGCTCAGACCTCGTGGTGGAGCGCCTCGGCGAGAGCACGAGCGGGTTCGGAGCGACGGCCGACGAGCTCGACGGTGTACATCGCGGCGAGCACGAGGCCGCCGCCGACGAGCATCCGCCAGGTGAGCGTCTCGCCGCCGAAAGCGACGGCGAAGCCCGCCGCGAAGACCGGTTCGAGGGTCATGACGATCGCCGCCCGGGTCGCCGGCAGGTGTGCCTGGGCCCAGGTCTGCGCCCAGAGGGCGAGCACGCCGGCCGCGGTCGCCATGTAGACCACCGCCGCCCACTGGCCGCCGTCGGTGGGCAGGGCGATCCCGTCGGGCAGCGCCGCGAGGACCGCGACGGCCGCGATGACGAGCATCTGGACGGCCGACATCCCGGTCGCCCGGTCGGGTGTCGACAGCCGCCCGAGCCCGACGATGTGCAGGGCATAGAGCGCGGCGGCGCCGAGGGTGAGCGCCTCGCCCGGTCCGACGGACAGGCCGTTGAGGGAGAGCAGGGCCAGGCCCGCGGTGGCGAGCAGCACGGCATACCAGGTGCTCGGGGCGACCCGCTCGCGCAGCAGGACGGCGGTGAAGATCGGGGTGAGCACGACGTAGGTGCCGGTGACGAAGCCGGACACGGAGGCCTCGGTGTGCGCGAGGCCGACGGTCTGCAGGATCTGGGCCGCGCCGTAGAGCCCGCCGAGCACGAGCGAGGCGGCCCAGTCGCGGCGGGAGAGCGCGCGCAGCGGCCGCCAGAAGAGCACGACCATGAGCACGGCGGCGAGGGTGAAGCGCACGGCGAGGAAGTCCGCCGGCGGGATCGAGCGCACGAGGTCGCGGATGAGGAAGAAGGTCGACCCCCACACCGCGGTGAGGGCGACGAGCAGGGCGGTCGCCAGGCTGCGGGCGCGCGCGGGGGAGCGGGTGGCCATCCGGTATGCCGCGTGGTTCAGACGATCGTGAGGGTGACCGTCGAGCCCTTGCGCGCCATCGAGCCTGCCCCGGGGTCACTCGCCCGGACGGTGTTGAAGAAGCCGCCCAGGACGTTGGAGAAGGCGACCTTGAAGCCGAGATCCTCGAGGGTCTTCACCGCCTTGGCGCGCTGCATGCCCACGACGTTGGGCACCTGGACGAGGACCGGGCCCTTGGAGACGACGATCGTCACGGTGTCGCCCTTGAAGAGGGTGCCCTGGTTGGGGTTCTGGCTGACGATCGCGCCCTCGGGGACGGTGTCGCTGTTGACCGCGGCCCCGCGGACGACCTTGAGGCCGAGCCCCTCGAGCTGCTTCTGCGCCTCGTCGGCGCCCTTACCGGCGAGGTTGGGCACGGGGATCGGCTGGCGACCCTTGCTCACGACGATCGCGACGGCCGTGCCGGGCTTGACCGAGGTCTCGGGCGGCTGGTCCTGGCTCACGACCGTGCCGGCCGGCACCGTCTCGTCGAAGGCCTCGGTGACCGCGCCGAGCACGAGGTGGCGCTCGGCGAGCAGCCGCTCGACGTCGGCCCGGGGGACGCCCGTGAGGGCCGGGACGCCGTAGCGCTCCGGGCCCTTGGACACCTGCAGGGCCACCGAGGTGTTCTTGTGCACCTGGGCACCGGCGCCCGGCTCCGAAGCGATGACCTGCCCGGAGGGCTCGGTCTCCGAATAGGCCTCGGTCGGGGCCGCCTTGAGGTCGAGCCCGGCGAGGACACGCTGGGCGTCGGCGAGCGGCTGGTGGGCGAGCGTGGGCACGAGCCGCACCGAGCCGGGGCCGAAGGAGTCCCACCACAGCCAGCCGCCGGCGCCGCCGACGAGCAGGAGCAGCGCGAGCACCCACGGCCAGCGTCGCCGTCCGCGACGGACCGTCGTCATGCTGGTGGCCGGCGTCGAGGCGGTCGAGGCCGTCGTCTCGGTCGTGGCCGGCTCGCCGAGCACGGTGAGCACGGCGTTGGGTTCGGTCGGCGGGGTGAGCAGCGGCAACGCCGTCGTCGGCGCGACCGTGGCCAGCACCGCGGTGTCACCGGGAGAGGACGACCGGTCCTCGACGTCATCGGATGTCGCGGTGGAGGCGGTTGCGCCGGTGGCTGCGGGCACGAGCGGGGTGGGCGGCATACCGGCGAGGAAACGCGGTACCGCGTCGAGTTCCTCGTCGGACAGCTGGCGGGTCGTCTCGCGCAGGAGCGCGAGCAGCGCGCCCGCGTCGGCCGGACGGTCCGCCGGATCGCGGGCCGAGGCCGCGCCGATGAGCCGGTCGAGCTCGAGCGGCACGGTCGCGACCCGGTCGGAGGCGAGCGGGACCGACCCGTGGACGTGCTGGTAGGCCACGTGCATGGGATTGTCGCCCTGGAAGGCCTTCTGGCCGGTGAGCAGCTCGTAGAGGATGAGCCCGGCGGCGTAGACGTCGCTGCGGGCGTCGGCGCGGTCGCCGTCGAGCTGCTCGGGGGCGAGGTAGGAGACCGTACCGAGCAGCACCCCGGTCGTGCTCGTGCGGGTGCTCGAGGTGACCGCGCGAGCCAGCCCGAAGTCGGTCACCTTGATCGTGCCGTCGTCGCGGACCAGGACGTTCTCGGGCTTGACGTCGCGGTGGACGAGCCCGGCCCGGTGGGCTTCGGCGAGCGCCGCGAGGATGTCGGCGAAGGTCGCGACGGCCGCCCGGACGCTCATCGCCCCGTCGGCGCTGATCCGCTGGCGCAGGGTCTGCCCCTCGACGAGCTCCATGACGAGCCAGAGCTGGCCGTCGGACTCCTCGAAGTCGTGGACGGCGACGATGTGCCCGTGGGAGAGCCCGGCGGCGACCTGGGCCTCGCGGCGGAAGCGGGCGACGAAGGCCTCGTCCCGGGCGAGGTCGGGGCGCATGAGCTTGACGGCCACGCGGCGCCCGAGCCGCTCGTCGAAGGCGAGGTAGACGGTGGCCATCCCGCCGTCGGCGATCCGCGAGAGCAGGCGGTAGCGCCCGCCGAGCACGCGCCCGTCGGCCTCGACGCCCACCTGCGAGGTCACGGGAGACGAGTTTACGTGCGGTATGCCGTTCGCCCCCGCAGCCACGCATGCGACGCACGGGGCGGATGTGACGGAAGTTGCGCGCGTGACCGGGCCGGGTCGACGCTCAGCGGCCCGGTGCAGTGCGCGCGTGACGGGCACCGGGCCGTAGGGTGTGGCCGTGGTCCCGCAGCCCGTGCTCCCCGATCCCGACGAGGCCCACGAGGCCCACGAGGCCGACAGCGCCGACGAGACCGGCGCCGTCGAGGCGCTCGTCGGCGACTGGGTCTACCTGCCCGACATCGCCGAGCGCTACGGCATACCGCTCTCGCGAGTGCGCCGGCACATCGCCGACCGCGACCTGCTCACCCACCGGGTGGGGCCCAACCGGGCCGTGGCCGTGCCGGAGGGCTTCCTCGGCCCCGACGGCCCACGTCCCGACCTGCGAGGGACCTTCACCGTGCTCGCCGACGGCGGGATGAGCGACCTGGAGATCCTCCGGTGGCTGCATACGGTCGACCCGAGCCTGCCCGGGGGAGGGACGCCTCTCGGCGCGTTGGCGGCCGGCTTCAAGACCGAGGTGCGCCGCCGCGCCCAGGCCCTCGCCTTCTGACCCACCCACTCCCGTGGGCGCAAGTAAGCGCTTGAGTGTTGCCGATTGAGCGGTGATGGGGCTCCTGGGGCGAATGTAAGCGCTTGAGTGTTGCCGATTGAGCGGTGATGGGGCTCCTGGGGCGAATGTAAGCGCTTGAGTGTTGCCGACTTGACGGGCGGAGGCAGGGACGCCTCGACGACAGGGAGCGGAGCGGAGGGACCGGCGTCGCTCAGGAGTCGCGGGCCGTGCACACCTCGACGAGTTCGCCGAGGACGAGGGCAGCCGTCGGGTCCAGTGCCGGGGCCGCGACGGCGAGGGCCGACCGCGCCGCAGCGGCCAGCGAAGCGATGTCCGCCTCGACCCGATCGACGGCGCCGCCGCGCGCGAGGATCGCGCGCAACTGCTCGACCCCCTCGGTGCCCAGATCGGCCCGACCGACCAGCGCCCCGATCGTCTCGGTGGCCTCGGCATCGGCAGCGTCGAGGGCATAGGCGAGCAGGACCGTGCGCTTGCCCTCGCGAAGGTCGTCGCCGGCGGGCTTGCCGGTCTGCTGCGGCGAGCCGAACACCCCGAGCAGGTCGTCGCGCAGCTGGAAGGCCTCGCCGAGGGCGAGCCCGTAGTCGGAGAGAGCCGGCAACGCCGCCTCGGGCACCCCGCCGGCGAGGGCACCGACGAGCAACGGGGCCTCGATCGTGTACTTCGCGCTCTTGAACCGGATCACCCGCCGGGCCGAGGCGAGCCGCTCCGCCGTGTCGAGCCCGGCCCATCCGCGGGCAGATTCGAGCAGGTCGAGGAACTGGCCGCCCATGAGCTGGGTGCGCATCCGGTCGAAGGTGCCGCGAGCAGCCGCGAGTCCCACCGGGTCCAGGCCGCTCGTCGCATAGAGCTCGTCGGTCCACTGCAGGCACAGGTCGCCGGCGAGGATCGCGCTCGCCTCGCCGAATCGGTCGGGATCCCCGGACCAGCCGCGCGCGCCGTGCAGCGCCGCGACGGCGCGGTGGGCGGACGGCATACCGCGTCGGGTGTCGCTGCCGTCCATCACGTCGTCGTGCAGGAGCGCGGCGGCCTGGAAGAACTCCATCGCGCAGGCCAGGCGCACGAGGCCGGCCGGCTCGGGGCCACCGGCCGCGCGGTAACCCCAGTAGGCGAAGGCGGCCCGCAACCGCTTGCCGCCGGTGAGCAGGGCCCGGATCGGGTCGAGCAGCGGCCCGAGGTCGGTGCCGAGCTCGGCGAGCACGCGCTCCTGGGCATCGAGTTCGGCGGCGATCGCGGCGGCGACCCGGGCGCGCAGCGACTCGCGGTCCAGGGGGTCGGTCACGGGTTGCCTTCCGGTCGTGCGGCAGAGGGTATGCCGTCGGCTCGCCTCCCAGCCTAGTGCGGGCGTCGGCATACTGGGCCGGTGCCCGCTGCGGTCGACCACATCCTGCTGACCCGGTTCAGCGCCGTACTCCGACCGGGCGCCGAGCCGATGCCGGAGTCGTGGCTGCGCTACCGGCTTGGCTTCTTCTACGACGCCTGCCTTCCTTCGGTGCTCCGGCAGCGCGGGGCGGGGCCCTTCCGATGGCTCGTGCTGTTCGACGACCGCTGTCCCGAGGACTTCCGGGAGGACGTCGAGGACCTCGCCCACGAGGCGTTCACCCCGATCTGGACGCACGAGCCCTTCCGCCGGGACAGCTTCGCGGCCCCGGTCGCGGCGGTGAGCGACGCGGCATACCTGCTCACCACCCGGATCGACAGCGACGACGCGATGGCGGTCGACTTCATGGCCGCCGTCCAACGCGAATTCGGCTGCGAGGAAAGGCTATTCGTCAATTTCCCGGCAGGCCTGCAGATCGACCGTGGAGGTGGGGTCTACCGCAGTCGCAATGCGTCGAGCCCGTTCCTGTCCCTCATCGAGCGGCGGGTGCCCGGTCGCCTCCCCGACACCGTGTATGCCGTCCCGCACGCCCGCGCCCGCCGGCACGCGCCGGTCCGTCAGGTCCCCGCACCCCCGATGTGGATCCAAGTCGTCCACGGGCTCAATCTCGCCAACATCGTCAACGGGGGACGGGTCGACCCGCAGGTCGTCTCGCGGCGCTTCGACTTCGACCTGGGCTACGACGCGCAGGTGTCCGGGCTCGCGCTGCGCCGGGCGCAGCTGGCCCAGGCCCGGCGGGTCGCCCGGCTCTGGGGACGCCACCCGGGGGAGTTCACCGCGTGGCTCGAGGGGCGTGCCACGCCGATGCGCGGCACTCACGAGCGGGAGCAGGACGACGGCCGCACGCTCACCGATCGGGTGCAGGACTGGGAGCGGCGCACCGGCGTCCGGTGGCGTTCGTCGGGCACGCGGGAGCGGGTCCGGGCGGGCAACCGCGCCGTCACGGGTGGTCGCTGGCGACTGGCCGGGCGGGTCAACGCACTGCTCGCACGTCCGGCCCAGGTCCGCGCCGGGGACCTGCCGGCCGTGCTCGCGGCCGACCGGGTGGTCGTGCTCGCCGAATGGTCCCGGTCCCGACGGCTGCGACCCGACGCGCTCGCCGCCGCGCGGGCCTGGGTCGACGCGGGGTATGCCGTGCTCCTCGTCGCCGCGCGCGACCCCTGGCGCGGGCTGCGGGTGGGCAGCCTGCCCGCCCGGACCGCGGTCCTGCGCCGGGCAAACGTCGGCTACGACTTCGGCTCGTGGGGCGAGGCGCTCACGGCCTTCCCGCAGCTCACCGCTGCCCGGTGGGTCGTGCTCACGAACGACTCGCTCGTGGGCCCGCTCGGCCCGCTCGACGAACTGGTCCGACGGATGGAGTCCAGCGGCGCCCACGTGTGGGGGCCGACCCTCAACCGGCAGCCCGCCGAGCACCTGCAGAGCTACCTGCTCGGCTTCGCCGGGGGAGTGCTGGCCCGGCCCGAACTGCGCGACTTCTTCGCCGGCATCCGGCCGCAGGACTCCAAGCGCGGGGTCATCCTGCGCTACGAGTTGGGCCTCACGCGGCTCGTCGACGAGCTGGGGCTGCGCCGGGCTCCGGGGTGGACGCACGAGGAACTCGGGCTGTGGGAGCTGGCCAATCCGCCGGTGCACGCATGGGGCGCCCTGCTCGAGCGGGGCTTCCCGTTCGTCAAGCGGGTGCTGCTCACCGGCCGCGACTTCGAGACCGTGCGCTCGACCGTCGAGCAGGTCGTGCGCGAGCGACGGTGGAGCCCGCCGGCGGCGGGCTGATCTGCCAACGGCATACCCGCTCGTAGGATGACCACATGCGCACCCTGCCCCGGCCCGAGCACCTCACTCGGTCGATCCCCGAGGCGCTCGCGCAGGGCAAGCCGTCGATCAGCTTCGAGTTCTTCCCGCCCAAGGACGACGCGGGGGAGACCGCGCTGTGGGAGGCTATCCGCGACCTCGAGAAGACCCGTCCGACCTTCGTGTCGGTGACCTACGGGGCGGGCGGTTCCAGCCGTGACCGGACCATCCGGATGACCGACCGGCTCAGCCAGGAGACGACCCTCACGGCACTGGCCCATCTCACCTGTGTCGGTCACTCGGTAGCCGAGCTGCGCCAGATCGTCGGGCACTTCGCGGCCGTCGGCGTGCGCAACGTCCTGGCCCTGCGGGGCGACCCGCAGGGCGGGCTGGACCAACCCTGGCAGTCGCATCCGCAAGGTCTGGACCATGCCGAACAGTTGGTGGCGCTGGTGCGCGAACTCGCGCCGATGACCGTGGGCGTGGCCGCCTTCCCGGACCGCCACCCCGAGAGCCCGAGCCTCGACCACGACGCCGACATCCTCGTGCGCAAGGCGCAGGCGGGCGCCGAGTTCGCGATCACCCAGTTCTTCTTCACCCGCGAGGCGTATGCCGTCCTGCGCGACCGGGTGGTGGCGCGCGGCTGCGACCTGCCGATCATCCCGGGGCTCATGCCGGTGACCAACGTGAAACAGCTGGCCCGGATGACACAGCTGTCCGGTCAGCCGGTGCCGCGCTCGGTCACCGAGCGGCTCGAGGCGGTGGCCGACGACCCGGTCGCGGTGCGCGCCGTGGGCGTGGAGATCGCCACCGAGTTGGCCCAGCAGCTGCTCGCCGACGGGGCGCCGGGCATCCACTTCATCACGATGAACCGCTCGACGGCGACGCTGCAGGTGTGGGACAACCTCGGGCTCGAGGCGGCGCAGTAGACCTGCGCCGAGGCCCAGGTGCAGGGGTGACGGCGTTATTCGTCGCGGGGGGAGTTGCGCCGGGCGACCTCGCGTGGCGGGCCGGACCGCGGCGCGGCGATCCCGGCCCGTTCGCCCCAGGCGTCGTAGCGGGCCTTGAACCGCCGCACCCGGGAGAGCAGGAGGAAGACGACGATCGCCCCGCCGACGAGCAGCAGCCCGGCGATCCCCGCAGCCAGCCACGGATTGGCGAAAGCGGTCGTCATCACGGCCGCGACGGTGACGTCTTCGGCGGTCGAGACGACGACATTGCTCACCGGCTCCGGCGAGGTGTTGACGGCGGCTCGGGTGCCGGCCTTGACCAGGTGGGAGGCCATGGCGAGGATGCCGCCGGTGGCCGCGGTGAAGGCGGCGTTGAGGTCGGCGTTCTCATGGCCGAGCAGGTAGCCGAGGGTCGCGCCGACCGCGGGGCGCACGACGGTGTGGATCGAGTCCCAGGTCGAGTCGAGGTAGGGGATCTTGTCGGCGACCATCTCGATGACGAAGAGGATCCCGGCACCGATGAGCACGTCGGTGCGTCCGAGCACCGCCGGCAGCCCGGCCACGTGGAAGATCCGCTCGGCCAGCCCCATGACGAGCACGACGGCATAGGCGTTGATGCCGCTGGCCCAGCCGGTCGTGAAGACCCAGGGCAGGATCTCTGCACCCATGTCGGTTGTCCCTCCCGTGTGGACGACCTGGTGCCGTCCGGAGGATTCAACGACAGGGGAGGGCGCCCGCATCCCCGACGCGCCGCAACGACCTGATAACGGATCCGGTGTCGATTCTCGGATCGGCTTCCCCGGCGAAGCGGCACCCGGGCGCCCCTCGGCGTGACGCCCGGTGACAACGCGGGCAACCCCCTGCGGGTCCCGTGTTGCCACCGGGCGCCTCCACCGCCCCCGTGTGGGACCACTGTGTCAGCGTCGGCGTTGGGGGGCATCCGTACGGATACTCAGATTCCCCGACTTCCTCACGCGGGCGGGACGACTGCGGTATGCCGTGCGGTGCAGGACAGCCCGCACCGCGCGACCTCGGCGCGCTCAGGCGACCTGCACCGGCATACCGCCGCTCATGGCGACCAACTCCGCGAAGGTGGTGGGGAAGACGGCGTGCGGGTGCCCCGCGGCCGCCCACACGACCGGGTATGCCGCGAGCGCCTCGTCGACGAGGGTCCGCAGCGGGGCCGTGTGCCCGACCGGGGCGACTGCGCCGATGGCGAAGCCGGTCCGCTCGCGGACGAAGTCGGCGTCCGCGCGCCCGAGCCGGTGCAGGCCGAGGTCGGTGGCGACCTTGGCGGTGTCCACCCGGTGCCCGCCGGAGGTGAGGACGAGCAGTGGTTCGGGCTCGTCACCGGGACCGGCTTCGGCGGCGAAGACGAGCGAGTTGGCGATCTGGGCGACCTCGACTCCGAGCGCGGCAGCCGCCTGGGCGGCCGTGCGTGCGGTGTCGTCGAGGACGACCACCTGCCCGGGCACGCCCGCGGCGGCGAGGGCGGCGCGCACCCGGGCGACCCCGGGATGGGCGAGCAGGGAGTGCTGGGGGTCCGGCAGGTCGGTCATGGGCCGAGGGTAGGGGCTGCGGCGGTCCCCGTCAGAACGGGTCGCAGCCGTCGCAGCCGCCGAGGTCGCATCCGTCGCCGCCGCCCAGCAGGTCGGCGGCCGAGGAGGCGAAGTCGCCGACCCCGCTCGCCACCCCGCCCAGGGCGTCACCGATGCCGCCCGCGAGGTCGCCGAGGTCGCCGATCCCGGCGAGGGCGTCGAGGCCGTCCGGAGCGCTGAGTGCGTCGAGCAGGCTCAGGCCGCCCGAGGTGAGGTCGAAGCCGAGATCGGCGAGGTCGGCGATGTCGAACCACCCGAGGTCGAAGGTCGCGTCGGCCCAGCCGGCGGCGTGTGCGCGTGCGGCCACCTCGCCGAAGACCCGGGCCCAGTGGTCGGCGACGCCGAAGACGATGGCATAGGGCAGGTAGCGGCTGAACAGGTCGCGCGCCTGTTCGAAGCGGATCTGGTTGGCCTCGGCTTTGGTGAGGTATTCGCGGAAGCCCAGCGTCTGGATCCGCACGGCGCTGCCCTCGGCCGTGCGGGCCGAGCGCTGACGTGCCCCGCGGAAGAGCAGGTATGCCGCGAGCAGGATCCCCGCGGGGAAGAGGTAGCCGACGGCGCCGGCCTCGCCGCGGGCGCGCAGCTGCCAGACCCCCAGGGCCGTGACGGCGGCGGCGAGCACGAGCACGGGGGTCATGAGGCAGCCCAGGCGACGCTTCTGGATGCGGGGGTGCTGGGTGTACCACCCGTGGTCGACGACCTCGCGATAGAGCCCGACCCGGGCCACCCGCATTGCCTGGGCGAAGTCGGGGCCGAGCTCGCTCAGTCGCACCTGGGGTGCCTTCGCGTAGAGGGCGGAGAGCAGGGTGCGTTCGACGTCGCTGCACCCGTCGAGGGAGGGCAGCGGGTCGGGCATCGTGAGCAGGTAGTCGCGGGTGGCGGGGCGCCACTTCCGGTCGGGCCGGTCGGGCCGGTCGGGCCGGTCGGACTGGCCCGGGCGCGTGCTCTGGGCCTGCGGGTGGATCCGGAAGTAGCCGCGCACCGCGAGGTCGATGAGGGTCGCCGACAGGTCCTGCCGGTCGGCGCTGCCGTCGATGACCGTGCCGGCCAGGCCCGGGGTGACCCCGTCGGGCGGGGTGAAGCGCACGGCGATCGGACCGGCATACTCGGTGCCTTGCCGCACCCGCACCCGACGCACCTCGTGGCCCTGTCCCGGGATCTCGCCGGGGGTGATGCCCTCGAAGACCTCGTCCCGGCCGCGTCGGCGATACCACCAGAGGACGGGCAACACGAGCAGCACGGGGACGATGCCAAGGGCGATGAGACCGACGTCCTCGTTGCGCACGGCCTCACGGTAGTGGGCGGTCGAGGCCGGCTTGACAGGCTGTCGGTGGGGGCGACTAGAGTCTTGCTCGAACACATGTTCTGGTGATGTCGGGGTCGAGAGATGTCGCCAGGAGCCGCGGATGGGTCGAGTCCGTCGGTCGTCACAGTCGTCACCGAGCCCTGGAAGGGGTCATGTCGTCGTGCGCCGATACGCCGAACCGGTCGAGGTGCAGCTCCGGATGCCGCAGGTGCCAGACAGCCCGCAGGACCTCGAGCTGCCGGGGCCCTCGGGGCTGTCCTCAGGGCTGACCGGCGTGGTGCCGCAGGCCTTCCTCTGGCGGGGTCGTCGCTATCGGGTGCAGGCGGTGACCGCCCACTGGCGCGAGCGGCGGGCCTGGTGGCGTGAGGCGCTCGACCCGCCGCCGGGGGTGCCGCACGGCATCGCCGCGGCCGCCCGCGAGCGACTGGTCTGGCGGGTCGAGGCGGTGGCCGGTCATTCCCGGTCGGTCGGAGTCTTCGACCTCGCCTGCGTCGAGCCCGATCCGGCGGTGCTCGCCGCGGCGGGGTCCTGGGCGGCCGCCGGGCCGCCGGGTTGCTGGCGGCTGCTACGGGTGGCCGACTGACGAGACGCGATGAGACGACCGATGAGACGACCGATGAGACGACCGATGAGCACGGACGAGACGCCCGAGCAAGAGGCGTGACGAGAGGAAGGGGAGACAGCGATGAGCGCAGCCGCGCACGAGCCGCCGCGGATCGCCGCGCCGGTGTCCGGCACCGTCCTGGAGCTGCTCGACCGGGCCGGGGCGAGCCTCCTGCATGCGAGCCAGACCGACGACGTGGGGGAGCGCTATGTCGCGGCGCACCTCGCGGGGCTGCGGGCGGCCGCGGCGGTGCTGGCCGCACGCAGCACCCCGGCCGGGCCGACCCGCCCGCGCAGCGTCTGGGAGGTGTTGCCCGGGGTGGCACCCGAGCTCACCGAGTGGGCGATCTTCTTCGCCGGGTCGGCCCGGCAGCGGGCGGCGGTCGAGCGGGGCGACCGGGCGCTGCCCGCCCGCGAGGCCGACGACCTGGTCCGCCAGGCCGAGGTCTTCGTCGAGTTGGTCGAGCAGGTGCTCGGGGTGCCGCATCGGTTCGACCTGCCGGGCTATCTCGCCCCGGTGAGCGCACTGCGTCGGCGAGGCTGAGGCCGGTCGTTGATGGACCCCTTCGTCCACCTACACGTCGCGTCGGGCTATTCCATGCAATACGGCGCCTCGACCCCGGCCGCGCTCGTCGAGCGGGCCGCCGCCTTCGGTCAGCCGGCACTCGCGCTCACCGACCGCGACGGGCTCTACGGCGCGGTGCGCTTCGTCCAGGCATGCACGGCGGCGGGCATCGCACCGATCCTCGGGGTCGACCTCGCGGTGCACCCTCTCGAGCCCGACGGCCAGAACACGGGTCGGGGTGCGGGCCGGGGTGCCGGTCGCGCAGGTCGGGACGGCGCCGGTGCGCGCACGCCGGTGCGGGGCGGCGCGCTGGTCGACCCCCGGCTGCCCCGGATCACCGTGCTCGCCCGGGGCCTGCGGGCCGGGGTCGCGCCCGGGTTGGGCTGGTCGCGGCTGTGCCGTCTGGTCACCTCCACCCACCTGTCCGGCGAGCGCGGCAATCCGGTGACGACGGCGGCGCTCGTAGCTGAATTCAGCTGCGCTGCAGACCCGGGCGACGAGCCCAGCCCGCTCGTCGTCCTGCTCGGCCCCGACTCCGACGTCGGCCGGGCCGTGCTCGCCCGGCGGCGGGCGGCGGCATACGAGGCGCTCGCCCGTTGGCGCGCGATGCTGCCGCGCGACGCCCTCGTCCTCGAGACGGTCTGCCACGGCGGCCCCGAGGGCACCCCGCGCAGCCTCGGGCATGCCGCCCGGATGCTCGCGCTCGGGCGCGACACCGGCATCCCGGTCGTGCTCACCGCCGCGGTCCGCCACGCCGATCCGGCCGAGGCCGCGACCGTCGACGTCCTCGACGCCGCGCGACGGCTCGTCGCGCTCGACGTGCGCCACCTCGACCGGGTGAGCACCGCCGGTCACCTCGCGCCCACCCCCGCGATGTATGCCGTGGCCGCCGACGTCGTCCAGGCCGCCGGGCCGGGGCTGGCCGGGGGCACGACGGCCGTGCGCGAGGGAGCCCGCCGGCTCGTCCACGACACCGTCGAGCTCGCCCAGGACTGCGCGCAGGACCCGGCCATCGACCTGGGCATCGGCGGGGTCCACCTGCCCGAGCAGACCGCGCTCGGGCTCGCGATCGGCGAGGACCCCCAGGCCCATCTCGCGGCCCGGTGCCGTGCGGCGGTCGCCGGGCGCTATCCGGGGGCGAGCGACGGGCAGCTGGCCGGGGTGCACGCCCGGCTCGACCAGGAGCTCGCGGTCGTGGGCGGGCTGGGCTATCCCACCTACTTCCTCACCGTCGCCGCCGTCACCGACCTCATCCGCGACCTGGGGGTGCGGGTGGCGGCACGCGGGTCGGGGGCCGGCTCACTCGTCAACTACCTCCTGGGCATCTCCGGGGTCGACCCGATCCGCTACGACCTGCTCATGGAGCGGTTCTGCTCCCCGCTGCGAGCCCAGCTGCCCGACATCGACATCGACGTCGAATCGGCCCGGCGGACCGAGATCTACGAGAAGATCCTCGCCCGCTTCGGCGGCGAACGGGTGACCTGCGTGTCGATGATGGACAGCTACCGGGTGCGCCACGCCATCCGCGACGTGGGCGCCGCGCTCGGCCTGCCCCCGGGCGAGGTCGACGCGATGGCCAAGGCCTTCCCGCACATCTCGGCCCGGCATGCCCGCGCGGCCATCGCCGACCTGCCCGAGCTGCGGGTCACCGGCCTGGGCGCGGCCCGCTACGACCTGCTCTGGGACCTCGTCGAGCGGCTCGACGGCCTGCCCCGCCACATCGCCGTCCACCCGTGCGGGATCATCCTGTCCAACTCCGCCCTGCTCGACCGCACCCCGGTCGAGGCGAGCTGGCTGGGCTTCCCGATGAGCCAGTTCGACAAGGACGACGTCGAGACCATGGGGCTGCTCAAGCTCGACGTGCTCGGCATCCGGATGCAGTCGGCGATGGCCCTGGCGGTCGACGAGGTGGCGCGGGTGGACGGCATACGGGTGGATCTGGACGACCGGGAGCAGGTGCCGCTCGACGACGAGGCGACCTACCGGATGATCCGCACGACCCGCACCCTCGGCTGCTTCCAGATCGAGAGCCCCGGGCAGCGCGAGCTCATCGGCAAGTTCGGGCCGGAGCGGTTCGAGGACCTCGTCATCGACATCTCGCTGTTCCGGCCGGGGCCGGTGAAGTCCGACATGATCGTGCCCTTCCTCAAGGCCCGGCACGGCTGGTCGTCGGCCGAATACCTGCACCCGAGCCTCGTCCCCGCCCTGCGCGAGACCGAGGGGGTGGTGGTCTTCCACGAGCAGGTGCTGCGGATCGTCGCCGAGACCACCGGGGTGAGCCTCGCCCAGGCCGACGAGGTCCGCCGTGCCCTCGGCTCGCCTGCAGGTCAACTCGAGGTCGAGGCCTGGTGGCGGCCGGCGGCACTCGCCCGCGGCTATGCGCCGGCCGACGCCGACCGGATCTGGGAGGTGCTGCGCGCCTTCGCCTCGTTCGGCTTCTGTAAGGCCCACGCGGCGGCCTTCGCGCTGCCGACCTACCAGTCGGCCTGGCTCAAGACCCACCATCCGGCCGCCTTCCTCGCCGGCGTGCTCACCCACGACCCCGGCATGTACCCCAAGCGGCTGCTCCTCGACGACGCCCGCACCCTGGGCATCGAGGTCCTCGGCCTCGACGTCAACGCGAGCACGAGCCGGTATGCCGTCGAGCGGCTCCCGTCCTCGTCCTCGCCCTCGGTCTCCTTGGCGCCGCGGACGGGGCCGCCGTCGTCCGGGGCGCCCGACCCGGATCTGCCGGACGGCCGGGGCTACGGCATCCGGGTGTCGTTGACCGACGTCAAGGGCATCACCGAGGTCGAGGTCACCCGGATCGTCGCCGGCGCCCCCTATGCCGACCTGGCCGACTTCTGGCACCGGGCCCAGGTGAGCAGGCCCGTGACCGAGCGATTGGTGCTCGCCGGCGGCTTCGATGCCCTCTACGGGCTGGGCGTGGGCCCGGGCACCGGCACCCGGGGCCGGATCACCCGACGTGACCTGCTCCTGCACGTGGCCGAGCTCGACCGCTGGAGCAGGGCCGGTCGGTCCGGTCGCTCGGTCCGGGCCGGCTCGGGTCAGTCCGGCTCGGGTCAGTCCGGTGCGGCCACCCGGTGGGAACGCCGTCCGGCGACGATGTCGACCCGGGGCGCCGGGGGCGCCTCCGCCGGCGCTCCGGTCACCGACGAGCGGGCGCTGGCCGCCGCTCACCCGGCCCGCGAGTCGGCGGTGCTCGCCCAACAGCCCGGGGTCTGCGCCGGTCCGGGCACCCGGCGGGAGCGTGCCCTCGGGCAACCGGTGCCGGTCCGCGCACCCGCCGCCCGGCTCGACGACGTCGCCGCGCTCGCCGCCGCCCAGTCCCAGGCGGCGGCCCCCGTGCGGGCGAGCGACCGGCATACCCAACTCGTCCTGCCCCTCGAGGCGCCGGCACTCGGCCGTGGCAGTGGGTTGCCCGAGCTCACCGGCCCCGAGCGGGTGCGGGCCGAGCTGGAGATCCTCGGCCTCGACGCGAGCGCCCATGTCGTCGAGTTCTACGAGCCGATGCTCGCCGCGCTCGGGGTCGTCCGCTCCCGCGACCTGCTCACCGCCCGCAACCGCAGCGAGGTGTGGGTCGCCGGGGTCAAGGTCGCGACCCAGACCCCTCCGGTGCGCTCCGGCCGGCGGGTCGTCTTCCTCACCCTCGACGACGGCACCGGACCGAGTGACTCCACCTTCTTCGAGGACGTCCAAGGTCCTTATGCCGCAACGGTCTTCCACTCCTGGCTGCTGCTCGTGCGCGGCCTGGTCCGACGCACCGGCTCGCGAGGGATCTCGCTGCGGGCGACCGGCGCGTGGGAGCTGTCCCAGCTGTGGGATGCCTTCGCCACCGGCGGCCGACCGGCCCTGTTCACCGCGCTCGCCGAGGCCGACGCCCAGGCGCACGAGCGTGCGCAGCTGGCCGCCGCGGCATACGCCCAGCCCTATGTCCTGCCCACCGGCACCGGGTGGGCCGAGCCCGACGCGCTCGCGGCCGCGGCGGCGGCCGACGGCAGCCCGGTCGGCGACCGCGACGACACGGCCTATGCCGTGCCGGGCCGGGCGCGCGCCCAGGGCCTGGGCGGCTGGCAGCAGGGGCAGCAGGGGCAGCAGGGGCGGCGGGCAGGCGGCATGGGTGGCGGCGGCATGCCTGCGGCGGCAGCGGCAGCAGGGCCCAACGCCGGCACGACGACCGGTAAGGGGACCGGTGTGGGGACCGGTGTCGGGACCACGGCGGGGCGGCCGGTGCTCGTGCATCCCTCGGGCTTCCGGCAGTCCCCCTATGCCGACACCCGGCCGCCGGGGGAGGCGGTCAAGGACTCCAGCCGCGCCGCCCCCCGCAAGCTGTGGCACTCCAGCCCCGGAAGCTCCGGACGATGACCGGCTCAGCCATAGCTGGCCAGCACCCGCAGGGCGAACTGCCGGGGCGCCCTCTGCAGGGCGACCGCTGCCGTGGCAGCGCACCCTCCGGTCGCCGCCGACCCGGGGCACTACAGTGGTCGGCGTGCCGGACGGACAGACGCCCCGGGCTCGCCGAGCCTCCGCGGGCGTGCGCACCGCCGCCCTGTGGGCCACCGTCCGCGAGCTCGTCGTCGACCGCGCGGACGCACTCGGCCGGCCGCTACGGGTGCTCGACCTCGGCGGCGGCACCGGGGAGCTGGCCGTGCCCCTGGCCGAGCTCGGACCCGACCTCGTCGCCGGGGTCACCGTCGTCGACCCCAGTCCCGACGCCCTCGCGGCACTGGCCCGGCGGGCGGCCGAGTCGGGGGTGTCCGGCCGGGTCGAGGGGCGCCAGGGCGATGCCGACACCCTGGCCGCCGTGGTGCCCGGGCGCGACTTCGACCTCGTCTGCTGCCACGGGGTGCTCGAGGTCGTCGACGATCCCGCCCTCACCCTGCGCCAGCTCACCGCCGCCCTCACAGCCGACGGCGATCTCTCGCTGCTGGTGTCCGGACGGCTCGCGGCCGTCTGGGCCCGGGCGTTGGCCGGCGAGCTCGGCCAGGCGCTGGCCGTGCTCACGAGTGCCGACGGTCGCTACGGACCGCACGACCCGCTCCCGCGCCGGTTCGACCTGCACGAACTCACCGGGCTCGTCCACGACGCCGGCCTGCAGGTGCAGCGCTGGCACGGCATCCGGCTGCTCGCCGACCTCGTCCCGTCCTCCGCGCTGGACTCCGACGCCGACCGCAGCGCCCTGCTCGCGGTCGAGCGGGCGCTCGGCGAGCACCCGGCATACCCCTTCCTCGGCGAGCTCGGAGCGGGACTGCACGTGCTCGCCAGGCGGGGCTGAGGTCGGCGGTTCGGGAGGCGAGCGATGAGCCGCCGCCAATTCCGACCCCCGCCGCGGGTCGGCGACGGGCCGCCCGACGACACCGGGGCGACGATCCTGCACGTCGACATGGACGCCTTCTATGCCTCCGCCTCGCTCATCGACCGGCCGGAGCTGCGGGGCACGCCGGTGATCATCGGCGGCGGGGGCCGCTCGGTCGTCCTCTCGGCGACCTACGAGGCCCGCGCCTTCGGCGTCACCTCCGCGATGCCGATGACCCGGGCTCGGCGGCTGTGTCCCCAGGCCACCGTCATCCCTCCCGACCACGACCGCTATGCCCGCATCTCCGAGGCGGTGATGTCCACCTTCCACGCGGTGACCGACCAGGTCGAGCCGCTCTCCCTCGACGAGGCCTTTCTCGACATCGCAGGCGCGGTGCGGCGGCTGGGACCGCCGACGACGATCGCCCAGTGGGTGCGCGACACCATCGCCGACGAACAGGGGATCACCGCCTCGGTCGGCGTCGCCTCGACGAAGTTCGTCGCCAAGCTCGCCTCCGGCCTGGCCAAGCCCGACGGCCTGCTCGTCGTGCCCCAGGCCGAGGTCGTCGCCTTCCTCCACCAGTTGCCCGTCGGCGCGCTCTGGGGGGTGGGGGAGCGCACCGAGGAGGCTCTCCAGCGGCTCGGGCTGCGGACCGTCGCCGATCTCGCCCATACGCCGGTCGACACGCTGCGCCGGGCGCTCGGCGACGTCGCCGGCGCCCATCTGCACGACCTCGCCTGGGGTCGTGACGAACGGCGGGTCGTCCCCGTGCAGCGCGAGAAGAGCATCGGCTCGGACGAGACCTTCGGGGCCGACATCGACGATCCGGTGCTCATCCACCGTGAGTTGCTCCGCCTAGCCGACCGCACGGCGGCCCGGGTGCGCTCGGCCGGCCTGGTCGGGCGCACGGTCACCCTCAAGGTGCGGTTCGCCGACTTCACGACGATCACCCGGTCGCGGACCCTGCGCGAGCCCACCGACGTCTCCCGCGAGATGTATGCCGCCGCTCGCGCCCTCTTCGACGCGCTCGGGTTGCAACGGGCCCGGATCCGACTCGTCGGGGTCCGGATGGAGGGCCTGGTGCCACGGGAGCGGGCGGCCCACCAGCCGCGGCTCGACGAGCCCGATCACGGCTGGCGGGAGGCCGATCGCGCGGTCGACCGCGCGAGCGCCCGGTTCGGGGCCGGTGCCGTGCGGCCGGCGGCCCTCGTCACCGAGCCGGGTGGGGCGGATGGGGCGCGCGAGGCGACCGGAGGTGCCCGCGGGGCGCGTCCGCCGATTCGGATGGGGCGTTCCGGTTCACAGACATAGGAACGGGACCTATCCTGTTCTCCTGGCCCGGTTTCTCGTCGGGTCGGGTGGTAGCCGACGAGGGCGACACCAGACGCCCGTCGGCGAGGTCCTCCAGAGAGGGGGTGCGCGGTGGCCCTGTCGGATCGGGAACAGAAGCTGCTCGAGCAGATGGAGCAGGCGCTCTACGCCGAGGACCCGCGCTTCGCCACGCGCATCCGCACCCAAGGTCTCGGGCGCAGTCGCCGCCGCCTGCTGCTCGGCGTGCTCGGGGTTCTCGCCGGGCTGAGCCTCGTCCTGCTCGGTGTCCTCCAGCAACTCGTCTGGCTCGGCGGCCTCGGTTTCGCCCTCATGGTGGCCGGTGCGGCCTTCGCCTTCGCGCCCACCCGCACGGGCCAGTCCGGGCCGGTCGGCACGGTCGCCGCCGACGGATCGATCAACCACGGTCGCGGCGCGGCCAAGGCCTCCGGCGGCAAGCGATCGGGCGGCGGCTTCATGCATCGCCTCGAAGAGCGATGGGAGCGGCGCACCCGCGACCAATGGTGAGGTGGACCAGAGGTGACCCGGCCGGTCGCCGCTGAGCCCCAACCGACCCCGCACGGCGCAGCGATCAGGTGCCGGGTCCCAGGGCGACCAGGCCCACGATCCAGGTGAGCAGGATCGCCAGACCGGCCGCGAGTTCGATCCCCATCGAGTGCAGGACCGCCCGCAGCGCGACCCGGGTCGCCGCCCAGGCGGCCACGCGATCCTTGCGACGGGCGAGTTCGGCCAGGAAGATCCCCAAGACGAAGCCGAGGATTGCGCCGACCACGGGCACGACGAAGAAGCCGACGATGCCCAGCACGACGGCCGCCGCCATCGTGAGGGTGCCCACGCCGTCGCGGCGCATCCGCCGTCCGGGCAGGAGGTACTGGGTCACCACGCCGACGACGTAGAGCGCCAGGGCGATCCAGAAGACGACCCACGCGGCTGGCGAGGGGTGGGCCATCGCCCACACGGCGGTGGCGCCCACCGTGAGCAACAGCCCGGGCAGGACGGGCACGACGATGCCCACGAGGCCGACCATCATGAGCAGGCCCGCGACGATCGTCGCGGTCATCGGTGCACGTCCCGGGCGGTATGCCGGTTGCTCGCCTCGCGGCTCACCGAGCGGCCGTCGCTGTGCTGTCGGCCGGGTTCACCGCTGTGCTGTCCGCCCTGGTCACCGCAGTCTTCACCGTGTCGGGCGCGCCCGGCGGTGGCTGCGGGCCGAGGTGATCACCGCTCGGCGATGTCGCCGGAGGTGTCGGCGAGCCGGTCGGTCTCGTCGTGGATCTCGGCGGCCTGGTGGGCCAGCCTCGGCAGGTGTTGGCGACCGTGGTGGGCACAGAAGTAGAGCTCGCCACCCGAATGCAGGCGGGCGCGAATGTAGGCCCGGGCTCCGCATCGGTCGCAGCGGTCCGCTGCGCTCAGTCGGTGGGCCATCGTCGCGTTCACTGCGGCAACTCATCTCTGTCGGTGGGCCGAGGCCCGTTGGTATCGCGTGCGAGGGTGCTGCCGTCTGAGCCGGTGACGGTGCCATCCCCCACGACACTGCCAACAGTCAAGCACGTCGGTTCGTTCCCGCGCGGCATTGATATCCAGTCGAGACACGGGGTCGTGCCCGGCGCGCCGCGTCACGCGACACGACGACCTCGGCATACCCCGGCAGAGCAGGACTGTCGCCGACACCGACTAGCCTGCCCCTGCGACAACACGACCGCTCTGGAGGGACCATCCGTGGCCGCCCGCACCACCTCGTCCGCCCGTCGGACACCCACCGGCGCCGGCCCCGGCGCCGAGTCCTACACGGCCCGGCACCTGCAGGTCCTCGAGGGACTCGAGGCGGTCCGCAAACGGCCGGGGATGTATATCGGGTCGACCGACTCCCGGGGCCTCATGCACTGCGTGTGGGAGATCATCGACAATGCGGTCGACGAGGCGCTCGCGGGCGTGTGCGGGCGGATCGAGGTCATCCTCGCCGCCGACGGTTCGGTCGAGGTCCGCGACGACGGCCGGGGCATCCCGGTGGACGTCGAGCCCCGATCGGGTCTGTCCGGGGTCGAGTTGGTCTTCACCAAGCTGCACGCCGGCGGCAAGTTCGGCGGCGGGTCCTATGCCGCCTCCGGGGGTCTGCACGGGGTGGGCGCCTCGGTGGTCAACGCCTTGTCCTCCCGCCTCGACGTCGAGGTCGACCGCGGTGGCAAGACCTATGCGATGAGCTTCCGCCGCGGTGAGCCGGGGGTGTTCGCCGACCCGCCGGGGCCGCACAGCCCGGAGGCGCCGTTCACGGCATACGAGACGGGGTCGGAGCTGCGCGTGATCGGCCGGTCGCCCCGAGGGGCGACCGGCAGTCGCATCCGCTTCTGGCCCGACCGGCAGATCTTCCTCGCCGACGCGCGGCTCGACGACGAGCGGCTCGCCGCTCGCGCCCGGCAGACCTCCTTCCTCGTCCCGGGACTGGCCCTCGTCGTGCGCGACGAACGTCCACGGCCAGGCGGGTCGCGTCCGGCGGAATCCGGCGACGCCCCCGGCGACGAGGGGCCGCGGGAGCAGGTCTTCCAGCACCTGGGCGGCATCTCGGAGTTCGCCGACTTCCTCGCGCCGGACCCGGCGGTGACCGCAGTGTGGCGGCTCACCGGTGCCGGGGAGTTCACCGAGACCGTGCCGGTGCTCGACGACCGTGGCCACCTCAACCCGGCCGAGGTCACCCGCGAGTGCTTGGTCGACGTCGCGGTGCGCTGGGGCACCGGCTACGACACCCGGGTCGAGTCCTTCGTCAACATCATCGCCACGCCCAAGGGCGGCACCCATCTCGCCGGCTTCGAGCAGGCCCTGCTCAAGGTGATCCGCCGCCAGGTCGAGCTCAACGCCCGCCGACTCAAGGCGGGCCAGGACAAGGTCGACAAGGACGACGTGCTCGCCGGTCTCACAGCGGTCGTCACGGTCCGACTCGCCGAGCCCCAGTTCGAGGGTCAGACCAAGGAGGTGCTCGGCACCGCCGCCGTGCGCGCCGTGGTCGCCCGCGTCGTCGAGACCGAGCTCACCGCGCGGCTCACCTCGGGCAAGCGCGAGGACCGCGCCCAGGCGGGCACGCTGCTCGAGAAGGTCGTCTCGGAGATGAAGGCGCGGATCAGTGCGCGCCAGCACAAGGAGACCCAGCGCCGCAAGACCGCACTCGAGTCCTCGACCTTGCCCGCCAAACTCGCCGACTGCCGCACCCACGACGTGGCCCGGTCGGAGTTGTTCATCGTCGAGGGCGACAGCGCCCTGGGAACGGCCAAACTCGCCCGATCCTCCGACTTCCAGGCCCTGTTGCCGATCCGGGGCAAGATCCTCAACGTCCAGAAGGCCTCGGTCGCCGACATGCTCAAGAACGCCGAGTGTGCCGCGATCATCCAGGTCATCGGTGCCGGCTCGGGTCGCTCCTTCGACCTCGAGGCGGCCCGCTACGGCAAGGTCATCGTCATGAGCGATGCCGACGTCGACGGGGCGCACATCCGCACGCTGCTGCTCACCCTCTTCTTCAAGTACATGCGTCCGCTGGTCGCCGCCGGCAGGGTCTACGCCGCGATGCCCCCGCTGCACCGCCTCGAGGTGATCGGGGGGCCCGGCAAGCGCAACGAGTTCGTCTACACCTACACCGAGGCCCAGATGCGCCAGACCCGGGCCGCGCTCGAACGCAAGGGTCGCCGGATCAAGGAGCCCCCCCAGCGTTACAAGGGTCTCGGGGAGATGGACGCCGACCAACTCGCCGACACGACGATGGATCCGCGGCACCGCACCCTGCGTCGGGTCACGCTGGGGGAGGCCGAGGAGGCCGCGCGCGCAGCCGAGGGGGTCTTCGACCTGCTCATGGGCAACGACGTCGCCCCCCGCAAGGACTTCATCGTCGAGTCCGCCCGGCTGCTCGACCGCGAGCGCATCGACGCCTGAGCACGCAGGGTCCCGGTCGCCTGCGGCGACTGGGACCCAACCGCGGGCCACCCCCGATACCATGTGGCAGCGGCCGCGAGGGGGCCGTCGAGATGGGGCGCGGGCGAACTCCCACCGTCCGTCATGCGTGAGGGGCGAGGTATGAGAAGGTCCAGGCCGTCGGGGCAGCCGTTGCGCCGACCGGGCTTCCCGGGTCGCGTCGGCGCGCCCGAGGCTGCGGGCGCAACCGCGTCGGCGCAGGTGAGTGCAGCACACCAGATCGAGCCGTTCGAGCAGGTGGCGGCGACGCTCCCGGCCGAGCACGAGCCGGCGCCCGAGGAAGCCGGCCCCCCGCTCGAGCAGAGCATCGAAGCCGCGGCCCCGGGCGGCATACCCGCCGCTGCGGTGGCCGTGCACACCCCGCTCGAGGGTGTGGCGCGGGATCTCGCGTGGGCGACCGAGACGGTCGAGACGATCGCCCACGCCCTCGAGGAGCGGGTCGTCGGCCAGCTCCTGCTGGAGGAGACCCTGCTGCTCGGTCTCATGACCGGCGGACACATCCTGCTCGAGTCGGTGCCGGGGCTGGCCAAGACGACGGCGGCGGCGACCCTGGCGCGGGCCGTGAGTGGCAGCTTCGCGCGGATCCAGTGCACCCCCGACCTGCTGCCCAGCGACATCGTCGGGACCCAGGTCTATGACGCGTCGACCGCGACCTTCGAGACCCGCCTCGGTCCGGTCCACGCGAACCTCGTCCTGCTCGACGAGATCAACCGCAGCTCGGCCAAGACCCAGTCGGCGATGCTCGAGGCCATGCAGGAGCGCCAGACGTCGATCGCGGGTCGGGTCTACCCGCTGCCCGAGCCCTTCCTCGTCTTGGCCACCCAGAACCCGATCGAGCAGGAGGGCACCTATGTCCTGCCCGAGGCGCAGCTCGACCGGTTCATGCTCAAGGACGTC
>WBZT01000665.1_pt1 | contig 26989 bp, 22 predicted proteins | sample 5204241 | NCBI WGS metagenome assembly WBZT01 (sample SAMN12344358, study PRJNA552823) | activated sludge metagenome | biome: Activated sludge suspended growth; feature: Nitrification reactor; material: Wastewater; isolation source: activated sludge from nitrification reactor of wastewater... | reverse complement strand
GGCAGTGAGATCGTGCTCGATGCTCTCTTCACCGCGCCGACCCCCCGCCCGCACGACGGATTCCTGGCCGGTCTTGGTCTGGATCGCGAGACGAGCCCGATGGGCGAGTTCATCGCCACGGATCCGAGCGGCCAGACCAGCCACCCACGGGTCTGGGCGATCGGCAACGTGGTCGACCCCACCGCGAAAGTGCCGATGTCGATCGGGCAGGGTTCTCAGACCGGCGCAGCGGTCAACATGGCTCTGGTGACCGAGGAGTTCGATGAGGCTCTCGCCTCCCGCGCTCACCACGGCACAGCGGTCGATCACTGGGAGAACATGTATGCCGAGCGCAGTCGGTGGTCCGGTCGGGTCAACGCCACGATGGCCGAGGTCGTTCGGAGCCTGCCGGCCGGGGATGCGCTCGACCTCGGGTGCGGTGAGGGTGGGGATGCGCTCTGGCTGGTTGAACAGGGCTGGCGGGTCACCGCCGTCGACATCTCGCCGACGGCGATCGCCCGGGCTGCGGAGGCAGATGGAGATCCTCACCACCGGGTGACGTGGGTCGCTGAAGATCTCGCGACGTGGCGCACCGAGGAGACGTTCGACCTGGTGACGGCTTCCTTCTTCCACTCCCGGGTCGATCTGCCGCGCACCGAGATCCTTCGCCGCGCAGCAGATCGGATACGCCCCGGCGGACATCTGCTGCTGGTGTCGCACGCGTTCGAGACCGAGCAGGACATCCCGCCCTGGGCCGTGCACAACCACGCCGAACATGATGAAGCGGAGCAGCCCGTCCTGCTGGCCCCGCAGGAGGAGGTCGCCGAACTCGATCTGGATCCAGCGCAGTGGGAGGTCGTGGTCCAGGAGGTCCGCAGTCGGGAGGCGATCGGACCGGACGGAGAGCAGACGGCGATGGTGAAGGACGGGGTCGTCTTGTGGCGTCGCCGGGACGGACACGCGTGAGCGAGGCCAAGGCCGCCGATGCGTCGGTCGCATTACAGGCGGTGTTGACTGCGATGGCTGGGCCCGACGCCCTGCCGCGCCCGGGGCAGGTCGATGCGGTCGCCGCGCTGTTGAGCGGGGCGCAGCGCGTGCTCGTCGTGCAGGCCACGGGGTGGGGGAAGTCGGCGGTGTACTGGGCGGCCACGCTGGCCCGCCGCGATGCCGGAGCGGGGCCGACGATCGTTGTCTCGCCGCTGTTGGCGTTGATGCGCGACCAGGTCGCCGCGGCCGAGGGCATCGGGATCCAGGCGGCCACGGTCAACTCCTCGAACAAGACCGAGTGGGATGCGGTGTTCGAGCGGCTTGACCGCGACGAGATCGACGTGTTGCTCGTGTCGCCCGAGCGCTTGTCCCATCCGCAGTTCCAGGAACGGGCGATGCCCGTGCTGAAGTCCAGCGGTCTGCTGGTCATCGACGAGGCGCACTGCATCTCGGACTGGGGGTTCGACTTCCGGCCGGACTACCAGCGGATCGCGCGGTTGCTGCTGGAGTTGGAGTCGGGGACGCCGGTGCTGGCGACGACCGCGACCGCTACCTCGCGGGTCGTCGATGACCTCGCCGAGCAGTTGGGGTCGTCGACAACGGTCATTCGCGGCCCGTTGGCCCGCAAGTCGCTGCAGTTGGCGGTGGTCCCGCACTTGAACTACGGCCAGCGGATCGCCTGGGTGGACGAGTTCCTGCAGACAGCCGAGGGGTCGGGGATCATCTACGGGCTGACGGTCGCCGTCGTGGAGCAGCTCGCGGCCTTCCTGCGCGAACGGGGTCATGACGTCGAGCCGTACACCGGCCAGACCCCGCCCGACGTCCGCGAGGAGATCGAGGCGCGACTACGGGCGAATTCGCTCAAGGCGGTGATTGCGACATCGGCCTTGGGCATGGGCTACGACAAGCCGGATCTGGCGTTCTGCATCCATGTGGGTTCGCCTGACTCGCCGGTGTCGTACTACCAACAGGTGGGCCGCGCGGGACGCGCCCTCGACAGTGCTGTCGGGGTGCTGCTGCCTGCCGGTGAGTCAGACCAGGAGGTGTGGGATTGGTTCGCGACTGCGACCCTGCCGGATCCGGAGATGGCCGAGCGGCTGTTGGAGTTGCTCCGGCGGGAGCCGATGAAGACGGCCGAACTCGTTGAGGCGCTGGCCCGGTCGAAGGGCAAGGTCGAAGTGCTGCTGAAGCAGTTGCGGGTCGACGGGGTTGTGGATCTCAGCGGCGGGCGCTGGGCGGCCACCGGCCGGCCCTGGCGGTTCGATGCGGACAAGTACGACCGCATCGTCGAGATGCGCCGGCGCGAGGCAGGGATCATGTCGTCCTACGCCTTGGGGCAGCGGTGCCTGATGCAACTGCTGACCGAGTCATTGGACGATCCCGCCTCCGCGCCGTGTGGACGGTGCTCGGTCTGCACGGGGGAGTTGCCGCATCCCGGGCGCGCACCGGATCCGGAGATCGTGGAGATGGTCTACCAGTCGTTGCGGCGCCGGCCTGTGCGCATCACGCCGCGCAAGTTGTGGCCGTCCGGCAGTGGGCGAAAGGGGAAGATCGCCGGGATCGGGATCGGCCGCGCGATCACAGGGATCGACGGCGGGGTCTATCCGGAACTTGTGGAGGAGACGTTCGGGCCGGACGCATCGCTGTCCCCGGAGTTGCGCGAGGCGTTCGCAGAACTGCTGGCCCGGTGGCGCCGCGAGGACATGCCGATCGTGACAGCGGTGGTTCCGGTGCCCAGTGCCGGCCACCCTGTGCGGGTGCGCGAGTTGGCCGAACTGGCGGCGGCGCAGTTGGGGCTGCCGGTGGTCGAGGTCTTCGCGCAGCCTGCCGCCGTCGAGGAGCCCGTCCAGGGTTCCGGGCGGTTGCGGCAGGTCACCCAGCGGCTCCAACTGCAGCGGTCGTCGGGGCCGGCCGGCACGGTCCTGTTGGTCGACGACTTCGCGCGCAGTAAGTGGACGTTGACCCAGGCGGCGTGTCTGCTGCAGGAGATTGGTGCCGACGAGGTCGTTCCGGCGGTGGTCGTCGGGGTCTAGATGCACCCGGCCGCCGCGCATAGGCTGCGGGCATGACTCTGGTGCGGCTGGACAACATCGCCATCGTCGTGGCGGACCTCGATGCCGCGATCGCCTTCTTCGCTGAGCTCGGGATGGAGTTCGAGGCGCGGCAGTGGATCGAAGGCCCGTGGGCGGACCAGACCGTTGGACTCGAGGGGGTTCGTAGCGAGATCGCGATGATGCGCATGCCGGATGGGCAAGGCAGGGTCGAGCTGACGCAGTACCACGCGCCGGTGGCGGTTCAGGCTGAGCCTGCCGAGCCGCCGTCGAACACCTTGGGGCTGCACCGGATCATGTTCGCGGTCGACGACATCGACGGCACCATCGAGCGATTGCGGGGCCACGGGGCGACGGTCCTTGGCGAAGTTGCGCAGTACGAGGACATGTTCAGGTTGTGCTACCTGCGCGGGCCGGCGGGGATCATCGTGGCTTTGGCCGAGCAGATTGGGTGAGGGCCGGCTGCGTTAGTGGCGGGGGCAGTGCGCTTGCTCGCCGAGGCTCCGGGACGGAATAGGGGAGGTATGCAGGGCTTGGTGGCCTGTGATGGTTCTCATGATCAACCTCCTACAGAGACAGTAACCCGATGGTGTGACGAAGGGAAGTAGCTCATCGAATGGAAACTGCGTGCCCCTGTGCTCCCGGCTCGCTCACGCCTCTTGACCTTCGCTTCTTACGAGTGAGCAGATTCCGGAGTTGGCTACGGCCTCTTGCCAAACCGAGCTTGGCACGGGCCCAATGTTTCGGTTCGGCAACCTCGACCTGCTTCACTGCGGTTGCGCCGCATTCGGGGCAGTCGGGGTCGCCGAGACTCGACACCCACGTGCTCTGCCAAGCATGTTGAGCGGGAGTGTCCGCGAACAACCCAGTGTCTCCGTAGAAACCCGGTGTGAGTCCCACTTGCACAAAGGTGCGTCTTTCCACGAGGGGGCGTTCCAAAAAGCGGTCGGAGTCGGCCATCGTACAAAAGACCCCCAGGACTGTTCGGGCTGCAAGGACCGCAATTGTCGCGATGTCGACGCCCAAGGCGATTTCGCCCTCGAGCCTGCCGGTGCCGTAGTCCAACGCCGGCAGAAGAGTTCCCTGTTGCCTAGGCCCTACGGTGCATCGCCAGCAGGCTGTGACACCAGGCACAACCGTCACGATGTCGCCGCCTGCGGCGCCTTTGTATACGGCAGCGAATACGCCCGGCAACCCGCACTCGTGCAGGAGCACATCCAGCACTCCCATGGCGAGGTTGTCGTCAGCTGCACCGATAGCGATCGAGGCGTCGCTAAGTACGTGACGGAATGTACTGGCCGTGGACGCGCCAAGCCGATCATCGACTAGCGTCACCTGGAGATCTGGATTGATGGCCACAAGATGGTCCCTGAGGGCGCTGGTCTTCTTGCGTCCCACGTCGCGGTAGTCGTACACCGTTCTAGTCAAGTTGACGGGCTCCACGACCTCATCATCCACAAGCGTCAGGCGCGGAACCCCAGCCCTCACAAGGTGCTCCGCTATGTTGGAACCCACACTCCCTGCCCCGATAACCACGGCATGAGCACCGTGCAGCCCCCTGAGAGATCCGTCGGGAACGCGTTGTTCAGCTGCCTGCCAGAAGTCGGGCCGGTCCCCGGCCTCGCGCACTCTCACGGGCCGTGGGTGCGGGTTCGCCGGGGTTAGCCCGTGCAGGGACAATCGGCCGTGATCCAGCTTTAGTGCATGGAGCGGCTCTGGATCTGAGCCTGAGTGGTTCCGTTGGACAACCACGCCCACCAACAGAGCGAGCATGTGCGGATTGAGTCGTTGAAGATCCTGTAATGCGACGAAGTCTTGATGCGACGGTTCCGGGACGCTGGGGGGGTGGGAGTGAATGACGCCCAAGTACGACAGGCGCTGTTGTCGTTCAAGCCGTTGGATTCGGTTCTCAGCCTCTGGAGACGGGCGAACATGTGCGGAACTTGCCTCTGCTTCCCAGTCAATGAGGCCTTCGATGACTATCAGTGAACCGTCTGGGCGGACGGTGCCCAAGACATGCATTAGGCGCTCGGGTGGCTGAGCGGCCAATTCCCGATCAACCAGCGTGATCACCTCAGGTGTGAGTAGAACCTTCATCTCACTCCCCCCATGGCCAAGCGTGACCGCGAATCATGCGGCTGATGCCGTCTGCCCACATGGCTGACTTTGCGTAGGCGTTGTTGAACAGCCTTTCCCCACCAGCTGATCTGGAAAGACACAGATGTCCGTCCGAGAAGAGGTGGGTCTCGTGTACGAGTCCCAAACGTTCGAGGGGTGGGTCGAGGAGTCTCACCCGGTACACCTTCTGGTACCTGTCCCAGTACAGGAACATGGTGTAGGTGTCGCCGAACGTAGTGGTGAGGTTGTATGCCCATCCGGACACCTCATCGTCGTTGTATCGCCAATGATTCGATGGGAGGTACTGACTGGCCCAGGCGGCCTCATCTACTTGACTCGAGAAGATCTCGGTGGTGACGCGGCTGACCGCAGTTGACGCCCCCACGTCCTGAATCGCTCGAATCTCCCCGGTGTTGGTGACGACGAGGTCGCTGATCGACCAGCCGCGTTGGCGTGCTCGAGCGTGCCGTTTGGGGTACTGAGCTGCTCTAGGCGGTATCGGTTCAGGCGCCCGGCGAGCCGCAAGGATCCGTGTTCTGAGTGCTTCCAGTTCGGAGCTGTTGGGCATTCTGATTCTCCTTAGACTGCCGCTCCGGACGAGGAGTGCGGCTGCAATAGAAAGGGCTTTAGGGACTGGGAGACTCCCGTGTGGTCGCGGGGGACGCACACCTGCAGTTGGGCATGCTCGGCCAAGCGCTCAAATATCCCGTTACCTGACGCAACAACAACGCGCGTCACCCCGCCTGCGTAGATCTCGTGCATTGCGAAGTCGAGCAGCAAGTGATCTGCTGCATCAGCTCCCCCGGGGTCGAGTCGCAGAGTCAGTGGTAGCCGCGCCAGCATTGGCCACAGGTGGGTCGACAGGACAAGTGACCTACTCATCACAAGGAGGTTGAGGTCCACTGGACCGGCCGCAAGTACGACCTCCAGCAATCTCAGGCGGGCCAACATGGGATCTGTCTGACCGTCGGCAAGAACGATGTTGTCTCCGTCGACCAGAAGCACACTTCGGGAGGCTGCCGGCGGACGGAAGGGCGGGCGATTCATAAAGTACTCCTTTGTGTATCGGACGATCCTACGGTAGCCTCAGGTCGGTACAAATGCAACTGGCAAAGGAGTCAAGATGGAGGTCCCTGCCCCCTTGGCCTACTTCGGCGCGCTCCTTCGACATGAAGATCTTGAACTCCGGAAGGCACGCCCCAGTGCCCCGGCGGAATGGACCCGCACTGCTTCCGAACTCCTAGAGGGCGAAAGGCGTGAGGTCCAGCGAGCGAATCTTGAAGTGAACAAGTCCATCAAACAGGTTCATGCCATCTGGGATGAGGTGCAGACCGGCGAGGCTTCAGGTCCCGCCAAAGACGTAGGCGTCGAGGTCCAGAGCGCCTACCGTTGGGCTTCGCGAGCTGCCGAGGCGCTGGGCAGATCTGTGGGGGATGCGATTTCGCGATCACAGGCAGTTCTCGAGCATCTGCTCTCGGAGACCGCCGACCCGGCGGAACTACGTGATGACGTAGATGGGCAATTATCTGCGTTGCTGCAAGTGGTCAGCACAATGGATGCCGAGTCTCGCCGACCAAAGTTGCGTCCTACTCCGGAGAACAGCGATGCCGAGATGTTGGGACGTTGGTTGAGAATGGTCAGAGTCAGCCTGGGCGAGTCCGTCGACGGGATTGCGCTCAGGGTCGACAAGTCGGCTCCCTATATCCGGATGATCGAACGAGGCGAGAAGGTGCCCTCCCCTGAGACTCTGGCTGCCATCTTCCAATCGCTTGGCTACAGAGCTGACGTGCTTGGGGAGCAAGTACCCACAGTGGTGGTAGAGGATGAAAGCGATCTTGTTCTTGTCGTCGAGCTCGAGTCGGCTGCATCGAAGGGGGCTCTCGTTCGCGCGCGTCTAGCTGAAGTGCTGGATGGCCAGGAACTAGATGACAAGTTGCAGAATCTAGATCTAGGTGAGTTGTTGGCGGCCGCCAGGGATCAGATCATCCACGCCAGGCCGGTTGGGCTGTCCGCGGGATTCGGCGAGTCGCCTGCTGCGACCACATTGGGCATGGCGGAGGACCCAATAGATCAATGGGGTTCTAGACCCGACTTGCACGACGGTCGGCCTGCTCTACTCGGCGCCGGAGTGACTTCCGGTCATTTGCCCGGGGGCAAACAAGGTGAGTTGGAACTCATGAAAGGGATCCTGGTTCGCCTCGCGAGTGCCGATGCTGAAACGCTCTTGCGGGTGACGGAGTTGTTGGACAGACGGGCGGGGGGAGCCCCCAGATAGCAGGCGACTCAAGCCGCTTGTATTCAACCGCGTCTGACCACATGTCGGTGCACGGGAGACTGTGGGGCCTGGATGTCGAGGGTCAGCACGTTGTTGACCGGGCGAGTCGGCCGGCGGGGCGTCCGCCGATGCCGTGGTGCTTGCGTTCGAGGCGGTAGCAGTCCAGACAGGCTGGCAAGGCGCGTTGGTCATTGCTGAGGTTGGGGCTGGCCGTGGGCAGCCCAGAGCCAAGATGCGGTGGACGAGTTCGATTGCGCCCTTCTGCCAATCGAACGGCGAAGCCGACCGCTCGGGCTGGCCACGCCGCGAGGCTGCGCCGGCCAGGTCTGAGGCAGTCCTTGGCGCCCGTGGGTCGACCTGCGGTACGCATCGTCCATGCCAGGTGCCGTTGCCGACCCGCCCAACGTCCTTGAGGTTATCGTCGGCAAGTCGTACGGTTCGCGCGATGCGAACTTGGCCGATGCAGCCCGTCGTTGGTGGAAACTCAACCGCGAGCGCCGCGACCAACTCGAGTTCATCGTGGCGCGACGGCGTTGGGCGGAGGAACCATTGGCCGTGTTTCGGATTACGGCCGGCAAGGCAGTCGAGGGTGGCCGCTTGGAGTTCGAGGTCGAGCCGGCCAGCCCGGGGGATGAGGCGAGGGTACGTAGACGAGGCGCTCGCGCGCGACCTCGAGGGGCAATACCCGGACGACGAGGATAGGGAAGAGTGACGACGAGCCCGGTGGTGGGCGCGGAATCGCGAGCACCCCTGCAACTGGCGCACCCAATGGGGCATGAGTCTGCTTGGCATCGCGATTCTGCTCGGGGTGTCGATCATCCTGACGCTGGTTGGACTCGTGGATGGATTTGCGTGTGGTCCGCTCTTTGAGAGCTGCCGAAGCCGCCAGGGTCGACGGGTGGACACAGTCAGTTCGTTCCTGCGCACTTGTCCGTGAAGAGGCGAGGGGGAGTTTGGCTCCGGCGACGAGTCTGTGATGGGCGGTCCAGCCTCAGGTCTTCTGCCGGGTTCAGGGCCAACGAGCCAACTGCACGTGTTTGGTGTAGTCGCTGTGCTTGCCTACGATTTCGCTGACATTGACATCGTGCTGGGTAGAAGTCGCGGGGACCATCCCGACGTTCCCGATCGCTCGTTGTCCGCCTTGGGCGACTGTGAAGGCTTTGCTCAGCACCTTGTCGTGTGTTGAGTAGTAGTTCCAGATTCCTTGTGAGACGGCCCTGCTCGAGGGGTGCCAGTCACTGCCGGCTTCCACCGCCGCGCCTAGGACATGGACGGCCTCGAGTTTCGGATCGCCGCCGCGAGTTCCGAGAGCCTGCGCAGTGCTCATCATCACGGCGCCGCCCAGACTGTGACCGACGAGGATGTAGCGGCCAGGGCTGCGTGCGATGAGGTCGGCAAGGATCGCGCCCGTCATATCCGCACGAACACGTGCCACGTGCCATGGATTGGCCAGAATGTCCGCGGCAAGCATGGGGACAGTCAGTAGTCCAAGGGTTCCGACAGCCCCTTTGCTGGCTTGTACAGCAGCTGTGACCACGGCCTGTTTGAAGACGAGCTTGCTGCCGACGCCTGCGACGAAGATGCCCACGGTAGCCAGATCCTTCGCGCCCCAGTGCACTCTGTAGACCGGCGCATCGGGATACCTCTGATCGATGATCTGGCGCCACTCTCCCCAGCCGTCGTCGTTCTGGGTGAGGAAGCCGCTTGCCAGCAGCACCGGGGAGCCTGAACCGTCGCGTAGTTTGCGGATGGCGAAGGACTTGTCCTGCTTCGTGTATGCGTTGACTACGTTCAGTCCAAGAGCGCCTCCAAGGCTCGTTCCAGCCGCGGTGACCACCATGACTCCGCCGGTCATGCCTAACCCTCCAGCCGCCAGCGCTCCCCCGCCCAGCATGGCGAGACCGTGGCTGGTTGCGGCAACGCCGCTCAACCCGCCGCCTATAGCGCTTGCGCCGAGAGCGCCGCCCAGCAGGGGGGCCGCGAAGAAGGAGAGCGGCGCAACAACGGCACTGGCGGCGACCGTGCCCGCGGTCATCCGGGTGATCCGGGCGGCGTTCAGCTTGTCGTGGGCCAGCAGCGTCTCGTAGTCAAGTAGTGACTCCAGACGCTGGTTAGCTTTGGCAAAGCCAGGGATTTCGTGGCGGTGTTCAGCGCAATATCGCGGGCCGGGGAGCGCGATACTGCCGCGCCGAGCCATGTGCTCGCACTTTGGGGCGCCGCAGGGAGTTGTCAGCGCTCCACAGTCGCCACACATGTAGGTGCGCATCTTCGGGCCCGGCAGGTCCGCCTTGTGGTGGGTGGTGAAATGCAGGCATGCTGAGCACCATTCTTTGTGGCTGCTGGTGGTCAAGGCCTCAGCGACTTCGGCGAAGGTCAGCGCCTTCTTGGCCTGCCGGTCTGACAGCCTGCGTAGGATGCTGCGCTCGTCAGATGTGGTGCACCGGCTGAGCTCGTACTCAGTCTGACCGTATGCCCAGGCGGTGACACACAGGGCATCGTTGCTCGCGAGGGAATGGGTTCCAGACCGTGTTGGCGTTCTCTGGGCATTGCCAACGAGCCAGAGGTGTGATCCGTGTGGGGTGACGACCTGGACTGAGAACTGTGACCAACTGTCCCTGTCCAGTCTGCAGAAGATTTCCCCGTTCAAGTCCGTGCCCGTCCCTATCTGTGCTCGTACATCTGAATTCGGATGGCATTAGCCATCACTTGAGGGTCGTCGAGTGTCTTGCTGCTCAGACCCCGCTCATGCCCGTGGGTCGGTAGGACGTCTGGTCGCGTCTCGTTCAGTGTGCGTCTGCTGCCTGGCAGGCTTCATGTGCATTGGATAATCGGACAGGTGCTCCTGTCGACGTGGGGTGCGTAGCCCCTGATCTCACCGCCTAGTGGCTAGTCTCACTGCCGAGAGCCGCGGCCCCTCCCGAGAGAGCGCGGGTGCGTGTCGTACCCGGCCTGCATACTGAACGCGTCCACAAAGGACACCACTTACGGGGGTTGGAAATGAACAAGCAGACAGTCGGTTTCGTGACGGCAGGCATCGGGGCGCTGGTGGCGCTGACACCCTTGCTGCCGACCGTGAAGGTGCCACTCCTTGGGTCGATCACGGTGGGTTATCGGGGAGTGGGGGTGGTCGTCGGTGTCCTCGGTGTGGTGATCCTCGCGCTGGGCCTGGTCCACGCACTCAGAAGTGTTCCTCGTATGCGCGTCTGGCTGTTCGTGGCTGCGGCAGCGGTGGCTGGCTCGTTCGCGTACGTGGTCATCAACGTGCAGTCGGCAGTTGACGACATGCGGGCTGAGCTGTCCGCGGAGGGTGACCTGTTGGGGATGGGTGATGCTCTGGCCGGTTCCATGTCAGTAGGTATCGGGGTGGTCGCCCTCGGGGTTCTGGCCGTGGCGCTGCTCATCCTGGGCTTCGTGACGCGCACCGCTGCCGCCGAGCCTGGCACCATGGTCTCTGCGCAAGAACCTACGTTGTGACGTTGGCGGTCAACCGGCACGGTCGGAGCGGGGAATCGTGGTGGACACGGTTCCTGCCGGACGTGCTCGACTTCTCCCCCATAGACCTGGATCCAGGGGAAACGCAATCGTGACAAGTTCTGGTACAGCGTGAGAGGACATCAATAGGCAACACGTCAGCGAGTAATCCCAGGATGGAAGACTTCTTGGACAAGGACGATGATCACTGCTGAGCCCCTGCGCGATCGCCCCTTGAAGCAGTAGCTTTGATGGCGACCGACGAGACCGGGATCACTTACTCTGTGCCGATGGATGGGGGATAACAATGACTGTTCGCGAGGCCCCTGAAGCGAGGTTAGTCTCGGGTTGGACCGCGGCACTTCCTTCAGCGCGAACACGAGAGACCGGAGACCCGCTCGGCATTCGTGTGTGGGCAGACCAGGTCGCCAGCGCCTTGGTTCCAGGGCTGTCGAACCGTACGACTCGGCTGCAGGGATACGGGCTGCTGTGTGCGGGACTTCACGTGGTGGAGGCGCAAAACGGTACGGGCTGGCAGACCGGTCACGGAGTGAGATTCGTCGATTCCGATGAGGCCTGGTTGCGACTTGAACGGATCTGGGTCACCGGACAGGTGCTCTGGGGACCGGATGCGGTTACATGGCCCGGACGAAACGTGGCTTCACGCCTGGTCAAGTCAGATCCAGTTGACCTGACCGTGCCGTTGCTGGGCAGTCAGCTGTCATCAGGTGCATGGGGAGGCTACCGACGCTCCGCAGGGCTGTTCGGCCTCATTGACGCATCTTCGGGGAGAGGGACGAAGCCGTCCTCGGTGAGCCTCACTTCAAGCGGGAAGGCCATGGCCCGCGAGTGGCGCAAGGAGAATCAGAAGTGGCGTGGCGCTACTTCCACGATCTCGAAGGCAATTGGCAGCGGAGAGATCGACAGGTCCTCCCTTGAAGGACTCTTCGTGCTTGATGAATACCGCTCACACGAAGGGCAGGGTGACGTGCTCACGCGCGCGGTGGAACGCCAGCCTGACCTGGCCGCGAGACTGCAACTGCTGCGAAAGGTGTGGGACGCTGACGGATCGATCCAACCCACGGTGCTGTGCCGGAACCCGACGATCTTGTCCCACGAGCAAACCAATCTTGCGAGGCAGGCCCGCGCTTTGGTGCGCGCCTTCAGACTCGTTGAGCGGCCATACCGTCAATACCTGCGGTTCGGTCCCCAGGGGCGCAGAACCGGCAAAGGTATCCCGCCGGACCGCAAGGCATGGTCCGATCCCTGCTGGCGACTTGCAGCACTTCATTCTCCGGAAGCATTCCAACTCGTGGAAATGGGGTCCAAAACACCGGGCAGTTGGGATGGAGTCGCCGCGTGGGCAGCGGAACTAGCCCAAAGACGTGGCAGTCAGATCGCGGCACCCGGGACTGCGCCACCCGGCTACGACCGAGCATTGGCCCCTGCAATGAGTCTGGCGGCTGCATCCGCGCTGTTCTCAGAGGGGTTCATGGGATCTCCTGCAAAAGGCGGGAAGAAGCGCACCGCATCTCGTGCCCAGCGCAAAGCACAACGGGTCTCCGACGAGGACGCTAACTCGTGAATACCGCACAGCAGACACTGCTCGATGTCATCTCCCCTCCTACCGGATTCAAGTTCATCCGGGGGATTTGGCTCACCCACGACATTCAGATCAGTACGCTCAACGATCTGCTGCTACCAACCCTCGCAGGGTTGAAGACTACCGACCGCTCAGCCACAGTCGTTGCACCCAGCATCGTCGGAAGCGTGGGCGGTGAGGCCCCGCTGATCGTCCTGGCGGCGGGAGATCGCATCACGCCTGACACGTTCCTGCCCGCCGATGTATTCAGGCTCATCCCGGTGACTGGCCGTCGCCAGCACGCCAAGGTCGCGCTCCTGGAGTATCAGCGATCGGAGGCTCCACTGGACCCCACCCAACTCCGGTCGCCACGAAGTGCCCTACTGACCGTGATCATGTCGGCAAACCTGACACGACAGGGACTCACCCGGAACCGCGAGGTATTCGCAACCGAGTGGCTCCACAGCAATGACACCGGACCGACCATCGCGATACCCGTACGCGACGCCATCGACGGACTGGCTGAGCAGATGCCGGGAACTGACGCAATTGCGATCCAGAGACTTCTCTCGGGGTTCACGGTGCCACAGGGCGCACAGCCCGACACTGACAGGATCGCTCACAGCCTCACAGGATCCTTGCCGGAGTCGTTCCCGGCCAAAATGCACCGATACGCAGACACTGGCGAGCGGCCGCAACGGCTGGTGATTGCGGGTCCCGTCTTCGCCGGCAACGCCGCCGACGTGGCCCGTGAAGTGTCGCCCCTGCTCAGCAAATCAACGAAAGTGGATCTGGTCGTCAATTCCATGGATCAGGCGCGGGCACTCCGAGACGGTGCCCATGTGAAGGTCCCCGAGGGATTCGTCGACGGATTGCGCAAGCGTTCGTCGCAGGTCCGAGTCTGGGGCGCCGCAGTTGACGATCCCGGCGTGCCATTGCGCCGGGCCCTGCACGGCAAGTCGCTTGTGGCCCAGTACCCCGACCGAACTATCCAACTGCTGGGATCAGCCAATATGACGCGTAGGGGCCTTCGCGGGAGGAACCGTGAGCTGGTGATCTTCCTGAGCGTCCCGGTTGGTAGCTGCCAAGATTGTCTGGACTCACTGCACGCAGTTGAGTTGCAGCATCAGCAGATCAAGCCCGCGGATGACCCCGACTCGCTACCTCCGAAAGTCGATGAGACGGATGTTCCAGTCTTTGCTGAGTTCGTGCCTGACGCTGGCCAAGATGCGAGCGCGAACACTCTGTCCGGAACGCTCACGGTCAACGGATCCGGTGCGAAATCCATCTGGGTCGGTAGCCAGAAGTATGACCTGATGGACGGCAAGGCGCACGTTCTGATCTCCGGTGACGACCTTTCCGTCTTCGTCCAGCAGGGGCACAAGAGACGACCTGTGCTTGTGAGGCTGACTCCGTCAGACGGCTTCGCCTTCTGGTCACGAACACCGTTGGACATCACGACAGAGAAGACCGATCCGCTGCTGGCACGGCTGAAAGCAGACGTTAGCCACGCGCGTCGAGTCAGCCATCGGACTTCTGGGCAACGAACCGCCGCCAACTCTGCTTCAGATGATGCGTTCAGACTGCCCGCGCAGGTGCGGCTCAACGTCTTGGCGCGGTACCGGAGCGCATTTTCGGAACTCGATGATCAGGAGGCGGCAAAGATCCGAGACGAGTACTTCAATGATCTACCGGAAAGACGTGTCGCGGACGTTCTCATAGCAGCTGCTCGTGGTTCGACGGACCTCTCTTCATTGAGTCCACTCTTGAGAGCGCTGGGTGACGTGGCTGACACCACGAAAGAAGCCAGGAACGTCTCATGAAGAAGACCACCGCGGGCCGCCAACGCATACTTGCCAAGGCTCTGAGGTCCATTGATGAGTACACGGGATTAGAGCAGCGAGAGGCCCAACAGAGCGGACGTCACTTCACCCGACTCAGTAGGCGCGCCTTGGGCATTCAAGCCAACCGTGCTGTGTGCTGCGCCGAGCGACTCGCGGAACCTGGTGTTCTGGTACTCAACGACCCTGTTGGTTCAGGCAAGACGCTCGTGGCGCTTGTCGCAGCCAGGCTTCTTCTCGGAGGCCACGCTGGCGCGGGGAGCCGGCTGAAGAAGATCGTGATTGTGGCGCCAAGTCGGCAGGTGGCTGACCTTTGGGTCTGCCGCGCCAGAACAGTGGGTCTGAACGTGCATCGCCTCAAGCCGGGGGAGAGGGGAACCCGTTACGACGTGCTCGTCGTCACCTTCGGGCAACTGAGCCACAGGCTTCCGGACCTACCCAAGAACCGTGACGGTTTGCTAGTCATTGTCGACGAAGCGCACCGCAGCCTGCACAACCAGGAAACTCAAGGGCATAAGAACGTCCGACGAATCACGGAAGGCGCACGAGTGCTGCTGGTCACCGCCACTCCTTTCCAACTGACGTCGAACGGCCTGGAAAACCTACTGGAGATTGACGGAGACGGCGCCAGGGCGGACTTGATCAGGGAATACGGCCGGGCGGTGAGAGACTGGCTACTCATACAGCACCGTCTTGGTGACCCCCGCGAAACCGAAGACATGACACGCCTTGAAGCTCAGAGTCAGCGTGCCCGAAAAGAAATGATCAGGAGACTGCGAGAGGCCAGGCCCGACCTATTGCGGTACTTCATGCCTCGATACCCGCGGTCGATGATGGGAATGCCCAAGCCATTCGAGATACCAGAACCGGCGGCAGTCGATATCGATGCGGACTGGGCTCAGGCATATCACGTGGCCCGAATCCTGCCAGAGTTCCTGCCTGCAGGACGCCGAGAGGAAACAAGTCCGCGAAACAGCGATGCGTACATGCGGATGCTGAACTCCTCGTTTGGCGCTTGGGCCGACAGTGCCGTCGTGCAGCATGCACAGAGAGCCTCACGCACGAAAGAACTGACAGCACAACTCAAGGACTCACTGGGGGCAGAGCCCCTTAAGCATCCCAAAGTTGCCTTCACGGCGAACCTCGCTGTCAAGAACGCGCGCCCGAACAAACGACGCCACGTTCTCATCTTCAGTGTCTACAAAGAAACTCAGAACGATCTCGAGAAGGCGATCAACGAACTCGTGGCTTCCAAGGGCCTCGATGGGAAGGTCCGGGTCGCCAAACCTGAGAACCTCAGTAGCGCCAGGAAGTGGTTGAAGAAGGGATTCAACAGGACACCCTCCAAGGACAATCCACCAATCGTGATGATCGTTCGAGACAACCTGTCAGAGTCCATAGATCTGGATGGAGGAACTCCGGTCGTCATCCACCACGATCTGTCGTGGAGTCCTGTGCGTTGGACCCAACGGATGGGCCGTGTGATACGCGCATCGACGGCATTCCAAGGCCCCGAGGCGAAGGATGTCCACATCCCCTTGCTGGCAACCGACATCGATGAGCGAATGTATGGGACGCTGCGCGGCCGGGACGATCTCACCCGACTGGTCGTACCCGACGATCTACGGCGTTTGCTTGAGGAGACGCTTCCCGATATGGCGGACATTGACTAACTGGAACTGACGTTTGATCTCTCCGGCGTTTGTGATGGGAACACCTGCAGACTGCTAAGGGTGTACCTTCCTCGAGGTTCACCCACGGCTTCTCCTTTCGTTGGCGAATAGGCCAGGGCACAAGCAGGTGCGTGCAGAGACGCGACACTGGTTGATACGTCGGTGCGCAACAATCGAGGCGACTTCCCACCCACCTGGGCCCTGAGCGGCCAGGCCGATGTGATCAGCGACCTGAAGGCGGGTCCGCGATGTTGGCATGCAGAAACGCGCTGGCTGGACGGCGCCACATCAGGCTGGCTGAGGCTGTCCTTGGCTCCTCGAGGTCGACCTGCGTTACACCATGTCACATGCCGCTGCCGCAGTGGCGCACGAACCTGATCAGGTCCCGACGCTGCTGGGGTGTCGGTCATCGTGACGCGGGTCGGACTCGTGGTCTGAGGCCTTTGTGGATACGTACGCCGAGTGGTGGGTGGGGTCAGCCCGAGAAGCCGTCAGCTGCTACGAGTGAATTCGTCTCTGAATGGACCAAGGAACTTCCGCTCAGGTGACCAGTCTGTAATGGCGAACTCCACGTGCTGGAAGCGGCTGTCGAAGGTGCCTGTGAGTGCGGATCGGAAACTGGCGGCCGTGGCGCGGGCATCATTGCCGCAGGCGCCGCACCCCCACGCGCCTAGGACGAGCGTCTCGTAGTCGTAGGCCGCTGCGATCTGCAAGAGCCTCTCGATGCGTCGCGCCATCAGTTGTGAGGAGTGCGGTTGTCCCACACGGTGGGCCACGGGCGCGGCGGCAGTGATGAAGTCGCAGGGCCAGTATTCGTCCAGGGCTTCGCCACCGTCGGTTCGGTGAACAGGGACTCGCGGCGAGAGGAACATCCAGTCGCTGGACTCGTAGTCGGATCGGGCTCGGTGCGTGTAGTACATCGCATCCCCGTCGAGGGTGGCGTGAAGGGCGCTGGAGCGACATAGCACCTCCTCCTGGGCGCGTGCTCCGGAGAGGAATCCACCGCCGGGTGAGATTCCGTTGGCCATGTTCAGGACGAGTGGCCTCGCGCCGTCGTCCACCAGGCGCTTTGCTGCCTAAGAGTTGTGGTGTTGGCAACTGTCAGTGATGTCGTCGGCCAGTGGCCGGCACTTGCCTCGGGAAGTTGCATGTCAGGAGGGATGGTCGCCTTGGCATCGACGGCGGCCGCGACGGCCGCCGACCATTCGACCTTGGTGCCGTTCTCGAGCCGGTAGTTTCCTTCGCGGATCGCCTTGAGGGTGTCGTGGCCCAGGTGGGCGGCGACGTTCCTCTCGATGAACAGCGCCTGACGATTGGACAGGGCGGCCTCGTCGTTGTCGAGCAGTGTGATGGGTTCAAGAGGCACGTTTTGGGGCTCCTTGTCGGCCGTTGATACATCCGCAGTTTGTCGTACCCCCCGGGCATCATGGATGTGTAAGGGGGATTGTGGGATGGGGTATCCAAACGGTGGGTGTTCGGGGTGGCAAGCATGATGCTGCCGCCGAGTCCCATGGATGTGTACCAGCCAGGCCTGTTTCGGATCGCAGGTTTCGGGGGCGCCGCGCTGTTCTTGCGCAGCGGCGTGGCGAACGCTGGCGGCCCGCAACTGCTGGTGGATGTAGGGCTGCTGACGCCGGATAGCTACGTCTGGTCCTTGCGCCGGCCGATGGCGCCTGGCCTTAGTGGTGAGTTGGCGCGGTTCTTCTTCGCGTGTGCCAGCGAGATGAACCCTGAGTTCACTGTGTCGTCGGTCCAGGATCCGCTGTCCGGCCTGGAGATCCGGGTGCTATCGAGCACGGACGGGGAGGTCGAGGTGGAGGTTCAGGTGAGTGGCGAAGACGCCGAGGGCATCAACTTCCTGACCTCCCGGGTTGCGCTCACCCGGGCCGCCGATGACGTGCGTGTGTTGGAGGCGGCGGTCGCCGATGACGTCCGCCCGGTTGCGCCGATGGATTGGTGATGTGATGGGCTACTTCTTCGATACGTTCTACTTCGAACCTGGTTCGCGGATGACGGGCATCTGGCAGGCCGCTGTCGACCTGGACACGGATACCGAGCTGGTTGCCACGGCCAGCCTGGTCCGGTTCGGCCGGGATCAGCACGACCAACTCGAGGCGGACTTCATGGGCTCGCACCTGCCGTTCCACTTCGGCGGGTTCCACGGGGTGGGCCCGGACGGCCATCCGTGGGCGATGATGCTGCAAGTCGCCCCGTCGTCGGCCGCTGATCTGGTGGGCAGTGATTCGGTGTACTGGCCGATGTCGGACGGGCTGGATCGCGCACTGCACTTCAACTGGGAAGCCGAACTTCTGTCGGATCGAGGCTTCCAGCACTTGGACCTTGTGGACATCTACACCGAGAGGGGCGTCAACCCCTCGGCGGTCGAGGACTGGACCGTGCCCGAGTTGTTGCTGGGTTTGCTGGCCGAATGCTGCTACGTACCCTTGCGCCAGATCGTGGCCGGACGGATCACCCAGTGCGCCTTTCCCGACGCCGAGCACGACTGCCAGCGCGACGTCTTCAGTGACGTGTTCGCCAGGTGGGGTGCCGGCGAGTTGCGAGGGGAAGAGCCGGAGTTACCGGAGGAAGACGAGCCGGAACCGGAACGGCCGCGGCGTCCGGCCAAGAAGTTCGGACCGGGAAGGCCTCCGGAGTACTGGTGGAAGAAGAAGAAACTGCGTCGCATGAGCACCAAGAAGCTGCGCCGGCTCGCGCTGAGCGGCTACTGGGACGAAAAGACGATCACCACCATGAAGCGCAAGAAGCTCATCAAGTTGCTGTCTACGCCGCACTGGAAGAACGAACACGAGAAAGCCAACTCGCGTGTGTATCTGATGCCGCCCCCGAGCCTGCGGCGCTTTGGAGAGAACGAGTCATGACTGCAAGCCAGCCCAACAAAGGGGAGAACGATGTGAAGAAGACGCTCTACATCGACATGGACAACACCCTGGTCGACTTCAAGACCAGGCTCGAGGGAGTCGCCCCGAGTGTGTTGCAGCAGTATGAAGGGCGGGTCGACGAGATCCCCGGATTCTTCGCGGTCATGCAGCCTATGCCGGGTGCGATCGAGGCATTCCACGAACTGTCCGGACTGTTCGACACCTACATCCTGTCCACCGCGCCCTGGCACAACCCCAGCGCGTGGCAGCACAAAGTCGAGTGGGTGCACCTGCATTTCGGTGAGGATGAGTTCGTCGATGGGGAGGTGAACCCCGCGTACAAGAGGCTGATCCTGTCCCACCACAAGAACCTGAACCGAGGGGACTTCCTCGTCGACGATCGACCGCTCAAGAGGGGCGCTGACAAGTTCGAGGGCGAAGTGATCGAGTTCGGGGGAGACGGCTTCCGGGACTGGCCGGCGGTTACGGAGTACCTGCGGGGGCGGGCTTGAACGAGACTCTGCGCGGGCCGCAAGGAGGCTCTTTGGAGCCGCCACCGGTGGTCCGACCAGGCCGTCATGTCGGAGCCCTGCATGAGCCTCGTTGGCCCCGGTCTCGTGGGTAGTTCAGTTCCCGACTCGCTCGGCAAGGTGGTCAGGTCTTCACCTGAGTTGGGGTTGTTGGACCACCCACAACCCCTAATGAGGCGGGGAGTCCAGCAGCTAATGGCCAGTGGCGGGCTATCCAGCCGATAGTTCTGCGAAAATGCCGACGAAGGGGGAACCGGAGATGACACTCACCTCCGCCCGGTACGGACCGGACGTCTACGCCGCGCTCACCGATGCTGTGGCGCACGCCAAGCAGAACAACCCTCTGGCCGAGGTCATGCTCGTTGTTCCAACCGAAGCCATCGGCACTGCGGCTCGGCGGTGGCTTGCCGCGCACGGGCCCAACGGATCGCCTGGAATCGCCGGCCTGAGCATCGTCACGTTATATCGCCTGGCGGAACGAATCGCCGCGCCCGTACTCGCGGGAGGGGGTCGGCGGCCTGTCACGGCACCCGTCCTGGTGGGTGCCATGCGCGCGATCGTTTCCACTACTGATACGTGCTTCACACCGATCGCAGATCACCCACAGACCGCGCGTGCCCTCGCGGATGCCAGCGCGGAGTTGAACCGACTCGACCCAGCGGTTCTCCCGACCCTTGCCGATGGGCGGGAGGTCACGGCTCAGGTCATCGAACTTCATGGCATGGTCCGGGAGCGTCTCGCGGCGAAGTACTTCGACGAGGTGCAGCTTATGCGTGCCGCGACCGAGATGGTGGAGGCGTTGGCGCCCGTTGTACTCTTTCTCCCGAACGAACTGACCCCCGCTGAGCAGAACTTCGTGTCTGCGGTGTCCCGTGTGACGCCGGTCCAGGCGATCGTGGGCCTTACCGGCAGCTCTGCAGATGACCGAGTGGTGAAGTCGGTGGCCGCACCACTTGGCGAACCGACCTCCTTGACAGTGGTGCCGCAGGAGACTGGGACCCGAGTCCTGTGCACGACAGATGCTGACGACGAGGTCCGAGCCGTTGTCACCGAAGTGGCGGAGCGCCTGCGCACTGGTGTGCCGGGCCATCGGATCGGCATCGTCTACCCGACGTCCAATCCTTATGCGCGCCTCATCCACGAGCACCTCATTGCGGCCGGCATCGAACGCTACGGACGTGGTGTGAAGCCGGACGCCGAGATGGTCTACGGCCGGGCGGTGCGTGGACTTCTTGCGCTTCCTGATCGGAGTTTCCGTCGCGCGGAGGTCATGGCGTGGCTTGCCGATGCACGACCTTCTGGGATCGACGCGCAGCGCGCTGACAGGATCTCGCGCCGTGCAGGAATTGTGGCGGGGGAGGACTGGGACCTTCGGCTCACGGCCTTCGCGGAGGACCAACGCCGGCGGGCCGAGAGCGACGAAGACGAGGGCCACGCGGACTGGCGACGTCAGCAAGCTGACTACGCTGACACGGTTCGTGACTTCATCGCCAAGTTACGTGGAGCCATTTCAGGTCTGCAGTCCGCGACCTCTTGGGCGGAATTGACCGACCAGTTCGAGGCAACGTGGAAGTGGCTGTTTCCGGAACCCTCCCGTGACCCCGAACAGGCCAGGGTCTACGACAGCATCCTCGGTTTCGTGCGTGGGCTGAAGGGCCTCGACGAAGTCACGGGCACGCCCTCTCTGAACATCTTGCGGGAGACGCTTGAACTCGAACTCCGCAACAGTACGAGCCGTGTCGGCAAGATCGGCAACGGGGTGATGGTGGGACCGATCCGGGATGCAGTCGGCCTGGAGTTCGACCTATTGTGCGTCGTTGGCATGGCTGAAGGGACGTTGCCGCCGGCCACGACCGATGATCCCCTTCTACCGGAATCAGTCAGGGCGCGCACAGGTGGCGTACTTCCCACATGGCGCGATCGCCAGGATCTTCAGCACCGCGATCTGCTGGCGGCTGTGTCCGGCGCGGCCACCTCGCTGCTGTCTTTCCCCCGCGGTGACATCCGTTCCGGGGCGAAGAAGGTTCCTTCGCGATGGTTGTTGCCCACCCTGCAGTCGTTCATGGGGCCGGACGTCAGAGCGACAACCTGGACGGATTTCAGTCACTCAGCGGTCGAAGTGCGCGGGTCCTATGCGGCGGGGGTCGAAGCAGAGGATCCCGTCTCGTTGGTCGGGCTGCGCCAGCGGCAGGCTCTTGCGGACCCAGCGCAACTCGATCCCACGGCTCGGCAGATGATCCACGATCGCGCGGAGGCTCTGTTCAGCCGATTCAACGGCTTGGTCGGTGACACGCCTCCACTGCCGGAAATCGGCCCGAGTCCCACGCGTTTGCAGAAGTGGTTCGAATGCCCACACCACTACTTCCACCGATTCATATTGGGCCTGCGCGAGGAGGACGATCCGGACGAGACGGTTGAGATGAGTCCACTGGATGAGGGGACGCTTCTGCACCGGATTCTCGAGCGCCTGGTTGCTGAGTGGAAAGCGCCAGAGTTCGGTGAACCGTGGCCTGACGAGATGGTGCTGTTGCTCGATCAGATCGTCACTGAAGAGTTTGCAGAGGCCGAGCAGTCGATGCTCATCGGGCTGCACATCCCCTGGGAACGCACGAAGGACAAGCTCAAAGGGGATCTGCGCGCGTGGATCCCTGGGGACAACGCCTTGCGTGCCGGACGATGGAAGCCGCTGGCCACGGAGCTGCACTTCGACAACCTGGATGTGAGCCTGCCGGACGGAACGACGCTCACGCTGCAGGGCTCGGTGGACCGTGTCGACGTCGACGCGGATGGCAATCTGCGCGTCTTGGACTACAAGAGTGGCAAGGCGACAAAGTACGCGAAGCTGAGCGAGGAGGACCCGACGCTGCGGGGGAAGTTCCTTCAGTTGCCTTTGTACGCACTGGCAGCAGAGCGTGATCTCGGTCGGGGGCCGGAACCCACGCGTGCCGACTACTGGTTCATCTCTGCTGGCCAGAAGGGAAAGACCGTTGGCTACGACGTCACCGACGACGTCCTCGACCTGGCCTTACAGGTGATCCAAGTAGCCGTCGACGGACATCGCCAAGGTCTGTTCCCACCGAGGCCAACCAGTCATTCGGACGCCTACGACTGCCCTTCGTGCCAGGCCGATGCCGGTTCGGACCGATTCGAGGACAAATGGTTTGAGCAGTTGCTCTCTGACGGCAGGCTGGGTGCCTACCGGGGGGTGATCTCATGACGAGTCTTGTGGATGCGAAGGCTCGGGAGTTCGCGGTCACACGCACGGACGTGAACGTCATGGTCGATGCGGGGGCCGGCTCGGGCAAGACGAAGATTCTGGTCGATCGGGTGTGTGAGCTTGTCAACCAAGGAGTGGCAATTCGCAATGTCGCAGCAGTCACGTTCACCGAAGCAGCAGCGTCGGAACTGCGTGACAGGTTGCGTGCCAAACTCGCCGATAGCCACCCCGTCGAGGTGGCCGATCTGGACGCGGCTGCCATCGGTACGCTGCACTCCTTCGCACGGCGGATCCTGGCCGAACACCCAGTGGAAGCTGGCCTGCCGCCCGTCGTGGAAGTGCTCGACGAGGTCGCCTCCTCCGTAAGGATGACTAGGTGGTGGAGCACCGTTCGGGCGCAACTCCTGGCAGACGACGCCATGGCGGAGGCCCTGCGCGTCCTTCTTGACGCGGGCATCAGGGTCAGTTCATGGTCGAACGGTCGCGGCACCTCGATGGAGTCGCTCGCACTTGCGCTGCAGGCTGACTGGGACCTCGTCGAGGATCACCTCCAAGACGTGGAGCCGCCATCGATTCCCGGTCCTGACTTCGGCGATGTCAACCGCGTACTTGCTGATCTCACGGGCCATCTCGCGGACTGCACGGATCCAGAGGACAAGCTCTGCATCCGAATTCAGGAGATTCTCGCGTGGGGGCAGGACCTGAATCATGCAGGCAGTACGCGGGAGATCGTGGAGGTGATGCAGGCTGCGCCGAGCTTCAGAGTCGGTAACGCAGGGAGACAGGGGAACTGGCCAGATATCAAGGCAGTGCGGGCGTGCGTGGGCGAGTTGCTCGAGTTGAACCCGTTGACTCCTGTCTATCAGGCGAGCTTGCAGCACCTCCTCGTCTTCTTGGGTCGGGAGATCCTGGAAGCTGCCGATCAACGCCGCCGGGAAGGTCAACTGCTCTTTCATGACCTTCTTGTGCTTGCGCGTCGTGTACTGAGGGACAACGAGCAGGTCCGCGTCGAGTTGCAGCGGCGCTACCCGCACCTGCTGCTCGACGAGTTCCAGGACACCGACCCCATCCAGGTCGAGTTGGCCGTGCGCATCGCCGCCGGTAAGGCTGGCGGTGCCGATGACTGGCGCGATTGCCCGGTGCCCGAGGGATCCATCTTCGTGGTGGGCGATCCAAAGCAGTCCATCTACCGCTTCCGGCGCGCGGACATCGCGACGTTCATGGAGTTCGCGCAATTCCTTGGCGGCCCCGCACGTGCCGAACTCACCACCAACTTCCGTTCCCACGCCGACGTCCTCGCCTGGATCAACACGGTGTTCGGGACGCTGATCGTGGAGACGGAGGCAGTTCAGCCCGGCTACATCCCGTTGGATCCGTCACCTGAACGCGAGCACCCCGCTGACCGGCCACGCGTGATCATGGCCCTGCCTGAGGACGATGAGCAGCCTGATGCCAAGGACGTTGAGGCGACCCGCATCGTCGACGTGATCGCGACCGCGCTGTCCGAGGGCTGGCCCATGCAGGGTCGCCCGCTCCGGCCGTCGGACATCACTGTGCTCGTGCCCGCACGGTCCCAACTCGACGCTCTGGAGTCCGCACTGTCGACTGCCAATGTGCCCTACCGATTGATGGCGCGTTCGCTGATCTACGGAACCGATGTGATCCGCGATCTTCTGTTGGTGGCGGCCGCGGCGGATGACCCGACGAACGAGTTGGTGCTGGCCGAGGCATTGCGCACTCCTGCGCTGCGCTGCGGGGACGATGACCTTTGGCGCTGGAAGTCCGCGGGTGGCACATGGCGGGTGTGGGCTGATCCTCCGCCAGGTCTGCCGGCGGATGATCCCGTGGGCCCGGCCATGGCCTATCTCCACCGGCTCCACAAAGCTCTGCGTCGGTTGTCGCCCAGTGAGGTGCTCGCGGACATCGTGGAGAGCCACGATCTGTTGGCGCTGGCAGTGGCGTACCCCGATCCGGCTGAGATCTGGCGTCGCTACCGCATCGTCATCGACCAGGCGCGGCAGTGGTCCGAGACGGCGCACGGTTCGCTGCGCGAGTACCTGCAGTGGGCGCGCGCGCGTGCGGATGGCGAGGACCGACAGAACGAGATTGTGTTGCCGGAGCATGACTCCGACCATGTGTCTGTCATGACGATCCACGCTGCCAAAGGTCTGCAGTTCGGAATGGTTGTTCTCACTGGGCTCATTGCAGGTGCAAACGCGAATCCTCGGTCGGTGGTGTGGACCGATCATGGTCCGGAGGTGTCGCTGGGCGGGGGCGTTGAATCCGTGGGGTGCACGGATGCGAGGGAGGCGGAGACTGCTCGCCTGGTGCAGGAGAATCTACGGCTCCTGTACGTCGCGTGCACCCGCGCCGAGGAGTACTTGGTGGTCAGCGGCTTCGGGAAGAAGGAGAACAGCCGGGGGCGCCTGCTGAAGGCAGCCGCCAAGGGGCATGTGGTGTGGTCGGATCAGGGCACGGTGCTTCCGAAGCGGCGCCGTTCAGCTGCCCCGGGCGTTGCGGACGGCTGGCTTGACCGCCACCAAGCGCAAGTCGATGCGTCGACTATTCGCCAGTCCGTCTCAGCAGGAGACATCGCACATGGGAACGCGCCGACCCCCGCGGGCCTGCGGCTGGACCTGCCCGCAGGGTTGGACAAGAACGCCCGCGACCTTGAACAGCCTGCGTGGCAGAAGGGAAGGTACGGCACGGCGATCGGCCGAGCCGTCCACGCGACTCTGCAGACGGTCGATCTGGCCACCGGCGAGGGTCTTGATGGCGCTGCCCGTGCACAAGCATTGGCGGAAGGGGTGGTCGAGCAGGAGGACGTGGTCGTGGCACTGGCGCGCGCGGGCTTCGAAGCGGCGATTACCCGTGAGGCCGCGTCGTGCTCGCATCAGAAGGAGACGTATGTCGGGACGGTCGCGGGGGATCAGGTCGTTGAGGGTGTGATCGACCTGCTGTTCACAGATGCGGATGGGCAGTTGGTGGTGGTCGACTATAAGACCGACGCGTCACCCGACACGCAGACCCTCGAGGCCTATCAGAAGCAGCTCGCCGTATACGCGGCTGCACTGGCCGATGCGACAGGACTGCAGGTGGCCCGCAGGGTGCTGGTGTTCTGCCGCGAGGAGGGCGCGATCGAGGTGGCGGTCTAGGTGGGACGCACGGAGATGGTCAGTACCTGGCCGGGCCGAGACCTGCTGCCACGGCTGCGATCCACTCTGGCCTCAGGAGATGAGGCGCTGCTTTGCGTGGCCTTTGTGAACCGCAAGGGAGTGGCACTGCTCAACGAGGAGTTGAAGGGCCTCGCAGGCCGGGGCGGCTGTCGGGTGCTTCTCACCTCAGTCTTCGGCGGGGGAGACGCAGGGGTGACGGCACCGGCGGTCGCCGGGTTACAGGAACTCGGGGTCGATCTGAAGGTACTGAATTGGGCTCGGGGGACGTATCACCCGAAGATGTATCTGACCCGTTCGTGCACGTCTGGTCAGGCGCTGATTGCATCGGCGAACATGACGTCAGGTCTGCTCGGCAACGTCGAGACCGGCGTTCACCTAGAGGGATCGACCAGCTGGGATCCTCTGCGGGACGCTTGGCGGACGGCGGAGGATTTGTGGGCCCACCCCTCGGCGAGGCCGTGGCGTGAAGGCTCCCATGCAGCGAAGGCCGAACCGCTCAGTGAGGCACTTCTCGCACTACTCCGTGATCGAGTCCCTCAGGGTCAAGCGCTCCTGACGCTCAGTGACGGAAAGCCCAACTGGATTGTCGACGTGAACACCGAAGGCGTTTGGGTCGAGACTCAGCGCTCGCGTGGAAAGGGCTCCTCACCACAACTCGTGGACGCGTGGATGCTGGATCTTGCATGGTCGGAACTGACATCTCAAGGTCATCTGTCCAACAGGTGGCTCCTGAACGAGCGGCGCGTGAACCGGTCCTCTTTCGTGTGCGCAGCCTTGGCGGAACTGCCGGGAGTGCGGGTTGTAAGCCGCCGGCCCATCGAGTTGGCCTATGAAGTCTGATTGGGGACTTCCCTCGAGCCACGGGCCGGGCAGCCATGCGATAAGTAGGCGCCGGGATGCAGCATGCCGCCGCACGCGGTCGAGAACGACAATCAGCGTCCGGGCTGGCCCTTCGGTGGGCGCGCGTCTGGTTCGGTGCGACGAGCTACCGCGTGCAGGTGACGTGATCGGCTGCTCGTGAGCGATGACGTTGACATCCGACGTCGACGTCGGAAGTCAACGTCACCCTGCCCAGGGTCAAGGTGTCAATGGCCAAGTTGCGGTCCCCGCTGGTGGCCAACTGGAAGTCCCCACCCTTCGCGGATGTTCAGCTGGTCTTGAGTCGGGTTCCTCCCTTCGCTCTGGCTTGTCGCATGCGGTAGGAATCGCC
>WBZT01000661.1_pt1 | contig 27099 bp, 20 predicted proteins | sample 5204241 | NCBI WGS metagenome assembly WBZT01 (sample SAMN12344358, study PRJNA552823) | activated sludge metagenome | biome: Activated sludge suspended growth; feature: Nitrification reactor; material: Wastewater; isolation source: activated sludge from nitrification reactor of wastewater... | reverse complement strand
ACGGGCTTGGGGCTGGCGATCTGCAAGCGGTTGGTGGAGTTGTTGGGGGGACGGATCTGGGTGGAGAGCGCGGCGGGGCAGGGCGCGGCGTTTCATTTTACGATCGCAGGCGTGGCGGCAGGCGCCATCTCGCCGCCAAACTGGCAGTCACCGCAGCCACAACTGGCGGGCAAGCGATTATTGGTGGTGGAGGACGGGGAGACGAATCAGCGGCTGATCCGGGAACGGGCAGAGTTATGGGGGATGACGGTGGTGAGCGCGGCGGATGGACCGGCGGCGTTGCGGGTGCTGGCGGAGGCGCCGGCGTTCGATGTGGTGCTGGTGGATTTGCAATTGCCGGGCCAAGATGGGCTGGCGTTGGTGGGGGAGATTCGCCGCCAGCCGTGGGGGCGGGTGGTGCCGTTGGTCTTGTTGACGGCGGTGCGTTTGCGGGGGGACGACATGCGGCCGGCGGCGGCGGGCGTGTCGGTCTGCATCCATAAACCGATCCGCCCGGCGCAACTGCTGGACGGGTTATGCCGGGCGTTGAGCGTGCAGGTGGTGCTGGAAAAGAAAGCGCCGCCGACGCCCATTCTGGACGCAAATTTCGCGCGGCGACTGCCGTTGCGCATCCTGCTGGCGGACGACAATACGATAAACCAGAAGGTCGGCCTGAGCGTGCTGGGGCGGTTGGGCTATCGCGCGGACATCGCCAACGACGGCGCCGAAGTATTGCGGGCGCTCGGCAGCAAGATTTACGACGTGTTGTTCCTGGACGTGCAGATGCCGGTGATGGACGGGCTCGAATGTGTGCGGCAAATCTGCGACCGCTGGACGCGCGACAAACGGCCGGTCGTCATCGCCATGACCGGCAACGCGCTGATGGGCGACCGGGAGAAGTGCCTGGCGGCGGGCATGGATGACTACATCTCGAAGCCGGTGCGCGTTGCGGAATTGCAGGCTGCGCTGGAGCGCTGGGGGCCGACCAAGTCGCGCAAATTCGACACCGCGTTCCTGCGCCGGGTGCACACGTCCGCGCCTTCGGCGGACTTGCTGGACAAATCCATCCTCGAAGAACTCACCGCGATCACGACCCCCGGCGACGCCAACATGGTGCGGGAGGTCATTGATCTATTCCTCGACAGCGCGCCGGAGCGGATCGGGCAGATCGAGCAATCCACGGCCGAACCGCCGAAGCTGGCCTTTCACGCCCACGCACTGAAGAGCATGAGTTTGAACCTTGGTTGCAAACGTATCGTGCAGATCACGGAGAAACTTGAGGAACTGGGCCGCGCCGGCACGGTGCAGGACGCGCTGCCATTGGTGCGCGAACTGGAAACGGCTTTTGCGCAGACCAAACTCCAGTTGATCAGTGTGCGCGATGGGCGGGAAGCCGCCCCCGCCCAGACCTGATTTCACAGCCCACATCCTTCGTCTTCCAACATATTCCTGCGCCAATTTTCCATGCCAATACGCCCTCGTCATCTCGAACCCGGTGCCACCCTCGGCATTATCGCTCCCGCCAGCGCGCCGCCGGATCCTCAAAAAGTGGATCTGGCCGTCGCGGCCCTGGAGCAGTTGAAGTTCCGGACCAAGCTTGCGAAGAACGTTCATCAACGCCACGGATTTCTCGCTGGCAGCGACCGCGACCGCGCGGCCGATCTCATGCAGATGTTCGCCGATCCCAAGGTGGACGGCATCCTGTGCGTCCGCGGTGGCTACGGCACGGCGCGTTTGCTGCCGCGCCTCGACTACGCCGCCATCAAGCGGAACGCGAAAGTCTTTGTCGGTTACAGCGACATTACCTCGCTCCACTGCGCGTTTCTCACGAAGTCGAATTTGATCAGCTTCCACGGCCCGATGTTGAACTCGGACTTTGCGCATGACGATATGCCCGCCTTCGCCACGCAGAGTTTCCTGCGCGCACTCATGCGCCCGGAAGCCGCCGGCGACATCAGCGCGGGCTATGCAGGAAAGGTGAAAACATTGCGCGCCGGCGTGGCCAATGGGCGGTTGATCGGCGGTAACATCTCCATCCTGTGCGCGAGCCTCGGCACGCCGTGGCAACCGCCGTTTCGCGACCGGATTCTTTTCCTCGAAGACGTGGAAGAAGTCCCGTACCGCTTCGACCGGATGCTGACCCAGCTGTTGAACGCGGGCCGGCTGCAACAGGTCGCCGGTATTGCCATCGGCATCAACCAGGGCTGCTCTGATCCCAAGGCGAAAACGGCGAAGGAATATCGGCAGACGCTCGAAGATGTTTTCCGCGAACGCCTGCTGCCGTTGAAAGTTCCTGTCGTGATGGACCTGCCCTTTGGCCATGTGCCGCACAACGCCACGCTGCCCGTCGGTGCGCAGGTCACGCTGGATGCCACGAACGGCCGATTGCTCGTGACCGAGGCGGCCGTCGTCTGACGCCGCACGCGGCGACTACATAGGCAGGCCCAACTGCCGCATCGTCTCGATGGATTTTGCCGGCTCGGTTTGGAGAATAATCTGCCAGCCGCGCGCGGCACCGGCGTCCACGTTCTCCTGACGGTCGTCGAGATAAAGAATCTCCCCGCCGCGTTTGCCGGACAGCTTTTCCAGCGCCTCGTAAATTTTCGCGTCCGGCTTCATCGCCTTGATCTCGTACGATAGGATGTGGCCGTCGAAATTGGCGAAAAACGGGAAATTCCGGCGGATGTGTTCGATGGCAAGGTCGTTCGTGTTCGAGAAGATGTAGGTGGGAATGCCATTGCGGCGCAGCGCGGCATTCACTTCGATCATCGGCGGAATCTCCCAGAAGATGTCCGCGAAGAAGGAGCTGAACTCGGCGATGCCGCCGGGAAACTTCGTCTCGCGGCGCACTTCGTCGAAAAATTCCTGCTGGGTCATCAGTCCGGTTTCGAAGCGGAACAGCACCGGCGAATAGTCGAGATGCTTCTTCACCTCATGGGCGGGCAAACCCGAGCGCTCGGCGATCTTGCGCGCCGCGATGGTGTAATCAAAATCCAGCAGCACTTTGCCGAGATCGAAGACGACGATGGATGGCTTCATAAAATGACGAATGATGAAATCCGAATGACGAGGGAATGACGAAGCCAGAATGACGAAATGAAGCGCGCTCCCAATTCGAGCTTTGGACTTCGGGCTGCTTTCGTCATTTGGTTTTCGTCATTCGTCATAGGTTCAGAGCATTTCCCTCCGACCCTCCAGCGCCCGGCTCAACGTCAATTCATCGGCGTACTCCAGGCCACTGCCGGCCGGCAAACCGTAAGCGATGCGGGAAATTTTCAGGCCGGGGCGGGCGAGCCGCTTCGCCAGATAAAAGCTTGTGGCGTCGCCTTCCACGTCCGTGCCGAGGGCGATCACGATTTCCTTGATCGGTTCGGCGGTGAGCCGCTTCTCCAGATCGGCGATGCGCAAATCCTCCGGCTCGACGCCGTCGAGCGGGGAAATTTTCCCGCCCAGGACCTGAAACTTGCCGCGGAACGTGCCGGACTTCTCGATGCTCAGAATGTCCACGGCTCGCTCCACCACGCAGATCAAGCTGCTGTCGCGGCGCGCGTCGTCGCAGATCGCGCAAGGGGATTTTTCCGTCAATGCCCCGCAGGTGGAGCAAAACTGAATCCGCTCCCGCGCCGTCACGATGGTTGCCGCCAACTGCCTCACACTGGCTGATTCCGTCTGGACGAGATGCAGGGCGATCCGTTCCGCCGAACGCGGACCGACGCCGGGCAGCTTGCTCAAAGCGCCGATGAGGGCGGTGATGGAATCAGGAAGCATCTTGCAGAATTAAAGACGAAGAATGAAAGCTGGGCCTCCGCAGCGCGCGACGCAGCCGTTTCATCGTCTCAGCCAAACCCCGGCAGATTGAAGCCGGCCGTGACCCTGCCCATTTCCGCGTTGGAAATCTCCTTCGCCTGGCCGAGCGCCTGGTTCGCCGCCGTCAGGATCATGTCTTCGACCAGTTGCGCGTCCGCCGGGCTGAGCGCCTGCGGATCAATCTTGATGGAGGCGAGCGTGCCATCGCATTTGGCGACCACTTTCACCGCGCCGCCACCGCTGGTAGCTTCGACGGTTTTGGCCGCGAGCTGGGCCTGGATTTGTTCCACCTGCTGCTGCATACGCGCAGCCTGTTTCATGAGTTTGCCGATGCTGGACATAAAGCAATTTCAAATTTGCGATTTCAAATTTCAGATGGAATTCACCCGCGCACTTCCACGATCTGGCCCTTGAAGACTTCCAGTGCCTTCTGGATGAGCGGGTCGTTTTTGAAATCATCCTTGTTAAACGGAGCGGCGGTGGACTTGTCCTTCGCTGGAGCGGCGGGCGGAGCGGGTTTCGCCGTGGCTGGCTCGGCGGGAGCGCTTGGGGCGGCTGGCGCAGGCGCCGCAACCGTGATCGCTGGTTGTCGCGTTGGCCGGCCGGCCGGGGCTTCGGCTTTGATGAACTTCACCTGGCAATTCGGATGACCCAGCTCCGCGAGCTTGGTTTGAATCACGGCGTGGTGCGTCGAATGATCAATCAGACTCAATTGGTCTTCGAACTCGGGATCGTAGCCAATCGTTAAGAGATTCTTGTCGAGGGCAACCGGATGAGCGTTCACCAAATATGAACCGGTGAATTTCTTCGCCCGGGACACGGCCTCGACCAGTTTGACCCACAATTCCTCCAACTCCGCGCCACTGACCGATGGAGCGCCCGAGGCGGAAGCAGCGGGGGCAATTGGCGCGGGCAGCGCCGGCTTGGGAGTGGGTGGCGCGGCAGCGGCTTCCTTGAGGGCGAAGAGAGCCGCCGCGGCGCTCGTGCTGGCTGGGGTCGCCGGTGCGGGCGGGGCGGGGACAGGCGGGGCGCTCGCGCCACTGTTGCCACTGCGCAGCGCGTTGAGCTGCTTCAGCACCGCGTCGAGATTCACCGCGTTGCGCGCTTCGATGGCTTTGAGCAACGCCACCTCCATCAAGATTTTCTTGGAGGCTGCGTCACGCAGGCGCATTTCGGTATCGGTCAGGACTTCGAGGATGCGGGTCAAGCCTTCCGCCGAGGCCATCGCGGCTTGTTCCTTCAGCGACGCGGCTTCCAGTTCGGAAACTTCCAACAGGCTCAGGTCGCCGCGCGATACCTGGAACAGCAGCAGATTGCGGAAATGGCCGAGCAAATCGCCCAGCAGCCGGCCCAGGTCCTTGCCTTTTTGCGCGAGTTCGTTCAATTGTTGCAACGCGCCAGTGATTTCGCCGGCGAGCACCGCCCGGCTGAGGCCGAGGATTTGGCCCTGCGCGGTGAGGCCGAACATCGAAAGCACGTCCGCTTCCTCGATCCGGTTGCCGCAAAAACTGATGAGCTGGTCCAGCGCGCTCTCGGCATCACGCATCCCGCCATCGGCGCCGCGCGCGATGGCGTAAAGCGCGGTGTCGTCAATGGTCACGCTTTCCAGGCTGGCAATATGGGCGAGGTGCTTGACGATGAGCGCGGTCGGAATCCGCCGCAGATCGAAGCGCTGGCAGCGGGAAAGAATGGTGGCCAGGACTTTTTCCGGATCGGTCGTGGCGAACAGGAATTTCACGTGCCCCGGCGGCTCTTCGAGCGTTTTCAGCAGCGCGTTGAACGCCGCCGTCGAGAGCATGTGAACTTCATCAATGATGTAGATCTTGAACTTGGAGGAGGCCGGCGCGTATTTGCAGGTCTCGCGCAGTTCCCGCACCTGCTCGACGCCGTTGTTGCTGGCGCCGTCAATTTCCAGCACGTCAATCGAGCGGCCCTCCGCAATCTCGACGCACTTGGGATCGCTATCGTCAAAGTCCGCCTTCGGCCCCCCCGTGCAATTGAGCGCCTTGGCGAAGATGCGCGCGACGGTGGTCTTGCCCGTGCCCCGCGGTCCGCAAAACAAGTAGGCGTGCGCGATGCGATTCTGCTCGATGGCGTGGGCCAGCGTCTGCGTGACGTGTTCCTGTCCGACGACATCGGCGAATCGTTGCGGGCGGTATTTCCGGGCTATGACTTGATAAGACACGGCAACGACTTTGATTTACGATTTTCGACTTACGATTGGGGAACGATGGGCGCGGACGGGAAAATCATCAATCCTAAATCGCGAATCAGAAATGAAGAATGCCAGGGTGACCACGGCAGATGTAGAGCAAACTACCGTTGCTGCCTTCCGGCCCTGGCGGGGTTCGTAAGTCCGCATTCCATGGGCCCTGGCGCGGTAAACTGTGCGGGAGCGTGGCGAGGGCGGCAAGTGAAAACCGGTGCGGCGGCGCCGTGCGTTCGCGAAATGAACCGTTGCCAGCATCCGTGAGTTTCGCTTTGCTGTCCCGGTGAATCCGGCTCCGACCACAGCAACCGCCTCCTCCGAATCAAAATCCAAACACCGCTTTGGTCGCGCCTTCTGGACGCTCAACACCATCGAAATGTGGGAACGCCTCGCGTTCTTCAACGTCCGCGTGATGGCGCCGATTTACATCATGCAGGCGGATAATCCCGGCGGCTTGCACCTGACGGCCGCCGACAAGGGCACGATCTACGCCTGGTGGGCCGCGCTCCAATCGCTCCTCCCCATCGTCACCGGCGGCTACGCGGATCGCTTCGGTTACAAGCGCACGTTGGGATTCGCACTGTCGCTGATGGTGCTGGGCTACTTGATGATTGCATTCCTGCGCGACGTCTCCTTCATCAACAATTACTGGGGGTTCTTCCTCGGAATCATGGTGCTGGCCTCGGGCACGGCCTTTTTCAAACCGAGTTTGCAGGGGCTCATTGCGCATAGTCTGGACAAGGCACATTCCTCGGTGGGCTGGGGCATTTTTTACTGGGTTGTGAATGTGGGCGCTTTCGTCGGTCATTATCTGCCGTCCGTGTTGTTGGGATTGAGCGTGGCGCTGCCGGGCGTGCTGCATGCGGAGGTGAATTCGCCCGGCGCGTGGCGCAATCTCTTTCTCGCGTCGGCCGTGTTCACGTGTTTCAACCTGCTCTCGCTGTTTCTTGTGACGGATGCTCCCAGCGGCGCGTCGAAAACCGAAACCGCGCTCCAAGTGTTGTGGCGAACGCTCCGGGACGTGTGGGAGCCGCGGCTGCTGACGTGGCTGGCCATCATGTCGTGCTTTTGGTTGATGATGTATCAACTCTGGGATTTGCAGCCGAATTTTATTGCCGACTGGGTGGACAGTTCGCCGATGGCCCACGGATTGGCATGGCTGCCGGCGGGAGTTCAGCGCCTGCTCGTCGAGCAAACTTCGCGCGGCCCGATGATTCCGCAACAAGTCCTGCTCAGCGCGAATTCGCTGTTCATCATCCTTGGCGTGGTGGGGGTGGCTTGGTTGACCCGGCGGATGCGCACGCTAACCGCGATGTTCTTCGGCATGACGCTGGCCACGGTCGGCGTCCTCGTGGCCGGCTGGACGAGCAACGCCTGGATTCTGGTGCTCGGCATTCTGTTCTTTTCGCTCGGCGAAATGGCCACCGGCCCCAAGAAGATCGAATATCTCTCGCTCATCGCGCCGCCGGGCAAAACCGGATTGTATCTGGGCTACGTGAATATTCCCGTCGGCGTGGGCGTTTACGCCGGCTCAAAAATCGCCGGCTACGTTTATGGCCATTACGGGGAGAAGGCCGTGCTGGCGCTGCGTTATCTCGCGGAGAAAACTTCGTTCGGTGCCGGCCGCGGCTGGAACGGCGAGGTGGGTACGCTCGAATCCACGCTGGGCGTAAAGCGCACCGAGGCGATGGCGAAATTTCAGGAAGTCACCGGCCTCGACGCAATCGCCGGAGCCCGTCTGCTTTGGGATACCTATCACCCGCAGTTCTACGTCTGGATTCCCTTTGCGCTGATCGGCGTCGTCGCGGCGGTCGCCCTGTGGGTGTTCGGTCGCTTGGCGCGCAAGTGGCAGGACATGAACGCGTGAGCGAGAGAATTGCGTGAGGGGCAAGCGAACCCAGAAAAGGCTTGAAGGTTCTGACTGGCGCTTCATCGTTCCCGCCGATGAAACCCGTTACGCGCTTCGCCAGCCAGTTGCTGGTTGCTGGCGCGCTCGTCATTGGCCTGGCCACCGAGGTTGAATCCGCCACGCTTCTGCTTGCCGGCGCGGCGGAAAGGGACATCACACCGCATGTCGGTTATCGTATGGCGGGCTACTTCAATGAACGCCTCGCCACCGGCACGCACGATCCGCTCAAGGCCAAGGCCATCATATTGCAGGATGGAAAGGAAAAATTTGCGTTCGCCTTCTGCGATCTCGTCGGCGTGACGTTGCACGTGACGACGAATGCCCGCGCGCAGTTCAGCAAAGCCTCGGGAATTCCAGTGTCGCACATCATGATTTCGGCGACGCACAGCCACACCGGGCCATCCTTCGACAATGTCATCCGCGATTATTTCCACGGCAAAGCCGTCACTGCGACCGGCAAAGACCCGCAGGAAAATTACGATTATCCGGAGTTTCTCACGGCGAAGCTCGTGCAGGTCTTCTCGGAAGCGAATGACAAACTCGTGCCTGCGCATGTGAGCGTCGGCACCGCGAAGCGCGAAGGACTCGCGTTCAATCGTCGGTATCACATGAAGGACGGCCGCGTGGCGTTCAATCCCGGGCAGTTGAACCCCAATGTCGTGCGGCCCGCCGGGCCGATTGATCCCGACGTCGCGATCTTGTTCGTGCAACCGGCAGGTGCCACCAAGCCGGCGGCGGGGTTGACCGTTTTCGCCTGCCATTGCGATGTGGTCGGCGGCACGGAGTTCAGCGCGGATTATCCCTTCTTCCTTCAAGAAACTTTGCGGCGTGAGTTTGGCCCGAATTTCATTTCCGTTTTTGGCGCGGGCAACTGTGGCGACCTCAACCACATCAACACGGGAGAGAAATGGGAGAAGGTTAAAGGTTTCGACCGCGCGGAGGCCATCGGCACGAACCTCGCCAACGGCGTCCTCGGTGCGCAAAAGGATTTGGTCACGATCAAGAAGCCGCGTTTCGCGATGTTGAGCAAAACGCTCACCATCCCGCTGAAAGACGTGACACCCGAACAACTCGCCGACGCGCGGGCGAAGTTGAAGCTGCTTGAAGGCGACGACGGTGGCTTCCTGGAAAAAGTCGTGGCCGTGCGGGACGTGGACTTGAGCGAGCGCGGCAAGACCATGCCGATGGAGGTGCAGGCGTTTCGCTTGGACAACGACACGGCCATCGTCGGGCTGCCGGGCGAGATTTTTGTCGAACTGGGGCTGGCCATTAAGCGGGCGTCGCCCTTCCAGCGCACGTTTGTGATTTCAATTTGCAACGACCGCCCCAGCTACGTGCCGACGCTCAAGGCATTCGGCGAAGGCAGTTACGAAATCACGAATGCGCGCGTAAAGCCGGGGGTGGGGGAAATGCTGGTGGAAACGGCGACGGAGCTTTTGAAGAAACTGAAGTGATGAAACACCAAACTCCAATCACCAAACACCAAAAAAACTCCAAACATCAAACACCAAACGCGAACCAACCGCGGCGGGCGCTTCTGAAATTTGGAGTTTGGTTTTTATTTGGAGTTTGGAGTTTGGAGTTTGGTGTTTTGGACGCATCAGCGGTGGACGGCCCGCTCTCTCCCGAAGAGTCCCTCAAGTATTTGCAAACTGAACCCGGCCTCCGCGTCGAACTCGTCGCGAGCGAACCGATGGTGGTTGATCCCGTCGCCGTCGCGTGGGACGAGCGCGGGCGGATGTTCGTCGTCGAGGATCGCGGTTATCCCCTCGGCCCGGGCAAAGGCACGCCGCCAGAAGGGCAAGTCGTGCTGCTCGAGGACACCGATGGCGACCGGAAATATGACAAGCGCACCGTGTTCGCCGACGGACTCACGTTTCCAAACGGCGTGATGCCGTGGCAGGGCGGCGTCTATGTGACGTGCGCGCCGGATCTTTATTACTTCAAGGACACCGACGGTGACGGGAAGGCGGACGTGAAAGAGATCGTGTTCCAAGGCTTTCAGGATTTGTCCACCACGCAACTGCGCGTGAGTCACCCCACTCTCGCGATTGATAACTGGGTTTATCTCACGAGCGGTCTTACGGCTGCCAAGGTCACTTCACCCTCGTGGGTGAATCGCGAGCCGGTTTTCTTGAATCGCGTGGATGGACGGTTTCGTCCCGGCACAACCGAAATCGAGCCGACTTCCGGCACGGCACAATTCGGCCAGACCTTCGATGCGTTTGGCCGCCGGTTCATCTGTTCAAATCGGAATCACGTTCAACACGTCGTGATGCAGCAGCGTTATTTGCAGCGGAATCCGCACCTGAGTTTCTCGCAACTGGTCGAGGACTGCCCCGACCACGGCGCCGCGTGTAAACTCTATCCGCTCAGCGCGAATATCGTGACGGCGGCTTATCACGGTGGTTTCGTGACGAGCGCGTGCGGGGTGACGATTTACAACGGCACCGCACTGCCGGACGAATATCGCGGGAACTCCTTCACTTGCGAACCAGCGGGAAATCTCGTGCATCGCGATGTGCTCGTGCCGGACGGCGTGACCTTCGTGGCGAAGCGCGCGTATCCGACGAATGAATTTCTAGCGTCGCCGGACAACTGGTTTCGCCCGGTGAACCTCGCGGTCGGCCCGGACGGGGCGCTCTATGTTTGCGACATGTATCGCAAGACCATCGAGCACCCGGAGTATCTGCCGGAGGCGACGCGCAAGGTGACCGATTTCGAGAGCGGCAAGACGATGGGGCGGATTTACCGGGTCGTGGCGGAAACACCAAACGCCAAACTCCAAACACCAAAGAGATTTCAAACTCCAAAAAAGTTCGACCTTGGCAAGGCGAGTGACGCCGAACTCTGCGACCAACTAAACAACCCTAACTCCTGGTGGCGGATGACGGCGCACCGGCTTTTGCTTCAACGTGAAATTCGACACACGAAGCGATATTTGGAAAAGCTCGTCTTCAGCGCACAGACTCCGGAAACGCGGGTCCATGCGCTGAATATCCTGAACGACTCAGCATCGTTGCCTGAAGAATTGATCGAAGGCGCACTTCGTGACACTGACCCCGGCGTTCGCGAACATGCCATTCGCTTGGCGGAGTCAATGCTGCCGGGTACTGCTGCTTTTGCACTTACAGAGAAACTTCGAGCCAATCAGCCCGAGGAGTTTCGGCGTCATTTCGAGAAGCCATACGTGCTAACCGAACGATTGCTTGCCATGGCTGACGACCCGAACCCTGGAGTGCGTTTCCAGTGTGCGCTCACGCTCGGCCACCTAACTGATGATCGTATTATCGCCGCGCTCACGAAAATCGCTGCGCGCGATGTGAACGACAAGTGGACACGCGCGGCGGTGCTCTCCGCCATAACGAATCGGGAAGACAAGTTCCTTCATTCGTTCCTGCTTGCCGTCGCCAACCACCAGCCCGAGTCACTTCCTGCGATGATGGGCGAGCTTGGCCACATTCTCGGCGCGGCATTGCCACAAACGAATTTGTTCCCCGTCCTCCGCGAGTTGCTCGTCTCAACCCGCCCCGAAGACCGCGCGTGGCAGATGGCTGCCGTTAGCGGCTTGGGCGAAGGCCTGCGCGCACGTGGGCTCGGCTCGAAAGAAACCCCGGCGTTGCTGAGTTTGGCGCGGGAGGATTCCTCGAATCTCAGCGCACAAGTAATGGGGTTCTTCCAGCGCTCGGCCGGACTGGCGCTGGACCTGCGCCGGCCATTGGCCGAACGGCTTGCCGCCGTCAGCCTGCTGGCCGAAGGCGACTTCGCGTTGTCCGGTGTGACGCTCGAAAAACTGATCGAGCCGCAACAGCCGTTCGAAATTCAGTCGGCGGCGATTCGCGCCTTGGGCCGCCTGGTGCCGGCCGAAAAGAGCATGTTGTTCGTTCAGCGAGCCCGCTGGAACACCTACACCCCGACGGTGCGCGATGCGCTGCTCGCCGTGCTGACGGGCAACCAGAGTTTTCTGCCGACGTTTCTGGCCGCCGTCGAAGCCGGTGAGGTCCCGGCCTACACCGTGAACCCGGAACGCCGCAACCAATTGATGCATCACAAAGACGCCGCCATCAAAGCGCGCGCGGAAAAGCTGTTCAAAGACCTTACGCCGGGCGACCGGATGCAGACTTACGAACAGTCGAAATCAGTTCTCGAGCTGCCCGGCGACAGTCGGAATGGCCACGCGGTATTTCAGAAGAACTGCATCACCTGCCACACGTTCGGTGGCGAGGGCAAAATGGTTGGGCCGGACCTCACCGGCATTCGCAACCAGCCCGCCGAAGTTCTCCTGCTGCACATCGTCGTGCCGGAATTCGAGATCATGCCGATCTACACGGCCTACAACGTCGAGACGAAAAGCGGTGAAAGCTACTCAGGCTTGCTGGCTTCGGAAGCCTCGGGCAGCATCACGCTCCGCATGGCCCAGGGTATCGAACAACAGATTCCGCGTGCCGACATCGTTTCGATGACGGCCAGCCGGCTCTCGCTCATGCCGCAGGAGTTGGAAAAGGCCATGACCAAGCAGGAGCTGGCGGACTTGCTGGCGTTTTTGAAGGGACAATGAATAAGCTCCAAATTCCAAGCTCCAAGCTCCAGAGAAACTCCAAGCCTCAAACTTCAAACACAAGGGCGAGCCGCGTGGTGGATTCATTAGTGCTTGAAGTTTGGAGCTTCTTTGGAGCTTGGACGTTGGTGCTTGGTGTTTCTTCCACCGCCCGCGCATGAGCACACCTTCGCGTCCTGCCACCAGTCTTCTTCCCGCCCTCGGCCTCTTCTCCACCACGATGCTCGTCATCGGTGGCGTCATCGGATCGGGAATTTTCAAGAAACCGGCGGTGATGGCGGCGCAACTCGGGTCGCCGGAAATCCTTTTGCTTGTTTGGGTGCTGGCGGGCGTCATCACGCTGTTCGGTGCGCTGACGAACGCCGAGATTGCCGGGCTGATTCCCGAGACCGGCGGGCAATACGTTTATTTCGAGCGGATGTATGGGCCTTTCTTTGCGTTTCTCTACGGCTGGGCGGTGTTCGCCGTGATTCAAACTGGCTCCATCGCCGCGGTCGCGTATGTGTTCGCGGAATACGCCACCCAGTTCGTTCACTTGCCGGAATTCTCCGCCGACGTGGCCGCCTGGCATCTTCATCTGCCATTCATCGGCGATGTTTTACCGTTGATGGAATTCGGGACGAAATGCCTGGCGGCGTTCGTCATCATCCTGCTGACGGCGGTCAATTACATCGGTGTGAAGTTCGGCGGGATCGTGCAAAACATTTTCACGGTCGCGAAAGTCTCCGCGATGTTCGCGTTGATGCTCGGCGCGTTTCTGCTGCCGACGGGTGGAAGTTTTTCCCATTTCACCACGCCGAGCGCGACGATTCACCTGAGCGGATTCGCGCTGCTCGCGGGGATCGCGGCGGCGTTGCAGGGCGCTTTCTGGGCTTACGATGGCTGGGTCAAGATCAGCTACATCGCGGGCGAAGTGAAGCAACCGCAGCGCGTCATCCCCTTCGGTTTGCTGTGGGGCATGTTGGCCGTCACGGCGATCTACCTCCTGATGAATCTCGCCTACGCCTACGTGCTGCCGATTGATGAAATGGCGAAATCCAAGCTCGTGGCGGCCGACGTGGCGGAAAAGATTTTCCCCGGCGGCCGCCGTTGGATCGCGGCGGCGGTGATGATTTCCACCTTCGGCACGACGAGCGCGATCATTCTGGCCACGGCGCGGGTTTATTTCTCCATGGCGCGGACAAACGTGTTCCCGCGTTTCCTCGGCAACGTGAATCCGCGTTTCCACACGCCGGCGGCGTCGCTGGTGGTGCAAGGCGCGTGGAGCGTGGTGCTGATCTTCAGCGGCACGTTTGACATGCTGACGGACACATTGATCTTCGTGAGCTGGATTTTCTACGCGGTGGGCGCGTATGGCGTGTTTGTGATGCGGAGGAAAATGCCGGATGCGCCACGCCCCTACAAAGTTCCCGGCTATCCAGTAGTCCCGTGGGTGTTCATCGTGTTCTCGGTGATCTACCTTGGCTTTACAATCTATAACGACGTGACCGCGTATCGCGCTGCTGTCACCGCCGGTCAACCGGCGCTGCTCAACACCGCCTTCGGCACGGTGCTGGTACTGGTGGGGACGCCGATTTATTTCTTCTATCGGGGAAAAAAGATAGTGGCCTGAGTTCCGCCGATCCTCAAGCTCGACGTCGTCTTTGTCACATGTCTTTGAATGCCCTGCGTGCTGCTGCTACGAATACTCCTATGCCTGTACCGACGAGTAGCCACTGGATAAAAACGCAAATGAAGAAGTTCGTTTCCCCACCTTGCTTTCCAAATAAATTCAGGAACAAAAGAAACGCTGGGAAGTTCAGGATGAGCCATCCCGTTGTATCTGGGCGCTCACCATGATTCAGTGGCGAGTCTTGGCTCATCATTAGCCACTCGCCGGTTGTCGCAAAAGCTGCGAAAGCGACGGCCAACAGGCCGACTTCGATCGCGATCCTGCAGGCTGATCTTCCACTTTCGGATTGCACGGATTCGGTGCTCATGCTCGCACACTTGGTCTAACTGATCATTAACGGCACTGAGTTTCGCCTACCTTGGCACACTCGGCGGCGAAGCTGGCTGTTTCCTTTTTTCACTTACGTTCCGTGGCTTCGACCCTGCGCTCCACCCCGTTCTGTGTCGAGCCGAATTTCCAAGTTTCGTCTGTGCCGCCCGAAGCACCGGGACCGCGACGGGAAGCGTCGCGCTGCGCTTGCCACCGACTCCAAAACTTCGCATCGGGCGACTGCACAAAAGCCTTTCCTGAATCGGCGCGGTTGCTAGGCTGGTCAGCACTATGAAAAGTTACGCGATTTACGTCCTGGTAGCGGCGGTGCTCTCCCATACGGCGGCGGGTGCCGCGACGAAGAAGATTTTGTTTTTCACCAAGTCGAGCGGTTTCGAGCATTCGGTCATTTCGTGGAAAGCTGGCCAGCCGAGTCACGCGGAGAAGGTGTTGCTGGACTTCGGCAAGGCGAATGATTGGGAGTTTGCGTTCTCGAAAGATGGATCGAAATTCGCCAAGGATTACCTCGCCCAGTTCGACGCGGTGTTCTTTTACACCAGCGGAAATCTTTGCGAAGCGGGCACGGATAAACACCCGCCGATGACGTCGGAGGGCAAGCAAGCGTTGTTCGATTATGTGCGCGGCGGAAAGGGCTTCATCGGCACGCACGCGTGCAGCGACTCGTTTCACACGGACAACGAAGCGAAGAAAGGCCCGGATCGTTACGTGAATCACGGTTTGAAGGCCGACCCGTATGTGCAGTTCCTCGGCGGCGAGTTCATCAAGCACGGCGCCCAGCAGGTGGCGACCAATACGATTACCGACCCAAACTTCCCCGGTTTTGAGAATCTCGGAGCGAGCTTCGCCTTCCATGAGGAATGGTATTCCATGAAGGATTTCACGCCGGACATCCACGTGCTGTCGGTGATCAACTCACCCGCGATGAAAGGCGAGGAATACGAGCGCCCGCCGTATCCGATCACCTGGGCACGCCAGGAAGGGCAGGGGCGCGTTTGGTACACCGCCATCTTCAAGCAGATGCTCGTGGGCGGCATCAAATGGGCGTTGGGCGACGCCAAAGCCAGCGTGGCCCCAAACCTCAAGCAGACCGCACCGGGCGCGTACACCAATCCCCCTTATCCCGAGCCGAAGCCGAAGGCGGCCGCGACCACGGCCAAGTGATCCGGCCTTGCGGCGTGGTTCGTGCGCGTCTGGTCAATTTCCGCCGGGCCTCCGACAATTTCGGCGTTTGCGCCGCGCCGCGCCTGTGGCTAACTGTGCGCATGCAATTCAACACACGCAACGCATGAAGCCGGTCGCAGTCATCGGCGCGGGCATCACGGGCCTGACGGCGGCGTTTTATCTCAAGCGCCGGGGTGTTCCCGTCACGGTCTATGAGGCCAGCGGTCGTGTGGGCGGCGTGATTCAATCGGTTCGAAAGGATGGATTCCTCGCGGAGTTCGGACCAAACACGCTGCTGGAGACTTCACCGAAGATCGGTCAACTCGTCCGCGACGCCGGGTTGGAATCGCGCCGGCTCGACCCCGATGCCGCAGTCGAGGCGCGTTACGTGGTGCGGTATCGTCGCCCCGTCGAGATGCCGGCCAAGCCGCTGGGTTTCTTCACCACAGACCTATTCTCCCTCCGGGCCAAGTTCGCCGTACTGCGCGAACCGTTCATCAAGCCACGTCGCGATGGTGTCGAGGAAAGCATTGCGCAGTTTGTCGTGCGACGGTTCAACCAGGAGTTCCTCGATCACGCGATTGACGCGCTCGTTGCGGGCATCTACGCGGGCGATCCCTACAAACTTTCCGTGACGCACGCGTTTCCAAGACTCAAGGCGCTCGAAGACAATTACGGCTCGATGATCAAGGGCCAGATTTTCGGCGCCCGCGAAAGGAAGAAGCGGGGCGAGGTGGCCAAGGATCGCGCGCCCAAGTTCTCTTTCGATGAAGGGTTGCAGGTTTTGCCCGACACGCTGGCGGCGCAACTGGGCGACGCGGTAAAATTGAACTCGTGCGTGACCAAGCTCACCCAAATGGCGGATGGCTGGCGCGTGACGACTCCAGCCGGGGAAACCGGGCACAGCGCGGTGGTTTTTTGTGGCACCGCGAAAAGTCTGGCGGAATTGGAACTGGCCGGAGCGTCGGACTCCGACCCGGCTCGACTCGCGAACAGTAACGCACTGCCGCAGGGGACGGCGCTCCAATCGTTTTCCGAAATCCGCTACCCACCTGTTGCCAGTGTTGTGCTTGGTTTTCGCCGCGAGGACGTGGCGCATCCGTGCTCGGGTTTCGGCATGTTGATTCCGAAGATTGAAGGGTTCAAAATTCTCGGGACGATTTTCTCGTCGTCGCTGTTTCCCAATCGCGCGCCGGCTGGGCACCACACACTGACGAGCTACATAGGCGGCGAACGATACCCCGAACTAGCATCACTACCGGCGGATGAACTGTACAAAACCGTCTGCGAAGATTTGCGCATCCTGTTGGGGTTGCGCGGCAAGCCGGTCTTTCAGCATTGCGTTTTCTATCCCCGCGCGATTCCGCAATACAACGTCGGTTATGGGCATTTCAAGGAGTTGATGAACACGGTTGAGGCCAGCGCTCCGGGTGTTTTCCTGGCCGGCCATTACCGCGAAGGCATTTCACTGAGCGACTCGATTGTCTCCGGCATCAATGTGGTTGATCGGGTTGGGGAGTTCGTCGGAAAGGCCGTCGGCAGCCGGGCCGTGAAGCAAGATGCGCGGGCGTGAGTTACCATTTGAACGATTCCCGAAGTTCCCTCACGAAATTATCCACATCAGGATAGACGCTGGATCGGCGGCCGCCCAGCAGGGACAAATGGGACATCGCTTCTGCTTTGTTCGCGAAGCGCAAATCCAGCCGCGCCATCTGCGTTCTCAGGCTGGGCGACTTCGCCGCGAGCAGTTGATCAAGCGGCCGGCGATCCCGGCCATGCACAGTGAACACTCCGCGCTGCGCGGCGAGTCGCCGATTGGCCCGGCGTGGGTAGATTGCGAGCGGATAAGTATTGTCGTAGGAGAACCCTTGGGCGTCCGTCACAATGACCGCGTCTTTTTATGAAACCGGTTTCGGCAACCAGCCGCAAACTTCCTGTAAGTTCTCCGGCGCCAGCACTCCTTCCCATCCCATGAAGGCGCGGTTCACCAGATTCGGTTGCAGCATCCAGATGCACGGAATGGATCTTTCATTCCAGTTATCCAACGCGAAGAACAGCGCGGCCAAGAACGACTCGGTCCAATCCAGCAGCCGGGTGGGGATGCCGTGGTGCTGCGCAAGATAGTAGGCCTCCCAAGTGTTGTAATTGGTGACCTCGACGAATGGGGCGCCTTCTTGCGCAAAGGTGATGAGCGGGTCAGTTTCGTCGTAATCTTTCCGCCAGTACGCACCCGGCAACAGGCTGTGGGAACGGTCAATCACTCCGCGGAACCAGACGTACGAATCGCCCGTCGTTCGCCAGGCTTCGAGCAGTTCGAGCGCTTTACCGAAGGCCTCGGCTACCGAGTGGGCTTCAGCGGTCGCATAATGGACGAGTTTTTCCTCGCAGTCGTCTGGCCGATCTGGAGCGGAATCAGGGTTCATTGGTACGTGGTTTGTACGCCAACACTGCTTGGTCCGTCCATGAGAAAGCCGCTCTGAGGACTCGCCCATGATGTTCCCTCGCGCCTTGCTGGAACGGTGCACCACTTCGCTGCCTGTCAAAAAATAACGCCGCGCAACGTCGGGCGTCGCGCGGCGTGTTTCCGTCCGGAGTCCTTACTTTTTGAAACTGCGCAAGTGCTTGACCAGAGCCTTCACTTCGTCGTCGCTCAACCCTTCGGTCGGTTTCATCATGACCTTGCCGTCCTTGTCCTTCAGGCCCTCCTTAATGGCCTTCACCGCGGCGTCATCCTTCAGAGCCTCCTGGACTTTGGCGTCCGTGTAATCTTTGATGCCGAGCTTCTGGCCCATCTTGGTCTGGCCTTTGCCATCGGGGCCGTGGCACTTGGCGCAGGATTTCTCCCAGTTTTCCTTCGCATCCGCGGCGTAAGCTGCCAGGCTTCCCACCGCCATCAGCGCTGCTGCTATGGTAATCAGTTTTTTCATATCTTGTTGTGTTTGCGGAACCACTGTTTCTCCAAGCTGTCCCGTCAACGTGATTGGACTGGACCGGCCGGGAAAAATTCAACCTTGGCCCGAGCCAGCGGTGGAGTCGCCCCGTATTCGTCCGCGACCTACCGGCGACGCAACAAGGTGATCACCGCCGCCAGGCCACCGACCAGGATCATCGCCCGCATCACCCGGATCAGGCTGACGCACCAGGCAATGCCAATGCCCAGCGCCGCCCATTGCACCCACCAGTGTCCGGGCGAGGTCATCAGATTGATGATGACCAGCAGGGCGAGCACCAGTGGCCCGGTCACCAGAAATTTTAAGGCGCGAAGGGTTTTGATCATGGCATTTCTCTTTCTGTTTCAAGCCGGCGGGCTGCCGGTCAAATAGCATTATGACTCGCGAACCAATGGCAGCAGCTCGGCCGGGTTCACCGACCGCGACCGGGCGGTAATGTCCCCGGCGTAACGGCCCTGGACGCCGCGCGCTTCTTGCAGCATCGTCGAAAAAACGTCCTTCAGTTGCGCGGCGCTCAGGGTTCGTCCGCCTGCGTAATATTTTCTGGCCGCCTGGCCCAGCGCGTAAGTGGTGGCGAACGCGATGGCCGAACCGGCGGCCTGGCGTGCGAGCCGGCCCAACAGACCGCCCACGAGCCGCCGCGTGAAACCATGCACCAACCGCTCGGCGAAGCCCTCGAAAACCTGTGAGGTCAATCCCACACCCACCGTCGCGAGAAAATCTTTGAGATGGCCGCGGTCCAATTCATAGCCGTAGCGCTGGCCGATGCGATAAACCATGCGCATTTGCAGCGGTACAATCGCCATGGTGGCCAGCGAGTGCGGCATGATTTCAAGCGCGCCGTTTAGGATCGCGGCGTTCACGATCAGGCGGTCCAACTCGGCTTCGCGCGCGGAGTCGTTTGCCGTGGCAACGGGCGGAACGAGCGGTTGCAGGGCGATGGCCTCGGCCGCCTGCGTATGGGGCGCGGTCGTGGTGGCTTTCAGTTGCAGTGCCGTGCGCAACTCCGCGAGGAACTTTTGCTCCGCCGCGTTCAGCGCGCCATCCGCCTGGCAGACGCACACCGCCATCTCGTAGGCCAGTGAGCGTGCCGCAGCGCCGCGCAACTCGCCGGCCGCAGCGATCAGGGTCGTTCTCCCTGCGAGCGTGTCCTGATACGCCAGCGCGAGATCGCCGCGATCTTCCGGAAACCCTCTGGCGATTTGCTGAAGGCGGCTGCGTTCGCCGTCGTCGTGCGCGCCATCGGCGAAGGCGGCCAGCACCCCGAGCGAAAGGATCGCCCGCTGTTCCGTCGCGGTGAGATTCGAGGTCTCGAATGACATGATGCGACTATGCCCAGCCGCCGCTGCGAGGCCAACTGGAATTCTGCCCGGACTTTGTAGCGCAGACATTCCACGAAAGGCCGCCGCAGGTTTGGCGTTGCCTCAGCCCCGGGCTGAATTACGATACCGCGGGTCATTCAACCAGCGACGTGTCAAATCAACCGCGCCTGGCCCGCGCCGAGCGGCGCACGGAGCGATTCCGGCAGACGAGTGCAACGTTGAACACAACAGCGAGCGTTATGAAAATCTCCGCGAGTACCAAACTTCTCTCTCTCACGGGCGCATTGTTCCTGACTTTGGCCGGTCAATCTCCCGCGATGGCTGCGGTGGCCAAACCCAACATCCTGCTTATTGTCGGCGACGACATGGGCTACGCGGACGTGGGGTTTCATGGTAACAAGGAAATTCCCACACCCAACCTCGACGCGCTGGCGGCATCGGGCGTGCGTTTCACCAGCGGCTACGTCTCCGGGCCGTACTGTTCGCCAACGCGGGCGGGGCTGTTGACCGGCCGGTACCAGACGCGCTTCGGGCACGAGTTCAATCCCGATGGCGCGGGCAATGGCCTGCCGCTTTCCGAGAAAACCCTGGCCGACCGGCTCAAGGCCGCGGGCTACGCAACCGCGCTTGTGGGCAAATGGCATCTCGGAGCGCAACCGGAGTTTCATCCACTCCAACGCGGCTTCGACGAGTTTTTCGGCTTTCTCGGCGGTTCGCACAGTTATTTCGAATCCGCCGGCGTCTTCCGTGGGACGAATCGTGTAACGGAACTTGATTACACCACCGATGCGTTTGGGCGGGAGGCGGAATCGTTCATTGCGCGGCACAAGGGCGGGCCGTGGTTCCTCTACCTGGCCTTCAACGCGGTGCACACACCGATGAATGCGACCGATGACCGGCTGGCGAAGTTCGCCTCGGTCCCGGACCAGAAGCGCCGCACGTATGACGCCATGATGCTGGCGATGGATGAGGCCATTGGCGGCGTTCGGAAAAAACTCGTGGACCTTGGGCTGGAACGAGACACCCTCGTTTTCTTCATCGCGGATAATGGCGGTCCGGTGATGCCCGGCACGACGATGAATTCGTCGCGCAACGATCCCTTGCGCGGCGGCAAACGCACGACGCTGGAGGGGGGCATCCGCGTCCCGTTCATTGTTTCCTGGCCCGGGCAGGTGAAACCCGGCGTGTTCTCCGAACCGGCGATCCAATTGGACCTTACCGCGACCGCGCTGGCGGCGGCGGGAGTCAAGGCGAGCGCCGACTGGAAACTCGAAGGCGTGGACTTGCTGCCGTTCCTGCGCGGGGAAAAAACCGGCGCGCCCCATGACGCGCTCTACTGGCGTTTCGGGCAGCAGATGGCGATTCGCGCGGGCGATTTCAAACTCGTCCGCTATGACAGTAACGCTGACACCCTCACCGGAGTTCGCAATCAACCGGTCAGTGCCGCGAAGCTCTACAACGTCGCGGTGGATATCGGCGAAGCCAGGGACCTCGCGGTGGAAATGCCGGACAAAGTGAAAGCACTGCAAGCCCGGTGGGATGTTTGGAACGGGGCAAACCTTCAACCGCGCTGGGGCAGCGCGCACACCGACAACGATGGCGCCGAACCCGGCGCGCGCCCGGCCAAGAAAGCCAAACAGGCCAGACGCCCAACCGGCAACCCGTAACGCGATCGCTCATCCGTGCGGCTCAAGCCGCGGCTCACCGGTTGCGGCACCCCAACTTTCCGCGCCCAGCGTGGATTATTGCGTGCCTTTTCAGGAGTTTCGTGCTTACTTCTGCCGCGCATGAGCAAAGGTGTTTTGCTGGTCAATCTCGGTTCGCCCGATTCGCCGTCCGTCCCGGACGTGCGGCGTTATCTCAACGAATTCCTGATGGACGGGCGCGTCATTGACACACCGTGGCTGCTGCGGCGTTTCGTGGTGGGAATGATTCTGATCAAGCGCCCGGCTGAATCCGGCCATGCTTACGAGCAAATTTGGACCAAGGACGGCTCGCCGCTCGTCGTCACCAGCAAGAATGTTCGCGCGGCCATGCAACAGCGCGTCAGCGTGCCGGTGGAACTCGCAATGCGTTACCAAAATCCGTCCATTGAATCCACCGTGCAGGCGCTCGCCGGGAAAGGCGTGGACGACGTGCTGCTCATTCCGCTGTTCCCGCATTACGCGATGTCGAGCTACGAGACCGCCGTGGTGCGCGTGCAGGAAGTGGCCGCGCAAATCACGCCGAAGATGAAGATCACGGTGCAGCCGCCGTACTTCAATCATCCGGATTTTATTGCGGCGCTCGTGGCCAGTGCCGAGCCATTTCTGAAGAAGGATTACGACCATCTGTTGTTCAGTTACCACGGCATTCCCGAGCGGCATTTGCACAAGTCCGACCCGACCGGCTGCCATTGCCTCAAGGTCGAGAACTGCTGCGAAGTCGCCAGCCCGGCGCATGCGGTTTGTTACCGCGCCCAATGCCTCGCCACCACGCGCGAATTCGTGAAGCTCGCCGGCGTTCCCAAGGAGAAATATTCCGTTTCCTTCCAGTCGCGGCTGGGCAAGGATCCGTGGTTGAAGCCGTACACCGATTACGAACTGCCCCGGCTGGCGCAGGAGGGCAAAAAGAAAATGCTCGTCATCTGCCCGGCTTTTGTTTCCGATTGTCTGGAGACGATCGAGGAAATCGGCATGAGAGGCTGCGAAGAATTTAAGGCGGGCACGGGGCAGGAATTCACCCGGATTCCCTGCATGAACGAGCATCCCCGCTGGATTGATGCCCTGGTGAAAATGGCGGACACCTTTCTCACCGGAAAAAACTAGTCCGCGACATGAGCCACGATCCCACCCATACCGGCCAGCAGAAGTTCGCCTGGCGCGAGGTGGACCGCGCCGAGCAACCCAAGCGGGGCGCGGAGGATCGGATCACGGATTTTCACGAGATTTACTCGCTGCTCGACGAGGCCACCATCCGCGAGCAGGCCATTCGCTGCGTGCAATGCGTTTCGCCGGCCTGCGTCACCGGTTGCCCGCTCGGCAACAACATTCCCGCCTGGATTTCGCTCGCTGCCGAAGGTCGCTTTCTCGAAGCCGCCGAAGCTTCGCGCGCCACGAGCTCGATGCCCGAAATCTGTCCCCGCGTTTGCCCGCAAGAACGGCTCTGCGAAGGCGCGTGCGTCATTCACGCGCCGGAAGAGCCCGTGTGCATCGGCGCGATTGAGAAGTTCATCAACGAATACGCGCTCGCCCACGGCGCCGGTCAGATTCCCATCGCGCCGCCGAACGGCAAGCGCGTTGCCGTGGTCGGTGCCGGGCCGGGCGGCATGGCCTGCGCCGACGTGCTGTCGCAACTCGGGTATGCCGTCACGGTTTTCGAATCACAAATGCTCCCCGGCGGGCTGCTGCTGTTCGGCATTCCTGCGTTCAAGCTCGGCAAGGAAGTCGTCGAGCGCCGCGTCAACATTCTCAAGCAACAGCGCGTTGAGTTCAAAGTCGGCGTCACGGTGGGCAAGGACATCGGATTGGACGGATTGCTCAAGGAATATCAAGCCGTGTTCCTCGGCATCGGTGCGCTCAAGCCGAAGGCGCTCGATGTGCCGGGCGCGGAACTCAAGAACGTCCTTCAAGGCCTGCCTTTCCTCGCGCAGAAGAACGCGCCCATCTCGCTTGGCCTGCCACCCGTCGAGGTGAAGGGCAAACGCGTCGTTGTGCTCGGCGGCGGCGATTCCGCGATGGACTGCTTGCGCACTGCCATCCGTTGCGGCGCGGCGGATACCGTGTGTGCTTACCGGCGCGACCTCGCGAACATGCCGGGCAGCCGCAAGGAATACAAAAACGCCCTCGAAGAAGGCGCGCGGTTCCTGTTCCTGACCAACCCGCTCGCGCTCGAAGGCAACGCCGCCGGCGAAGTCACGGCCGTGCGTTGCGTGAAGATGGAACTGGGCGAACCGGACGCTTCGGGTCGCCGCAAGCCGCGCGCAGTGAAAGGCAGCGAGTTCAGCATCCCGGTGGATTTACTTTTGATCGCCTACGGCTTCGATCCCGTGCCGTTCCCGCCCGAGAGCGATCTCTCGCGTATCAAGCTCAACGAGTGGAACGGAACGATCGTGGACGAATACCAGATGACCAGCGTGCCGGGCGTATTTGCTGGAGGCGACAACGTGCGCGGCCCAAGCCTTGTCGTCCACGCCGTGCGCGATGGCCGCAAGGCGGCGGAAGGGATTCACCGGTATCTCAGTCAACCGCGCTGAAAGAAGTTCAACTCCCGCGAGGCGCGAACGGATGGCGTAGAGACCATGACTTGCAGCCCATCGGCATGTTAGCCGCATCAAAGTCAACTCAAACAAATAAAACTTGGGAATACCTGAACGCCGAGCAGCAGCTCCGCTTTGTCGAAAAAGAGCACATGGTGATTCTTGCCATCGTCGTAAACATCACAGGCCGCGACAACGCCCGTGTGGTGGTTGCTCTCAAACTCGCGAACATAATGCGCTAACCCTTCTCGGCCTTTCCCAATCATGCCCCAATTCTGGTCTGGTCGAGAATCCGAAGCAATCAACCTTGCGCCAGAAAGCTTGAAATTCATCTGGATCTGATCGCGGCTCATGCCAACCCGGTAGCGGGACTCAAATCCAATGGAATAACTGGACGTGTGATGCGACGTCCATTGTTCGCCAATGGCATAAAACCCAGGCGGCCTTAAGTCAGAGAGCGACGTGCCAAACTTACCGGGGTGGAAGATGCAGTAGCACGCCACAGCGAACGGGCTCACCACGAAGGCCAGCACCAAAATCGCTGCTGACTTTTGGAGCAAGGTACGCATATGCGGCTAACATTTAAGCAGGCCCACAACTATGCAACCTATCCTGTTCATGAGATGAACACTGCGCTTGCGGCAAGTGATTGTCGAGCGCGTTTTAGCGCAGCTCGGCGCTTGGTTTCGCGGTAGGGCGCGCACTCCGTATGCACAGAGCTTCTCCCTGTCTTCCAAGCTACAGCGGTTTCATAAATTCTGTAGTCGCAGTTTTTCTTTACCGGCGCGTTCTCCCTCACCCTGACCCTCTCCCGCTGGGAGAGGGAACAGCGTTTGGCCAACTCCGGTTGGACGCCAGGTTGTCCGGCGATTCCAGCCGTAGGTCATTGAAGGAGGCGCGAACAATTCTCCCTCTCCCAGCGGGAGAGGGCCGGGGTGAGGGAGAATCATCCTCATTCGCCATGAGGCTACACTATAACCTGAACCGCGCTAAAGGGGGAACGGGCTGGGAGAGGAGGCGCACCAGTTCATGAGGGGAAAGCGCGATTGGGAATTGTCCGGGAGGAAAGCCTGCTTCCATTCCCAGTCATCATCGTAATCTGCGAGCGAGATTAGGATTAAGATGACGATTAAGATTAGTAGGCGGCCGTGACGGGCGAGAGAACGGGCTCAACCCAGATGAGTTGGGCGAGTTGCTGGCTGAGGGCTAGACGGGAGTTGCAGACCTGGCAGATGAAGTTCGTCCGATTGGTCACGAGCCGGATGACTTGATCCTCGCACAGGCCGATCTCGCGCAGGCGTTCCTGCATCGCGGGCTCGGCGCACAGTTTGCGGATGCGCACCGCCACGCCCGTGCGTACGGACGTCAGCGGGCAGGCCTCACACCGAGTTTGGCTTTGCTGGCTCAATTGCAACTCGTTCATCGCTGTCGAGACTGTCGGCGAACCCGCTCAGACCCACTACCCGGATTTTGACAATGACCGACTATTTTTTGAGGCGGCGTCGGTTCACGGGCCAGTGATGCTGGTGACCAAATCAAACGTCCCGCTGCCCGTCGAACTTAAGGTGTCAACCGCAATGACGATCATTTCGTCCGCGCCGGTCGTATTGGTGTAGCTGGCCAGGTTGGTCGCCGCCGCCGCGCCGGAGTCATCGCCATCCAAACACGTTGGCGAGCTATTGGCCGCTTCGCTGGCCCGGAGCAAGTAGATCGCCGGATCCCAACTTGAGGTCGGGGTTACGGTGGCCGTAAGCGTCTTGCCCGAGGACAGCAGAATTTGGAAGAAGCGGTCCGCGCCCGTGGTGCCGAAGCCGGTGCAGGAGGAGGGCAGGGCCAGGTTGTTGACGTAATCGACCGTGGTGCTGTTGTTGGTGCCGGTGCCGGCCAGCGTCTCCGCCGTCAAGGGCGTTTCGCCGGAGAGGGGTTCAGCAAGAGACAGACTCAAGCTGAAGGTGCCGGTCGGGCTGGTGCTGATCGAATCAACCGCGATGATCACCTCGGTCGTGTTGCTCGAGCCATTGTACCAGCTCGCGGTTTCAGCTCCGGTGCTGCTGCTGCTGGCGTTCGCGAGGGAAAGCACTACGAGGTTGGGGTCCTGTGCTGAAGCTGCGTCCAGCAAGGCCACAGTGACGTTGAAATTGGTCGGGAACGCCGTCACCTTGAACATCTGCCCGGCGGGTACCGCGACACGATAAAACCGATCCGGTCCCGGCTGGCTGGTGTAGCCGGGATACAAAGTCAGGTCATTGAAAAAACCCGCCATGGTGCCATTCGTGAACCCCATATTGCTCAGCAGCTCGGCCGTTCCCGGCACCTCCCCGGCGGGAGGCAGGCCGGTGACCAGGGTCAGTTGAAAATCGCCGCTCGCAGTGCCGGAGGAGGCATCAATCCCCAGAATGATCTGCATGTTGGTCGCCCGCGTGTTCACGTAACTCAGCATCTCGGCAAGCCCGGCCGCCGCCAGGTCGGCGATGCCCAACGTTGGGGGGATGGATTGTGCCGGATCAGTCCCGTCCAGCATTACCAGCATGGCATTGAAGGAACTGGCGAGCAGGGAAGCGGACAGGCGCAGGCCCGGCGGAAGTGTTACTGCGTAATAGCGGTCCCGCCCGGGAGCCGACTTGCCCGGGTAAGTGGCCGCGTCATTTAGATAATCCAGGGTTGATCCGGAAACCACCCCGTTGCTTGCTACGCTCTCGGGAAGGGCAAAAGTCTCCCCTGCCGGAATTGCGCTGAAGGCCACGGTCAGAGTGTAGGGCCCGCCGGGGCTCGTGGCGGAAAAGGTATCAATGCGGATGAGGATATCCGTTGGGTCTGCGCCATTGGCGTAAATCACCGTGTTGATGGTGAATTGCGAGCCGGAGTCATCACTGGCGATGCAGGCGGGATTGGCGGTGCCGGGCGGCGGGACCAGCATCAGGCTGATCGAGGGGTCGAAAACATTTGTGCTTTGATTGTTCACGC
>WBZT01000660.1_pt1 | contig 27157 bp, 26 predicted proteins | sample 5204241 | NCBI WGS metagenome assembly WBZT01 (sample SAMN12344358, study PRJNA552823) | activated sludge metagenome | biome: Activated sludge suspended growth; feature: Nitrification reactor; material: Wastewater; isolation source: activated sludge from nitrification reactor of wastewater... | reverse complement strand
GGTCGAGGAAGAGGGATACACAACCCCGACCCCCATTCAGGCCAAGGCAATCCCCCTGGTGATGGCGGGGCACGATTTGATGGCCATGGCGCAAACCGGCACCGGCAAAACCGCTGCCTTTACCCTGCCCTTGCTGCAAGGTTTGATGCCGCTGGCCAACACCAGCGCTTCTCCGGCGCGTCACCCCATCCGCGCGCTGATCCTGGCGCCGACACGGGAATTGGCCATCCAGGTGCAGGAGAGTGTGCAGGCCTACAGCAAGCATGTGTCACTACGTTCCACCGTGGTATTTGGCGGGATAGACATCAAAACACAGACCCCGGCGCTGATGAAGGGAGTGGAAATCCTGGTCGCCACCCCGGGCCGTCTGCTGGATCATGTGGAAAGCCGTAACCTGCAACTGGGTCAGGTGCAGGTATTGATCCTCGACGAAGCCGACAGGATGCTGGATATGGGCTTCATGCCCGACCTCAAGCGCATCCTGGCGCTGTTGCCCAAGAAACGCCAAACCCTGTTGTTCTCCGCCACTTTTTCCGACGACATCAAAAAGCTGGCGCATGATTTCCTGCACCAACCGGAAGTGGTGGAAGTCGCACGGCGCAATACAACTGCCGAAACGGTGAAACAATCCATTTACCTGGTTGAGCAAAAAGACAAACACGCCGTTTTGGCCGAACTCATCAAGAGCCGTGGCGTAGCGCAGGCGCTTGTGTTCACCCGCACCAAGATCGCTGCGGGCCGTCTGGCACGGGCGCTGGAACGCGATGGCATCAATGCCGATGCCATCCACGGCGACAAAAGCCAGCAGGAACGTATCAAGGCATTGGATGCCTTCAAGGAGGGCAAGATCACCGTGCTGGTCGCCACCGATGTGGCGGCGCGTGGATTGGATATAGACCAGTTACCGCTGGTGGTGAATTACGAGTTGCCCCCCAATGCTGAGGATTATGTGCACCGCATTGGCCGCACCGGCCGTGCCGGAGCCAGTGGCGAAGCAATCTCACTGGTGGATCATGACGAAGAGCGGTTGCTCAAGGAAGTGGAAAAACTGCTGAAGCGTGAATTTGAGCGCGAACGCCCTGCCACGCCTGCAAGGCGTAGCAGCAGCCCCAGTAGCCCAGCCAGCCATTCCCGTTCCGGCAACAGTTATACCGGGGCAAGAAAAAACTCCCCGGCGGACGACTGGTTCCACCGCCCTTACGAGCCATCCACCCCGGCGACGCCGGAAGCCACCCCGGCCAGCACCCCCGGCCTGGGCGGTACCAGCAACAAACCACGCAAGCAGGTTGCCGCGCTGCTGGGTGGCTTGGTCAAGCAGTAACTTTTTCCTTAAACAGCTTCCGCACCTTATCCACTTTGCCCGCTACTACCACCATGCAATAAGGCTGGTTGGGGTTGTTGGCGAAATAATCCTGGTGGTAATCCTCGGCCGGATAAAAGATGGTGGCTGGCGTCACCTCGGTGACTATCGGGCTGGGCCAGTGCCTGGGCTTCTGCAAAGCTTGTATGCATTGTCCCGCCAGTCGCGCCTGTTCTTCACTGTGGTAAAAAATTCCCGAACGGTATTGCGTACCCACATCGTTACCCTGCCGGTTGAGGGTGGTGGGATCATGACTGGCGAAAAATACCGCCAGCAAGTCTTCCAGCGTAATCACCGCCGGATCAAAAGTCACTTGCACGGCTTCGGCATGTCCCGTGGCTCCGCTGCATACCTGTTTATAGGTGGGGTTGAGGGTTTGCCCGCCGGTATAGCCGGAAACCGCCTTGCGTACCCCCTTGAGTTGCCGGAACACCGCTTCCAGGCACCAGAAACAACCCCCTGCCAAGGTGATGGTTTGTTCCATTTCAACTGCCTCGCTTTCTTGCCAGTGTTATACTTTGCGCCTTTTGAACCGCGCCTTTTATCATGAGGTTAGTCGTACAAGGCTACAACTGCTTACAAACCCATCTCGACCACATCTGCAAGCTGGCGGGCAAGGGTACGTTCCGCCAAACTACACCCCACTCCTGGCGACTAGACGGGGCAGAGCTTTCCGAAGCTATCCGTGCCTATTGTGCCGCCAACCTGCTGGATGTTGCCTGTGTGCCGGATCACCTGACCCTGGCCAACATCGGCCTGTTGGTGATGGATATGGATTCCACGCTGATCGCCATTGAGTGCATCGATGAAATCGCCGACATGCTGGGCCTCAAGCCACAGGTTTCAGAAATCACCGAAAGCGCCATGCGTGGCGAAATTGAATTTGCCGAAAGCCTCCGTCGTCGCGTGGCATTGCTGGCCGGACTGGAACTCGGTGCTGTTCAAAAAGCATACGACGAGCGCCTGCGCCTGAGCCCCGGTGCAGAAACCATGCTGGCAGCACTCAAACAGCATGACGTCAAAACCCTGCTGGTTTCCGGCGGTTTCACGTTCTTTACGGATCGCCTCAAGGCGCGTCTTGGGCTGGATTTTGCCCAGGCCAACGAACTTGAAATCGTTAATGGCAAGCTCACCGGCAGGGTGCTGGGTGACATTCTGGACGCCCAAGCCAAAGCCGACTGGCTGACACACACGCGTGAAGCATTGGGATTACGGCAGGATCAGGTGATCGCCATGGGGGACGGTGCCAATGACCTCAGGATGATGTCCGTCGCCGGAGCAGGCATTGCCTACCATGCCAAACCGGTGGTACAGCAACAGGCCACATTCGCCCTCAACCACATTGGGCTTGAGGGCGTAATTGGCCTGTTCTCCTGATTATTTCTTTTCTGCCGCTTTTACACTGACGAAAAACAGGTTGTCCCCACGCATCATGCGCAAAGCCACGGCCTTACCTGCGGGAATGGCTTCCAGCAGCTTGTTGAGCTGAGTCTGGTTTTGCACTTCAACATCCCCAACAGCGAGTAACACATCCCCGCGGCGGATTCCTGCTTGTGCAGCGCCACCCTGGCTGTTGACCACCAGCATGCCATTTTTTGCGGCAAATTTCTTGCGCTCCTGCGGAGTAAGCTCGCGCAGGGTCAGTCCCAGCTTGTTGGGTTCAGCCTTGGCCGGTCCCTTGGGCGCTTTGGCGCTGACCTCCTCATTTTCATCAGGCATCTTGCCAACCTTCAGGCTGAGTGTGCGTGTTGCGCCCTTGCGGAACACCTCCACCGAAACCTCCTTGCCTGGCTTGGTTGCACCCACCACACGCGGCAGGTCGGATGAGCTGTTGATGGACTTGCCGTCGAAACGTGTAATGACATCTCCGGCTTCCAGTCCACCTTTTTCTGCAGGACCTTCCTTCTCTACACCGGCAATCAAGGCGCCTTTGGCGTCCTTCATGCCAAAGGATTCCGCCAGCTCCTTGGTAACTTCCTGGATCTGGATACCCAGCCAGCCGCGTGCCACCTTGCCGCCCGCCTTGAGCTGATTCTGCACATCCATGGCAACATCAATAGGAATGGCGAAGGACAGCCCCATATAGCCGCCCGAACGGCTGAAAATTTGCGAGTTGATGCCAACCACCTCCCCCTTCATATTGAACAGTGGCCCGCCGGAGTTGCCAGGATTAATCGCCACGTCAGTCTGTATGAAAGGCACATAGTTTTCCTGTGGCAAGGCACGGCCCTTGGCGCTAACAATCCCCGCTGTCACGGTATTTTCCAGGCCGAAGGGTGAGCCAATGGCCAACACCCATTCCCCGACCTTGAGGCTGTCAGGCTCACCAATAGTGACTTTGGGCAGTCCTGTCGCTTCAATCTTGACTACTGCCACATCACTACGGCGATCCACGCCGATAATCTTGGCCTTGAATTCACGTTTGTCAGTTAATTTTACGATGACTTCATCAGCCTCATTCACCACGTGTGCATTGGTCAGAATGTAACCATCCGTGCTTATGATAAAACCGGAACCTAAAGATTGGGTCTTGAAATCCTGCTCACCCCCCGGGGCACCCGGCATACCTTTGAAAAACTGGTTGAAGGGATGGTCTTCCGGCAGGTTGGGAAAAGGCATGAAGTTGCCCGGCACACCATTCTGGTGGATGGTCTGGACGGTGCTGATGTTGACCACTGCTGATCCCTGTTTTTCCACCAGTTCGGTGAAGTCAGGGAGTTCCTTGGCTTGGATCGGCAAGGAAAACAAAGATAACAAGGCAAAAGACGCCAGAATTTTTTTCATCTTGGATTCACCCTAAATAAAAATTACTGAAACTTTTTTGAACAACTCCTGGAAGGCAGGCCTTCTGCACGCCTCAGCATAACGGGCTGAAAACGTCCAAGTTGCCGGTTCCTTGCGGCAAGGAATCTGACCAGCCACAAACCTGCCACCAATCCTAGCAGCGCTCCAGTCGAAGCATAGAGATCACGCATGGCGCCGGAATCTCCGGCCAAAGACATTGACCCCCATGCACCAAGGCAAAGCAGCAGCAAGGGGGGGGCGTAAACGATGAGGGCGCTACCTAGCAGCCCCCCTTCCTGCATGCCAATAATGACGCTTTCACCTGCTTGCAGATTCAGCGAATTTTCAGCGCTCAATCTACTTTTTCGGCCTGAGAAAAAACGCCCCCACAACGAAACCCCACAGCCTTGGGTCGAACCACAAAGTCCACAGGGTTGACTGCGCTCAATTTCCAGAACGGCTCTCGATCCGTCGACACCTATCACTTTGGCCTGCTCTTCTATCATGGGAATCCACACCAGCTTATTTTGCAGTTATAGAATTGGCAATCTGTAACAAGGTGGGTGCGGGGAGCTCTCCCAGCACTACAATCTGGTGATTTCCCACTGTTCTGGAAACCACATTGGTTGCCCCTTGTGCAATCGTGTTATTGCGTGGTTTTTCTGAGCGGTCAACAGGCTCGATAAAAAGAGATACAGAAGCCAAACCATCACAGAAAACCATATGTCGCACCGGTTGTGTCCTACCTGGCAACATGCGCATGACCTGCCTGACTTTATGAAACCCGGGGGGGAGCTGCCCGACTACCCAGCGATTATCTTCTTCGGAAAGTTTTACCGTTTGTTCAGGTTTAAGTTCGTAGGTTTTGTTCTGGTCATCATTCGGACGGAACCAATCCATACCTGCCATCGGCACCAGTTGCAATTGGCTGAATCCCACCTGCTCTACCACGTCACCACCATTGAGCAAGGCTGATTTCAATAACAGCCCACTTTCGGTATCCACCCAGAAGCGACTGGTATAACGGAGCGCATCATGGGGTGTGAGGGTAATAGCGATTGCCTCACGGGCAGCAACGCGCTCTGGCTCACCGGCACTGATTTGATAATTGGCCCTGAGTTCATCCCCCACGCGCGGCACAATTGCCGGGAAGCCACTCTGCATATGCCGCTTTTCAATCAGCATTTTTTCCTTTTTTGGCCGGTAAATGAGGGCATCATCCCCCTGCTTCAATACTTCTCGCGGGGCACCGTCAAGTACCACTACCCGTGAAAACTCACCTGACCCGCCCAGATTCGTATGGGTAATCTGCAATGAGGTCATGTTTTCACCAGCCTGGTAGACAAAAACCCCCTTGTAACTCAATTGCCTGGCCGCCTGTGCGGCTTTTTCCAGCATTTGCCAGGCATCACCTGCCCAGACAATCTGGGGCAGGCACAATAACAGTACGAAGCGTTTCAATTTCCGGATTCCGACAGGGAGGCATTCCTGATTTCGACACCATAGCGCATGGGATTGGCGCTGGCATACTCATGATGAGCCAACATATAGTCATCAATCTTGTCATTAAGCGCATTCTGCTCGGCAGGAGATGCGGCATTCTGTGCCAGGCTTGGTGATGGTTGCCCCCCTCCAACCCCTTGGGCCTGCCAAACAATCCAGCCCACAAACGCAACTGCTGCAACAGAAGCCGCCATAGAGCTCAAGCGACGCTGGCCAAACCTGCTTGAAATCCTTGGTTGGGGTGCCAGCACTACGGGCTCGGATTTGAGTTTCTCGACCACTATCGGGGCGATGTTGTGGCCAGCGGAATCACCGCGCAACACATCACCAATGAGGTGATAAGTGCGCCAAGCCTTGGTCATTTCTTCTTGATGTATGACTGAATCCAACCAATGTGGGTTGGATTCCAAATCCATCTCGCTATCCATCAAGGCAGATAGCTGCTGTTTCATCTCATTCATAACAGTCACTCCTCGTTACCATCGCTTATCCTGCGGCGTATCCAACAAAGGCCGCAGTTTTTCCGCTATCGCCTCGCGTGCCCGGAAAATTCTTGAGCGCACAGTGCCTATCGGGCAATTCATCAGGCTGGCGATTTCCTCATAACTTAAACCTTCAATTTCACGGAGGGAAATTGCTGATTTCAGCTCTTCCGGCAAGGCTTCCATTGCATCATTGACGGTTTTGGCAATTTCTTTCCCCATGAGTTCAGTTTCCGGCGTATCCATCGTACGTAACTCATCGCCGTCTTCGAAATTTTCGGCGTCTTCCACTTCGATATCACTGGTCAGGTTGGGACGCCGCCCCATCGCCACCAAGTGATTTTTAGCTGTATTAATGCCTATGCGGTACAGCCAGGTGTAAAAAGCACTGTCACCGCGAAAATTGGGCAAAGCCCGGTAGGCCTTGATAAAGGACTCCTGCACTACGTCTTCCACCTCAGCTGAATCACGTATCATCCGCCCAAGCAAACGCCCCAGCTTGCGCTGGTACTTTTCAACCAATAGCGCAAACGCTCGCTGGTCACCACGCTGCACGCGCTCAACCAGTTGTTGGTCAATTTCACGGTCCCCCGTCAATGTTGCTCCCTGTTTTTATTGGTTTGCATTAACCTGCAGTATAGCTGCGTCCCCTGTACGCAGCCTAGAGACAACGCTACACTGCGATTGGTTCATTCCAAAAGTGATTTCACCTTGCACAAATACGATGTCCTCATCATTGGCAGCGGCCTTGCCGGGCTGACACTGGCATTACACCTTGCACCAAAACTGAAGGTATGCCTAGTGACCAAGCACACCCTCAACGATAGCGCGAGTAGTTGGGCACAGGGTGGAATCGCCGCCGTGTTGACAGACGAAGATTCGATCGAAGAGCATATCCGCGACACCCTGGTGGCAGGAGCTGGACTTTGCGACCCGGAAGTCACCCGTTTTGTGGTGCAGCACAGCCGAGAAACAGTGGAGTGGTTGATCGGGCAAGGTGTTCCCTTCACCCGCGAAGATGGCAGCGACAGCTATCACCTGACCCAGGAAGGCGGGCACAGCCGCAGGCGCATCATCCATGCTGCTGATGCCACTGGACACGCCGTGCAGGAAACCCTGGTAGACAAGGTCAAGAAGCACCCGAACATTTCCTTGCTGGAAGACCATGTTGCCGTTGACCTGATCAGCGCAAAAAAAATCGGCAGGCGCAGCAACCGCTGCCTGGGTGCTTATCTGCTCAACAAGGCAAGTGGCAAAGTAGTGACTATAGGTGCAGCCAATACCGTGCTTGCTACCGGGGGAGCTGGAAAAGTTTACCTATACACCACCAACCCTGATGTATGCACAGGAGACGGTGTTGCCATGGGTTGGCGCGCCGGCTGCCGGGTTGCCAACATGGAATTTGTGCAGTTTCACCCGACATGCCTGTTCCACCCCAAGGCCAAGTCATTTCTGATTACCGAAGCAGTCCGTGGCGAAGGCGGCATCCTCACGTTGCCGGATGGCACGCGCTTCATGCCAAGCCATGACCCGCGTGCAGAACTTGCCCCCCGCGATGTTGTCGCCCGCGCCATAGACTTTGAAATGAAAAAGCGTGGGATTGATTGCGTATATCTCGATATTTCACACAAACCTGCGGATTTTGTACTGTCACACTTCCCCACCATCTACCGTCGCTGCATTGAACTTGGGCTGGATATTACTAAAGAGCCTATCCCTGTGGTGCCTGCTGCCCATTACAGTTGTGGTGGTCTGATGACTGACCTGCATGGCCGCACCGACATGCCCCGCCTGTATGCGATAGGTGAAACGGCCTGTACCGGCCTGCACGGAGCCAATCGACTGGCCTCTAACTCGTTGCTGGAATGCCTGGTATTCGCCAAGGCGGCAGCACAAGACATATTGTCCCAGCGTGCTTCCCCTATCCCGATATTGCCTGATTGGGACGAAAGCCGAGTCACCGATGCAGATGAGGAGATTATCATTACCCATAACTGGAGTGAGTTACGACGCTTCATGTGGAATTATGTCGGGATTGTACGTACCAACAAGCGCCTGACCCGCGCCATGCACCGTATCAACCTACTTCGCGACGAAGTGCATGAGTTTTATCGCAACTTCCGTGTCAATTCCGACCTGATTGAACTGAGGAACTTGCTCCAGGTCGCGGAACTCATTGTGAAAAGCGCCATGGAACGCCATGAAAGTCGCGGACTACATTACAGCAAGGATTATCCGGACGTACTACCGGATGCAATCCCTACTGTACTTACGCCTTCTAACTATTACAGCTTGCTAGACACCCCACACGGAGAGTAGCGATAAAACAAAAGGGCCGGTTCCCCGGCCCTTTTTTTATTCGCATTAATGGTTATCAAACCTGCATGTTCATGACGTCCTGATAGGCAGCCGTCAATTTATTGCGCACTTGCACCATAGTCTGGAATGAAAGGCTGGCCTTCTGCAGGGAGATCATCACTTCCTGCACATTAACGCCGGGCTTGCCCAGTTGGAATTCCTCGGATTGAGTTTTGGCATGACTTTGCACTTTGTTGACATGCTCAATGGCCCCCTTGAGCATACCGGCAAAATCTGCCGTTGCTACGTTTTGTTGCGGCGGAGTTTTGCCGGCGGCAACTGCCGCTGCCGCATTTAACTGACTCACCAACTGGTCTATTGCTCTAGTATCCATGTGCTTTCTCTAGCTATTCATACTCTTTAACAGCGGACGGCACTTTAGACCGTCACCGACATTAAAGCAATTACCGTTCCAACTTTACTTTCCTTCACGGTAATGCTGAAGTTTGTGCCTCAGCGTCCGCTCACTCATGCCTAGCTTTTGAGCAGCCAGTTTACGCGAACCATTGACGGATGCCAACACATTCATGACATGCGCCTTTTCCAACGATTTCAGATCATTACCCGCAGCCTCCTCACCAAGCTGAACCACCTCAGCCTGAGGCACTTCAGCCGACAAGTGCAAGTGCTCAGGGTGAACTGTGTCGCCATTGGATAAAATCACTGCCCGCTGAATCACGTTTTCCATTTCGCGCGTGTTTCCCGGCCAGCTATAACGCAGCAATATTTGCTCTGCTGCCGACGAGAAATGCATGATTCCCCGCTCCATACTGGCAGCCATGCCAGACAAGAAATGACGCGCCAAGGGCAGGATGTCCTGCAATCGCTCCCTTAATGGGGGAATGTGCAAGGGAAACACATTGAGCCGGTAATAAAGATCTTCGCGGAAACTGTTCTTGGCGACTTCTTCTTTCATGTCGCGGTTAGAGGTGGCGATAATACGCACATCCAGGGCAATGGGGCGGTGCCCGCCCACACGCTCGACTTCCCGCTCCTGTAATACGCGCAGCAGTTTGGCTTGGAGCGCCAACGGCATTTCGGATATTTCGTCCAGCAACAGCGTGCCGCCCTGTGCCTGCTCGAACTTGCCCGCCTGTGACTGTGTGGCGCCGGTGAAAGCCCCCTTTTCATAACCGAACATGGTAGCCTCCAGCAGGTTATCGGGAATGGCCGCACAATTCACCGCCACAAAAGGTTTGTCTGCTCTGGAAGAATTCTCATGGATGTAACGCGCCAGCACTTCCTTGCCGCAACCGGATTCACCAGTAATCATTACCGTAGCAGGAGTAACTGCGACACGTTGCGCCATCCCGTAAACCGCGCTGCTAGCGGGATCGTCGGTAATAGCTGCTTTTTTTCCGGTCTCCGGCATAGTGGCTGGCAACATCCAGCGCGCTACCCTGCTTAACAACTCCTCAACCTCGAAGGGCTTGGAGAGATAATCACATGCCCCTTCGCGCATTGCTTCAACTGCCTGGGAAATTTCACCATAGGCCGTCATCAACAACACAGGAATCTGCGGCCAGCGCGACTTAATTTCATGCAACAAGGTCAATCCAGTCATGTTAGGCATCTGGACATCAGTAATGACCAGCCCTGCACTTTGCGATTTCAGCACTTCAACCGCTTCCGCACCATCCTGTGCAGTCAGCACCGTATAACGTGAAAGTTTCAGGGTGTCCGCCAGCGCATCCCGCAGATCATCATCATCTTCAACGATTAAAATAGGCAATGTTTTCATTTTTTAACCTTGGGTAATCGCAGGTAAAACTCGCTTCCGGACCCCAGCCTGGATTTTACGGATATATCCCCACCATGAATTTGCGCAACTTCCCGGACAATCGCTAACCCCAATCCAGTTCCCTCGGTACGAGTGGTAAAAAAGGGCTCGAACAATCGCTCCAGAATGTCTGGCGGAATGCCGCGACCGTTATCCTTGACCAAAAACACAACTTCCGCCCCTTTTTCCAAGGTGGCGCTCAAACGCACACAACCGCTCCCAGAACACGCCTGCATGGCGTTCGCCAACAAATTTGTCAGAGCGCCTGCAATGGCTTCACGGCTCCCATTAATAATGGCCTCATCCACTTTGCATAGGGTTTCAAACTCTACCCCATGTTGCGCCATTTGAGGCTCAATCACTTGTTGGACTTCCGAGAGCAACTCTTCCACCAGGATAGGCTCATGCGCCCCCTTCCCACCCCGGACAAACACCAACATATCCTTAATCAGGGCTTCCAAATGCCTGAGCCTACCCAACGCCTTGTCAATAAAACGTGAGCGCTCCTCGTCGGCAAGGGAGGCATCGCGCAAGTTAGACGTATATAAAAGTGCGGTTGAAAGTGGAGTCCGAAGCTGGTGCGCCAATGCCGCGGCCATTTCCCCCATCGCAGAAAGACGCTTGTGCCTTTGTAGTTGGGCTTCCATCTCGTGGGCTTCCGTGATGTCCTGCAACAGCATAATGACCCCGCCACTCCCCTCCCTCTCATTTCTTGAAATGCTGATACGCTTTTCAGCACCTTTAAGCATCCACTCCCCCGGCGTAGTTGTAGCCCCCAATGAGGCCTTCTCTATCTCTGGCCAGACCAGTCCGATCAGTTGCGCTCCCAAGAACTTGATAGCAGCAGGATTCGCCTCTTCCACCACTCCATGCGAGTCAAGCACAATGACCCCTCCCGGCAAAGCATCCAACAATTGGGATAAGCGTTGGGATAAAGCCTCTTTTTCTTCATACTGTTGCCGCAACGCACCATTGGCAATGGCCAATTCCTGCGTCAGGCCTTCCGCTTTTGCCTGCAATTCGGCATAAGCCACAGTAAGCTGCTCAGAAACCTGATTAAATAAGGCAAACGCCTGCTGGAGCTCTTCGGGCGATGATGGAAGTCCGTTGGAATTCGACATATGCTGCTGTAAATTAAATTTAGACTGAAGTATAGTTGCATGACAACACCAACACCTAAAAAATTATAGGGAATAATTCACATGTTTTTTTCGGGGCGTGCAAAACAACTCGAAGCGATGCGCGAGCAAGTATCCCAGCTGGAATCGGAAGTAGCGCGCCTTCAAGGAGAAAATGCTTCTCTGGCAAATGCGCGGGAAGTTTCTGCACGCAATGCAAGCGAACTTCGATCACAGCTCGCGATAAATCAGCGCGTCTTCCAAAACGTACTCTCCCTCAACACATCACTGTCTGAGTTTCAGAAATCCCTGTTTAGCCTTGCTGTACGTCTAAAGAGCGACGAAGCAAGCGCTGTAAAAGCAGCCGACACCTCTGATGAAAGCCGCAAATGTTTGGAGCAGATTTCCCAAAACCTCCATGACATGTCAGTCCATACTCAGGAAACAGCCGCATGCGCCTCGCGCCTCAGTGAACGTGCAGACCAGATTGGCGGAATTGTGCGAATCATCAAGGAGATCGCCGACCAGACTAATCTGCTGGCGCTTAATGCGTCTATTGAGGCCGCCCGAGCCGGAGAGGCCGGAAGAGGTTTTTCGGTTGTTGCCGACGAAGTGCGAAAGCTGGCAGACAGGACTTCGACCGCTACCACGGACATTTCAGACCTGGTAAGAAGTATTCAGCAGGAGACCGCCCAGGCTGAGTCTCAAATGATCACAAACTCGACTGACGCTGACCGCTTCAGCCAGGATGGCCTTGTCGCCACAGACTCCATGAAATCCTTGAGGGGCGTCGCCCACAACCTGGAAACATCGGTGGCATCCAGCTCCCTCCGAAGCATTATCGAAGTCTTCAAAATGGAACACCCCATCATCAAGTTTGAAGTTTACCGCGTCATTATGGGTATCGATGGATCTGCTGATTATGAAGTGCCTGACTTTAGATCCAGCCGGTTTGGCAGGTGGTACTACGAAGGTCGTGGCAGGGCATGTTTCTCCCATCTTGAAGGCTTCAAGGAAGTTGAAGCACCCCACGTGAATGTATATAACCATGGCAAATCAGCCCTTTCCAATTTTCGGGCTGGCAACTTGGATCAAGCACTCAATGAGCTCGAACAGATGGAATCTGCCAGCATGGAAGTGCTGGCCTGTCTGGAAAAGATTGCTATTAGTGGAGAAAACGACCATTCACACTTATCGTAATCCAGTGCATAATAAGCCTCGCTACTTAATTCCAATGAATGGTGCGATGGTAATTTGTGCACATGATGGAGCCCTAAGATGTCCGAACTTCTAAAGCGTATTGATGCGCGCACCAAGCTTGCCGGCTCCAATAAGCTGGAAATGCTGCTTTTTTCCTTAGGCAAGGATGAGCGTACTGGTCGCGAGGAAACCTTTGGCATCAATGTATTCAAGGTTCGCGAGGTAATGCGAGTACCAGAGATCACCCATGCCCCTGACATGCCCCCGTCCGTAGAAGGCATGGTAAGCCTGCGTGGCGCACTGGTTCCTGTTGTGGATCTGTTGCGTTATGTCGGCATCCAAAATTCCAAGAAACCAGAAATCATGATCGTGACTGAGTATAACGGCCGTACTCAGGGGTTCTTGGTCGAAAGTGTGGACACCATCCTGCGCATTGACTGGTCAGCAATGAAAGTCCCTCCCGAAATGCTAACCGCCCAATTGGGTGGGCTTATCACAGCTGTCACCGAACTAAAGGATGGCCGCATTGTGATGATGATGGATGTTGAGAAAATCCTTGCAGAAACTTCCGGTTATGCCGATGACACTGCATTGGCCTCCATTAAACCCATCAGCGCCGAAAACCGTACTATATTTTTCGCTGATGACTCGATGGTGGCGCGTAAGCAGATTGAAAGAACTCTGGAAGCACTGGGGGTGAAGTACGTATTTGCCACCAATGGCAAAGAGGCTTGGCAAGAATTAAGTAAAATAGCCAGCAGAGCCGAGGTTCTCAACCAAAAAGTAACAGACTATATCCAGCTGGTGCTGACTGATGTTGAAATGCCAGAAATGGATGGCTACGTTTTAACCAGGAACATTAAGAGTGACCCACGTTTTGCCGGGATTCCCGTTTTGATGCATTCATCGCTCTCAAGTGATGCCAATGCGCAACTGGGCAAATCAGTTGGGGTTGACGAATATGTTCCAAAATTTGAGCCCCATAAACTAGCAGAAGTGCTGACCCGTCTGCTAGTGCCGGCTTCCCAGCACTAGACCGTTAAGGCCTTGATGAGGAAATAGCTGATGTCAGAACAGGATTTCAACTTAATTGACGCAGTAGATGGCCACACCAAACTTGCCGGATCCAACAAGATGGAAGTCTTGTTATTCTCACTTGGAGGCCACGAGATATTTGGCATTAATGTGTTCAAGGTGCGCGAAGTTACACAAACTCCGACCATCACCAAGACACCCAATGTCCCACGCGGAGTTAAGGGATTCATTTCTCTCCGCGGCAACATCATTCCTGTGATTGCCCTTTCAAGTTTTATAGGCTTGAACAGCAACGCAATCTGCAGCAATGAGACTTTGATTGTCACCGAATTCAGCCAGCACACCCAAGGCTTTCTTGTGCACAATGTGGATCGTATTATTCGTGTTGACTGGGAAAAAATAAAACCCCCGCAGAATATGCTAGGTGGCAATGAAAGTATGGTAACCGCCATCACCGAACTGCCAGACGGCAGGCTGGTATCTATTCTTGACGTTGAGCAATTACTCTCACTGGTCGTTGGTGAAGACAAGATCCCTGAAATTGCCCCAATTGATGCCATTGAGGATCGATTTGTATTTTTTGCGGATGACTCGGCTGTTGCCAGAAAATCAATCGTTTCAGTTTTGGACAAACTTTCGGTGAAATACCAGCAGGCCCATAATGGTGCTGATGCCTGGGACAAACTTAAAGCGATGGCGGGGCGCTCTCAACAGGAAGGCCGTCCTCTCCATCAAACGCTCAGGTTAATTCTGACCGATGCTGAAATGCCAGAAATGGATGGATATGTATTGGCAAAAAATATCAAAGCTGACCGCCGCTTTGATGGCATTCCTGTGGTAATGCATTCATCATTGTCATCGCAAGCCAATCGCAATATGGGATTACAATCAGGCGTAGATACCTACGTGCCAAAATTTGACCCAGTTGCACTGGCTGAGACATTGCGTCCTTTGCTTGTATGATTGGCAAAACCGTTTAAAAGAAAGTAATGGAGTAAATAAATGCCTGATAAGAATATGAAATTTCTAGTGGTGGACGACTTTTCAACAATGCGACGAATTGTCCGCAACCTGTTGAAAGAACTAGGCTTCACTAATGTTGAGGAAGCAGAAGATGGTGTTTCCGCACTCAACAAACTAAAAAGCGGTAGGTTTGAATTCGTTGTTACCGACTGGAACATGCCCAATATGACAGGGCTGGAATTGCTTGCCAACATACGGCAAGACCCCATGCTTAAGGATCTGCCTGTACTGATGGTCACAGCCGAAGCAAAACGGGAAAACATCATTTCTGCTGCACAAGCAGGTGCAACGGGTTATATCGTAAAACCATTCACTGCCAGCACCCTGGAAGAAAAATTAAACAAGATTTTCGAGAAACTGGGAATTTAAGGAGTAAGTTGTGGCTACCGATACCTCTGATGCAGATGATCTGGAAGCGCTATTTGATAGCATTGCCGGTTCAATACCCGTTTCCAGCCCCGAGCCAGTGGCCCAAGCACAACCCGAGCCCGCAACTCAATCAGGCGGAACCCCCGCCCAAAATGGTGATGTCGCACGCGCCCTGCATGATGCAATAGCCGCCATTGGCAATGAACAACTTAAACAAGCAGAATCAACTGCAGGCAAAATACGCAGTTCAATTGATTCTGCAAAAACAGTTAGTGATTCAATCGAGTCCGGTGCAAATCAACTAGCCTCTAAATGGCAGCAACTGATGGATGGCAAGTTAAGTGTTGAAGAGTTCAAAGCGCTGGCTGCGGAAACCCGTAGTTACTTGCAAGAAGTTCCCGCAAAGACAAAAACGGTATCAAGCCAACTGTCTGACGCAGCATCCCTCACTGACTCTTTGCCTGTAAAACAACTCGCAGGGCTGGCTCAGCAGGCAGAGCAATTGAAGTCGGCTTTGGGATCCTAGGGATCCGTAACACTCTGCTACAGAAGGAATTACCATGAGTGATTTTGCTGGAATGGAGGACATGCTGCAGGACTTCCTGACGGAAGCCTCTGATCTGCTATCCAACGTTGACAACAAACTGGTTGACCTTGAGAAACGACCAGATGACAGGGAATTGCTCAACGAAATTTTCCGTGGTTTCCATACCATCAAAGGAGGCGCTGGTTTTCTGAACGCCTCGGAAATGGTCAAGTTATGCCATCGTACCGAGAATCTGTTCGACAAACTCCGCAACGGACAACTGGCGCTTGATGCATCCATCATGGACGTTATCATGAATGCCACCGCTGGCGTACGTGAAATGTTCGGCGAACTATCTCAATCCAGGCAGCCCTCTCCAGCCGATCCTAACGTCCTTTCGGCAATTGAAGTGCTACTTGATGGTGGCAGTGTTCCAGCACCCGCGGCGGCCCCGCAAACAGCTGCACAAGCGATGATGGCGCCTGCTAGCGCCACTGCACCAGCAGCCAGCACTGACGGTGGAGTGGACTGGAACGCCCTCTACCAAGGATTATTAGGTGCAGCAGCCCCGGCTACTGCACCTGCCGCCGCCGAGGCTCCCAAGCAGGTAATGACACCCGCCGCCGCCGCGCTGGCGCCTGCACCCGCGAAGCCCGCGCCTGCCAAGCCAGCTGCAGCGGCAATTCCTGCTGCAAAAGACACTACCATTCGCGTGGACACCGCCCGTCTGGATCAGGTGCTTAACCTTTCCGGTGAAATCGGCCTGGTCAAGAACCGGCTGACTTCCATCCGGTCTGCCATGTTGCAAGGCAAACTGGATCACGAAACCATCAAGCATCTGGACGAAACGGTCAGCCAACTCGACTTGCTGGTGGGTGACCTGCAAAGCGCTGCCATGAAAACGCGCATGCAGCCGATCGGCCGCCTGTTCCAGAAGTATCCACGTTTGGCACGTGATCTGGCGCGCCAGTTGGGCAAGGATGTGGAACTGGTGCTAATTGGTGAAGAAACCGAAATTGACAAAACCATGATTGAGGATTTGAACGATCCTCTTGTTCACTTGATTCGTAATGCGGTGGATCACGGCGTGGATAGCCCGGAAGAGCGTAAAGCTGCTGGAAAACCGCCCAAGAGCATTATCAACCTGTCAGCAGAGCAAATTGGCGACAGCATTGTGATTGAAATTGTGGATGATGGCCGCGGCATCCGCCCCGACGTGATTCGCAACAAGGCGATTGAAAAAGGCCTGATTGACGCGGAAACCGCCAATACGCTGGATGAGCGTCAATGCCTGCAATTGATTTTCCTGCCGGGCTTCTCCACCAAGGATCAGATTTCCGACGTTTCCGGGCGCGGCGTGGGCATGGATGTGGTCAAGACCAACATCATGAAGCTCAATGGCCGCATTGATATTACCTCTGTGGTTGGCAAGGGCTCCGTATTCCGCATCAACCTGCCGCTGACCCTGGCCATCCTGCCGGTACTCATGGTGCGTCTTGGTGAGCAACCTTTTGCCGTTCCGCTCTCCATGGTGCGGGAAATTATCCCCATCCGTCCTGGCGACGTTCAGCAGGTTTCCGGCAAAGCCACCATGGTGGTTCGCGATGAGGTTCTGCCTATCCGTACACTGGCGGGACTGATCGGCTGGGAAGAAAAGTCGGTACCGGCATTTGGGGTGCTGATCCAGTCAGGCGACACCATCTTTATCATGGCAATTGACAGCTTCATCGGCCAATCCGATGTGGTGATCAAATCCTTGCAAGACATCAAGCCTCAAGGGATTGCCGGAGCAACGCTGACAGGTGACGGCACTATCGTACTGGTGCTGGATATGGAGGCGTTGCTCACCATGCAAACCCAGGAAACACGCGCCACGCTGTTCGCCTAATCCGTTTAGCCAGGGTGCAGGTGCACCCTGGCTGATTGAGTTTTTTATGTACCTCCCTACCGAGATTTACTACCTTATCGCCCTAAGCATGGTCGCATGGTTCTGGCTGGGTAGCATGCAAGCAAAAGACTCTGCCATCGCCGCCGGCAGGCAAGCTGCCGAACGTTATGGTTTGCAACTATTGGACGAAACCGTTGAAATCAAGCGGCTGTGGGCGGCCCGAGATGCGGGTGGGAGGCTCCGTTTCATGCGAACCTATGCTTTTGAGGTCAGTGATACCGGTGCCAACCGTCTGTCGTGCACCCTCACCCTGCTAGGCAATCGTCTTGAGCATTTAGACATTCCTCCACACCGGGAAATCTTGCATTAGTCCAATGTACATTGGCCGATTTGCCCCCTCCCCTACCGGACCATTGCATTTCGGTTCTTTGGTCGCAGCCGTTGCCAGTTACCTTGATGCAAAAAACCATCAAGGAAAATGGCTGGTCAGGATTGAAGACATTGACCCGCCTCGAGAGATAGCGGGAAGCACTGAGCAAATCCTGAGAACCCTGGAAGCATTTGGTATGTTTTGGGATGGTCCGGTAATGTACCAAAGTACTCGCATTGCCGCTTATGAAACAGCCTTGGCACAGCTTGACCGTCAGGGGTTGATTTACCCATGCACCTGTTCCCGTAAGGAAGTTGCCAACGCATCAACCACTGGTATTGAGGGTCCCATTTATCCCGGAACCTGCCGCCAAGCGGCGGCTCATCCAGAAAGAGCAGCCTTCGCTTGGCGGATTCGTACAAATTCAAATGTTATGCGTTTTGAAGATGTTATCCAGGGTGCACAGGCACAGCAACTGGAACAAGAGATTGGCGACTTTGTGCTAAAAAGGGCTGATGGACTATTCGCGTACCAACTGGCAGTTGTGATCGATGACCATGAGCAGGGGGTCACTAATGTCGTACGTGGCTCAGATCTGCTAGCCTCGACACCAAGACAAATCTACTTGCAGAAAATGATGGGGCTCCCTACCCCTGCTTATGCACATGTCCCCATCGTTACCAATGCGAAGGGTGAAAAGTTAAGCAAGCAAACCCTGGCAAAACCAATACAAAGAGCCAACCCCGAGGCATCTCTCTGGCAGGCGTTGCATTTTCTCGGCCAGAGCCCTCCAGAAAGCTTATGCCATGAACCCCTGAACAATATCTGGGGATGGGCAATGTCACACTGGGATATCGTCAGAATTCCCAAACAAATCAGCAGCCCAGAGCCTGCTTCTCATATAGCCAATTTGGCCTGAACTTGTGAAACCTGGAATTGGCCAGCTAACCCCATCAGTTTTTGTGAAGTCTGCTTTGCTTGTGCCACGCTAAAATTCAATTCATCCAGCGCCCCTCGCATGGATTCGGTAACCGCTGCTACACCTTGCACTCGATTCCCGTATTGGTAAGCACTATCTGCAATACCCTGAATCAGCACAAACATACGCTCAAGAATCTCCTGCATGTCCGTGTTATCAGAAGCAGCTTCCTCTGCAAGCCTCAAACCATCTTCCATGCCAGCTGATCCAGTTTGCATGATATGTACCGCATCCCTAGCCTGACCTTGCACCGTACTTATCATCTGGCTGATCTCATGCGTTGCCTTCGCAGTTCTTTCCGCCAGTTTGCGTACCTCATCTGCAACTACAGAGAATCCACGGCCAGCCTCACCTGCACGGGCAGCCTCAATCGCTGCATTCAGGGCTAACAAATTAGTCTGGTCAGCAATCTCATTAATCACCATAACAATTGCACCAATTTCTTCTGTGCTGGTACTCAATTTCTGGATAGTTTGTGAAGACTTCTCAATTGAGGAACGAATCCCTTGCGTACGCTGTTTGACCAAACCAAACTGTTTCTTGGCCCTATCTACGGCAAGCTGCATTGCAGAACGAATCTCATCCGTTGTCTTATTGGCTGAATTGATGTCCGCCATTTGTTTTTGTAACGACTCCAAAATCTCCTGCATAGCATTCAACACCTGATTACTCGCGGAAGTGGCTTCCTGATTCCGATCCAGCATCTGCTGCTGGCTTTCACTCATCTCTTTGGTAGCCAGTATCACCCTGCTGACAGTTCCATCCAGGCTATCAATAAAACTATTGATCCATTGCGCCATGACCGAAGGCTCGTCAGTTGCAGCCTGGGTACGTTCAAGCCGCTGAGAGAGATTACCTCCTCCTTCCGCAAGGCTTCTAATCACTCTCGCCATCAGCCGCAAACGCTCTGTCATTGGTTGGGAACCCGATTTGTAAAACATCAGTGCGCCTAAACCCAGCATGCCTAAATCAAGCATTTCAGCCTGTAGGACGTTTAAACTCATCCAGTAACCAATGCCTGCCCGCAAGGCCCAGAGAAAAAAGGCTATTTCAAGATAAATTCTCATCATGCGGAAGTTTACTGATCTGAAACGATAAGCCTCTTCAAGATCCGCCTCACACATCATGCCCCACGTATCCTTTGAGCCAGGCATTTGGAAAGTCACACCCTTTCCAATTACCGGGATATGTCGATAGTCCGAGTAGCCAGGATAGGTTACGTACATGTTTTCACTATTTTTGATGGTTTCACGGACACCTGGGTGCAGTTTTCCAGTCGCCGGATCTGTAAAAATCAATTCCAGTTCGGTATGATTTTTCACCTTAACCACGCCATACTTCGTTCGCACTCCATCTTTCAGGTTATCTCCAAGGCTAAAGGTCTTGTCTTCAAACCTTGATCTCGACAATGCTGTTCCCTGTTTGATATCCGGATTAAATACAGAGTTAACCATGAAGATGTAATTATCCCCAGACTCAATAAAAATATGCCCAGCCTCTCGCTGGATCAAATCTCCTATTACATCATTTGGAACCCGCCCACAAAGGCACCCAATGAGATTTCCATTCAAGTGCAATGGGTAATAAAACATCATGGTAACTGCATCATGGAACCGAGAGCTGGATGGACCTATAAGCAATGTATTTGGATCAACATATGGACCATGCAGAAATCGACCTTTCAGGCCCGAAGATATGGCAGTAGCAGGCAGATCTCGGGCACCCAGTCTTTTGGAATAAGTTGAGGCCGTTACCTTTCCATCGGTATCAATTACAAACAGCTCGGAGAAATCTGGTGCTTTAGTAATTTTTCCCTGCAACCCAGGCAGGCTTCCTCCGGCAATATCTCGTAAAATCTCATTGGAAACAGTTTCAAGAAACGACCACTGGTAGGAGGCCCAACCTTTGAGAATTTTGACGCGCGTTGCGGCAATACCCTCGAAAGTTTGTTCAAGCACTGGATATCGCCTTTGATTGAGCCAACACGCCCACCCCATCGCCAGTTTTCCGGTCTTGCCAAACCATGGAAGCCAGCTACGTTCGCTGGCCGATAAATTCATGTCCGCGCTCTTTTTCATTTTTTATTTCTATAAGTATTGTGGATATTAAACACATGAACCAAACCCGCTTCTTCGAATTAGCAAAACTCAAGCCAGATATAATATTTCTATAAAATTCAATTTGTTAAATTGATTACCGTTTCCCCAATAAGTCGTCACCGATTAATACATACCCATTCTCGCCCCAATCTGAGGCAGTAAGCACCATAGTGGAAATGATATGATTGCAATCATCAAGATAACCCGTTATTACAGTGATAGCCCCTGACCAACTCGAGCGATTTATTTTTGAAAATACTGCTGTCCGCGGTAACTTGGTTCGCCTCAATAGCACATGGCTCAACATTATTGAGAGGCATGACTATCCGCTAATTCTGCGCAAACTGATCGGAGAATTATTGGCAGCGTCCGCCTTGCTGGCTGCCACCCTCAAATTCAAGGGCTCCCTCATACTCCAGATACAGGGCAAGGGAGCAATTTCCCTCCTCGTCGTGGAATGTACTTCTGATCTGGGGCTGCGCGCCACCGCAAAATGGGATGAAGGTATCAGTAACGACATCACCTTCAACGAACTGCTCGGCGGAGGCACTTGTGTCATCACACTGGTACCTGAAGACGGTGGACAAAGTTATCAAGGCATTGTGCCGCTGGAAGGTGAGAGTGTCGCGCAAATAATCGCTAACTATATGCTGCGCTCTGAGCAACTGGAAACTGCTATTTGGCTTGCAGTCAGCCCGGACTGCGCGACTGGCATGCTCTTGCAGAAAATGCCGGAACAGCCCATGCATGACCCGGACGACTGGAACCGCGTCGTACAACTGGCTTCAACAATACACGCTGAGGAATTGACCGGAATAGAGGCTGGCATCCTGTTACACCGCCTCTTCAATGAAGATGACATTCGACTGTTTGATCCGCAACCCGTGCGTTTTCAATGCACCTGTTCCAGCAAAAACGTGGCCTCTGCCCTGCGCATGCTGGGCAAGGATGACATGATGGCGCTATTGAGCGAACGGGGGAAAATCGAGGTAAATTGCGAATTCTGCAACCAGCGCTATGAATTCGACACGATCGACGTCGAACAGATATTCAGTGCTGAAGTGTCGGCACCTACCAGCCGGATGCGGCACTAGCCGCCTGCCTGTCGTTGCCTGACGGCTTCAAACAGGCATATGGCGGCGGCGGCGGCCACGTTTAATGACTCCATTGCTCCCGGCATGGGAATCCGCACCTGCTGGCTGGCCAATGCGGCCAAGTCTGGTGATAACCCAGCTCCCTCGTTACCCAACAACACTGCCACAGGTTGTTTCAAATCCACCTGATAAAGGCTGGTTCCTGCTTCCGGCAGCATCGCCAGCGTCGCGCCATTGAACTGGCGCACAAACTCAGGCAAACCAGTGTTTGTATAAATCTCCAGCAGAAAATGCGCCCCCATGCCTCCACGCAGCACTTTGGGCGACCACGCATCCACGCATCCCTTGGAAAGATATGCCTGCCTCACCCCGGCCGCAGCAGCAGTACGCAGAATTCCGCCCAAGTTGCCGGGATCCTGGATGTCCTCCAGAGCAATACAAAAATCAGCCACTTTGCTTGGCCGCACATCGGGAATGCCAATCACCCCCAGAACACCGCTGGCATTTTCTACCGGAGAAATTGCCTGAAACAAGCGCTCTTCCAGCAAAAACACCGGAAAACTGGCGTTTACGGAAAGGAATGCTGCAACCTCCGCCTGCCGGATACCGGCCTCTGTCGCCACCACATACTCTGGTAATGCACCATTCGCAATGCTTGCCTGTAGCAGATGGATACCGTCCAGCAGGGTTTGACTATTTTTATGGCGCTCGCGCGATGACTCAGCCAGTTTCCTAAGCTGCTTGTAGCGAGGGTTAGCAGAAGATTCAATTTTAATCATGGGAATATTGTTGCAAAAAACACACTATCTATTTGAAAAAGATTGATTTCCATGATGGAATCCGATAAATTTTCGCGTAAAGATTTCTGCTCAGGGAAACTATAACAAATGAAACTCTTAAACACTTGGATTATCGCATTCATCCTGGCTGCCACAGCGACAACGGCACAAGCCGTGGATAGCATGTCTATCGAAGGCGGCACCTCGTTCAGTAGCCGGGGAGACGATACCGACATGGTACGTGCAGGGGTGCAATGGGACTGGGGGGTGAAATGGTTTGAGCACGAATCCTGGTACCTGACGGGCTATTGGGATTTGTCCTTGGGTTATTGGCACACTGACGACAAACTGGATAACCACGACGTGGTGGATTTTGGCTTTACACCAACCTTCCGGCTGCGTTCATCCGCCACTTCAGGATTCATCCCGTATGCCGAATTTGCCGTTGGTGCCCACTACCTGACTGACAAGGATATTTCCGATAAGCGTAAATTCAGCACCAACTTCCAGTTTGGCGACCATATTGGCTTGGGCTTCATGTTTGGTGACAAGGGGCAGTATGACCTCAGCTACCGCTTGCAGCATCTGTCAAATGCCAGCATTGACAGCCCCAACCCAGGCATCAACTTTAATCAGATCCGCTTTCAGTACCATTTCTGATCGCCATGCCTGAAAATAAAAAAGCCGGGCTATCCCGGCTTTTTTATTTTCCTATCACTCAGGTGTTCTGAATCACAATGTTCGGGAACTTGCCGCTGTGATCCTGTGCCATTTGTGAAATCCTCACCGCAACACGCCGCGCAATCTGCTTGTAGGCATTGGCAATCTTGCCTTCCGGGTCAGCCACCACAGTGGGTTTACCGCTATCCACCTGCTGGCGAATGGTGATGTCCAGTGGCAGGCTGCCCAGCAATTCCACCTCATAATCCCGGCACATTTTCTCGCCGCCACCGGCACCGAATATGGGTTCCTCGTGCCCGCATTTGGAGCAGACATGCGTGCTCATGTTTTCCACGATTCCCAGTATGGAAACGCCCACCTTCTCGAACATTTTCAAGCCTTTGCGCGCATCCAGCAACGCAATATCCTGCGGCGTGGTCACAATCACCGCACCGGTCACCGGCACCTTTTGCGACAGGGTAAGCTGGATATCACCGGTACCTGGCGGCAAATCAATGACGAGATAATCCAGATCGCGCCAGCGCGTTTCGCGCAGCAATTGCTCCAGCGCGCCCGTCACCATAGGGCCGCGCCACACCATGGGCGTATCCTGGTCAATCAGGAATCCAATGGACATCGCCTGGATGCCATACGCCTCCATCGGCTCCATGCTCTTCCCATCCGCACTTTCTGGCCGCCCCTCTATGCCCAGCATCATGGGCTGCGAAGGGCCGTAAATATCCGCATCCAGAATCCCAACCGTGGCCCCTTCGGCTGCCAGCGCCAATGCAAGGTTAACTGCCGTGGTGGATTTGCCCACTCCGCCCTTGCCGGAAGCCACTGCAATAATGTTTTTCACCCCTGGAATCATCTGTACCCCACGCTGGGCACTATGTGAAACGATCTTGCTGCTGACATTCACAAACACACTACCAATGCCGGAAATAGACTTCAGTTTGGCTTCCACCTGCTGGCGTACGCTTTCCGCCACGCTATTGGCGGGATAGCCCAGCACGATGTCCAGTGCGACATTATTGCCATCAATCCTGATATTTTTAGCGGATTTCCCGCTTATAAAATCTTTACCTGTATTAGGGTCGGTGATTTCCTTGAGAGCGGTCTGGATTTGCAGTTCTGAGAGCGACATAAAAGCTAGAATTCCCGAGTAATTAAATCAGGTATCCATTTTAGCGCCGAACCGCCGCATTTGCTAGAATAGCGGCATTTTTCAGGTATTCCAGCCACTTATGTCCGACCGCAAAATCCTCGTCACCTCTGCCCTGCCCTATGCCAATGGCAGCATTCACCTCGGCCATCTGGTCGAATACATCCAGACCGACATCTGGGTACGTTTCCAGAAAATGCAGGGCCACGAATGTCACTATGTTTGCGCGGATGACACCCACGGCACGCCCATTATGCTGCGGGCAGAGAAAGAAGGCATCACCCCGGAAGCCCTGATTGAACGCGTGCACGGCGAACACAGCGCCGATTTCCGCGATTTCCTGGTCGAGTTCGACAATTACTACTCCACCAACTCCGAAGAAAACCGTGGCTTTGCGGAAGGCATCTACAAGGCACTCAAGGAAAACGGCAAAATTGCGGTACGCACCATTGAGCAATACTACGACCCGGTCAAGAACATGTTCCTGCCGGACCGCTTTATCAAGGGCGAGTGCCCCAAGTGCCACGCCAAGGATCAGTACGGTGACTCCTGCGAAGTCTGTGGCGCCACCTACAGCCCCACCGAACTTATCAATCCGTATTCCGCCGTTTCCGGCGCAGCCCCGGTACGCAAGGAAACCGAGCACTACTTCTTCAAACTGTCCGAATGTGAAGATTTCCTGCGCGAATGGACACGCTCCGGCACCCTGCAGGAAGAAGCCGCCAACAAGATGGGGGAATGGTTCGCATCCGGCCTGTCCGACTGGGACATCTCGCGCGACGCGCCCTATTTCGGCTTCGAGATTCCCGATGCCCCCGGCAAATATTTCTACGTCTGGCTGGATGCCCCTATCGGCTACATGGCTAGCTTCAAGAACTTGTGCAGCAAGGTCGGGCTCAACTTTGACGAATACTGGGCCAAGGACTCCAAAGCCGAGCTCTACCACTTCATCGGCAAGGACATCCTCTACTTCCACGCCCTGTTCTGGCCCGCCACCCTGGAATACTCCGGCTACCGCACCCCCACCAAGGTGTTCTGCCACGGCTTCCTGACCGTGAATGGCGAAAAAATGTCCAAATCACGCGGCACCTTTATCACCGCCCGCAGCTACCTGGATCACGTCAAAAACCCGGAATACCTGCGTTACTACTACGCAGCCAAGCTCAACGGCACGATGGAGGACATAGACCTCAACCTGGAAGACTTTGTGGCGCGGGTGAATTCTGACCTAGTAGGGAAATACATCAACATTGCCAGCCGTACAGCAGGATTTATTAGTAAACGATTTGATGGGAAATTAGCCGAACTCCCGCCACAACCACAGCTCCTGCCTGATCTTCAGCGCATGGCTAAATCCATTGGAGCTCTTTATCAAGAGCGGAATTTTGCCCGTGCATTGAAGGAGATTATGGCGCTGACCGACCTGGCAAACCAATACGTTGATGGGTACAAGCCATGGGAGATTGCCAAACAAGATGGGCAAGAGGCACAGTTGCATCAGGTGTGCACAATCGCTCTTAATGCTTTCAGGATATTGAGCATCTATCTCAAACCGGTGTTGCCTGCACTGGTTGCTAATATCGAGCGATTCCTCAACATTCCCTCCTTGCAATGGGCGGATGCGAACATTTATCTATCTAACCACGCCATAGGCTCATACCAACATCTCATAACCCGTCTTGATCCCAAAGCCATCGAATCGATGGTAGTAGTCAACAAGGAAAGTCTGCAACCTGCGCCGCAAGCCCATTCCGAGCAGCGCCATGCTGAACACCAGCAGAAAGAAGCCAAAGCAGAAGCCGCCGCTGCGGAGAAGGAATGGGAGCCGTTCATTTCCATAGACGACTTCACCAAGGTGGATCTACGTATCGCCCGCATTGTGGAAGCCAACCATGTCGAAGGTGCGGAAAAACTGCTGCAACTCACGCTGGATATCGGCGAGGATAAACCGCGCAACGTATTCGCCGGCATCAAGTCGGCTTACGACCCTACATCGCTCAAAGGACGCCTCACCGTGATGGTCGCCAACCTCGCACCACGCAAGATGAAGTTCGGCATGAGCGAGGGCATGGTACTGGCTGCCTCCGACGAGCGTGGCGGGCCATTCATCCTTTCCCCGGATTCAGGGGCTATGCCCGGTATGCGGGTGAAATAGCACCCAACAAAAAAGCCCCGTAAACGGGGCTTTTTTGTTGGTAGAGCGTACTGTTACTTCTTGGCCTTATCCTTGGCGGCTGCGACCGGGGCAGCTGGCGCTGGCGCCTTGGCATCCTTTACCGTTTTGCTGGCTTTGCCTGCTGCCGCAGCCGTGGCATTGCCTACCGTAATATCTTTCTTGAGGTTACCCACGGTTTTCTTGCCAAACCCAGGTACCTTCTCCAAGTCATCCGCAGTCTTGAAATTACCATTCTTCTTGCGATATTCAATAATGGCCTGCGCTTTCTTGGGGCCAACACCATCCAGGGATTCCAGCTCCGCCTGCGATGCAGTATTCAGGTCGACTGCCGCAAACGCAGGCAGGCAAAATAACAGGGATGTTGCCAGTAAAACCAGAAGTTTCTTCATGCTTTTTCTCCTTTGTTGTT
>WBZT01000659.1_pt1 | contig 27180 bp, 26 predicted proteins | sample 5204241 | NCBI WGS metagenome assembly WBZT01 (sample SAMN12344358, study PRJNA552823) | activated sludge metagenome | biome: Activated sludge suspended growth; feature: Nitrification reactor; material: Wastewater; isolation source: activated sludge from nitrification reactor of wastewater... | reverse complement strand
CGGCTCGGCATGGCCATTCTGTTTATCACCCATGATCTGAGCATCGTCCGCAAGATGGCCGACCGGGTGTGCGTGATGCAGGCCGGCGAGGTGGTGGAAACCGGCGCGGTCGCCGAGTTGTTCGCCAACCCGCGACATCCTTACACCCGGCAATTGTTGGCCGCCGAACCCAGGGGCGAACCGCCCCCGGAGCGGGAGGATGCCCCGGAAGTGATGGTCGGCGACGATCTCAAGGTCTGGTTTCCGCTCAAGCGCGGCTGGCTGGGGCGGGTGGCCGATCACGTCAAGGCGGTCGATGGGGTCAAGGTCCGGGTGCGGGAAGGACAGACCCTGGGCGTGGTAGGGGAGAGCGGTTCCGGTAAGACCACCTTGGGATTGGCGCTGCTGCGGTTGTTGTCCAGCAAGGGCGCGATTTGTTTTCAGGGTCAGCGCATCGATGAGCTGTCCGGCAAGACGCTGCGGCCGTTGCGCAAGTCGATGCAGATTGTGTTTCAGGACCCCTTCGGTTCGCTCAGTCCCCGGTTGTCGGTGGGCGAAATCGTCGAGGAGGGTTTGCTGGTGCATGGCTTGGCCGGCGACCGCGCCGCTCGTCGTGCCCGGATTGCCCAGGCGCTGGAGGAGGTCGGGCTGGACCCGAACACCCAGGACCGTTATCCGCATGAGTTTTCCGGCGGCCAGCGCCAGCGCATCGCTATCGCCCGCGCCCTGGCCTTGCAGCCCCGCTTATTAGTGCTCGACGAGCCGACCAGCGCCTTGGATGTGTCGGTGCAGGCGCAGATCGTCGATTTGTTGCGCGAGTTGCAGCGTCGCCATCGCTTGGCTTACATCTTCATCAGCCACGATTTGCGGGTGGTGCGGGCGTTGGCTAATCATTTACTGGTAATGAAGAACGGCCGGGTGGTGGAAGCGGGTCCGGCGCGGCGGGTGTTCGACAACCCCGAACATCCTTATACCCAGGCGCTGTTGGCGGCGGCCTTGAACCTGGAAGCGACGGGTAATGGAGTGGTGGCGGTTTGACTTTGATGCATGCAAAGGGGGAGATCCGGCCCGGTTCGGTGTAAGCTTTTCGTGAAATCGTCTAATGGGGAGAACGGTTCGTGAAAGCTATCAGCCTCTTTTTGCCGCTGTTCGCGCTACCGGTTACGGCTGTGGCGGATGAATGTTTCTGCCTGGTGAACAAGGACGATCACTTTCGTCATAGCTGCGAGATGCAACAGCAAGGCCCCCGCCAAGTGGCGCAGTGCCGGGACGATGCGGGCCAGCCTTATAAGATTGATGACCTGACCGGCTGGACCCGGATCGCCGCCGGTCAGGGCCGCTGTAATCCGTGCAAACAGACGCTCAACGCCCGAGGCGGCGAGATTCGCGGCAATAACGACCCACAATCCGTCAAGGACGTCCCCCAATGAGCGCGTCCAGTGACCGAACCGCCGGCCTGTTGTTGTTCGATCTCGCCACCGAGACGGCGTTCATCACCGCTTTGGTGTACTTCACCGGCTGGACCTACGCCTACCACTACTTCGGTCATTTCAAGTTGGGCCTGCTGACGCTGGAGATACCCATCGAGTATTTCTTCGTCTACGGCTTTTGGGTCCTTAAGTCGTGGTGGTGGCTGGTGATTCCCTACGGACTCGGGATCGTGTTGTTGGCGTCCTGCGAACCCCGCCTGTCGCCCCGGCTGGATCGGATCAAGGCGGAACGGCCCCGGTTGCTCGGGCAGTTGCAGATCTTCGCGGTGTTGCTGGCATTTCTGGTGGCGTGGGGGCTGGCCTCGGTCAGCGCGGGGTGGTTTTACCAGGAACAACAGAGCAAAGGGTTTATAGCGTATCCGTTCGTGCGCGTCTGGCCGAACACGCCGCCGCCGGAAGATGCCACTTTGAAAGCGTTGTACGAGGAGTTACCCAGCGGCGTCTATCGCTTGCTGTTGGAGAACAAGGAAACCCTGTTTTTGTTCAAGCTGCCACCCGACGGCAAACCGGCCCGGTTGCCGGTGATTGAGCTGCCGTTGAAAGAGGTGAAACTGCTGCGGGTGTTGCCCTGACGGAGGAATCCCCTGATGAATTTCATGCTATCGTATTATCATGCAGCATGATTTTAACGGGTATTGAGGTGCAAGATGGCAGTGATCAAGACGGTCGGGCAAAGCGGGCAAATCGCCTTGGGCAAGGCTTATGCGGGCCGGCATGTGCTCATGGATGAGTTGGAGCCGGGCGTTTGGCTCGTGAAGCTGGGCGAGTTCATTCCCGATAGCGAGCGGTGGCTGCACGCGCCGGAGGTGAAGGCCGATCTCGATGAAGCCATCGCCTGGGCGGAATCGCATCCGGCGCTGGAAACCGATCTCGATGCGTTGGCAAAGCGCTTGCCATGAGTCCTTCCACAAGCGAGCCGGAGCAGGTCCGGCTCGATCTCAACAATCCGGTGTTTCAGCGACAGCTTTTCGCGTTACAAAAACCTCAGCAGCTCGGCGTGCTGGCGACGTTGCGGAAACTGGCGGATTTGCGTTGGCCACAGGTGTACCAAGATCGCGGGTTGAGGTGGGAGTTGATTCATTCCCGCAGCGGGCCAGATGGCCGTCGCTTATACAGTTTGCGGATCAGTCAGGAGTTTCGGGCGGTGGCCTATCGCGATGAAGGGGGATGGCTTCGCTTGCTGTCGCTACATCCCGACCACGATTCGGCATATCGGTAATGGTTTCATGTCGTCTTTGGCGAACGGGAGGTGTTCGTATGCAGCATTACGGTTATTGGCTGCTAGCAGGGTTGTTGTGCTGGGGCGCTGTCGTTCATGCCCAGGAGCAAAACAGTGAAGACTATGTCGGGGCTGTCACCGCCTATCTGCAAGAGGAAACCGGAAAAACGCCGCAATCACAGGAAATCGTCAGTCTGCTTAACAGATTTGTTGCCGCCAACTACCAGGAAGGTGACTACCGCACAGCGGTGACAGTTGCCGAACAGACTTATCGGTTCGCCGAGCAGCAACTTGGCCCCGAGCACCCCAATACCCTGAGCAGCGTCAACAACCTCGCAGCTTTATATGACTCCCAAGGGCGGTACGGGGACGCGGAACCGCTGTACCAACGGGCGCTGGCGGCGCGCGAGAAAGTGCTCGGCCCCGAGCACCCCAATACCCTGGGCAGCGTCAATAACCTCGCGGCTTTATATGACTCCCAAGGGCGGTACGGGGACGCGGAACCGCTGCTCCAACGGGCGCTGGCGGGTTACGAGAAAGCGCTCGGCCCCGAGCACCCGGATACTCTGCGCAGCGTCAACAACCTCGCAGCTTTATATAAGTCCCAAGGGCGGTACGGGGACGCGGAACCGCTGCTCCAACGGGCGCTGGCGGCGAGCGAGAAAGTGCTAGGCCCGGAGCACCCGGATACCCTGAGCAGCGTCAACAACCTCGCGGTTTTATATGACTCCCAAGGGCGGTACAAGGAAGCGGAACCGCTGTACCAACGGGCGCTGGCGGCGCGCGAGAAGGTGCTCGGCCCGGAGCACCCGGATACCTTGACCAGCGTCAACAACCTCGCGTTTTTATATCAAGCCCAAGGGCGGTACGGGGACGCGGAACCGCTGTACCAGCGGGCGCTGGCGGCGAGCGAGAAAGTGCTGGGCCCGGAGCACCCGGATACCCTGAGCAGCGTCAACAACCTCGCGTTTTTATATCAAGCCCAAGGGCGGTACGGGGACGCGGAACCGCTGTACCAACAGGCGCTGGCGGCGCGCGAGAAGGTGCTAGGCCCGGAGCACCCGGATACCCTGAGTACACAGCTCAATGACACAAGCAACCTGGTGAATCTCAAACAACCGAAACGCGCGTTGCAACTGCTGGAGCGCATGGAACCGCGCTTGCTGGAACTCGCCGCCTTGCAGTTGCGCCACACCCAACAAGAGCGGGTTCGGCGGATGTTTTTGACCAGCCAGTCGAACTTTCAGAATGTAGTGCTTACCTTGGCCTTGAGCCATCCCGAATCGGAATATCTCGATCTCGCTGCCAAGGTCATGTTGCGCTGGAAGCAGATTCAGGGCGAGGAAGAAGCCTTCCTGGCGCGGCTGGTGCGCCGCCGCAGCGGGCAGGATGCCGAAATCCGCGAACTGGCCCAGCAAATCGCCGAGTTGCGGCGCGACCTCAGCCACCTCGCCAATCTGCCCAAGCCGGATGCCGACTTGCAGCGCAAGAAACTGAACGAACTGGAAGCCCAGGAAATCCGGCTGGCGCAAATCAGCCGCGAATTCAACCGTCATTTGCAGGTGCGTAGCGCGAATGTGGATGACGTGCGCCAGTATCTCCCACGCGATGGCGGCGCGCTGCTGGAACTACGCCTACATTATCCGTTCGATTTCAAAACAGGAAAATGGGGTGAACCGCATTGGGCGGCGTTGCTGCTACCGGCGGCGGGCGAGCTGTCCTTGCACGATCTGGGGCCGGTGGCGGAGACGCAAGACTTGGTACAGAAGCTGCGAGCAACCCATGCCCGCGCGGACGCCGCTGCTCTGTACAAACACCTGTTCGGCACGCTGGACGAAAAGTTAAAAGGCTACGACTCGCTCTACATTGCGCCGGACGGTGCGCTCAGCCTGCTGGCCTTCGCCGAACTGGTGACACCGGACGGCCGATACTGGGTTCAACGCCAGACCTTGCGCCAAGTTGCCACCGGACGCCATCTGATCGCCGGTTACGACCGCGATCTGGATAAACCCAAAGGGCTGCTGGCCTTGGGCGGGGTGAATACGACGGATTCGGCGCGGCCGAGAAACCGACGCCGCAAAAGCCGCAACCGACCGATCGAAACCTGATGGTCGCCCTGCGCGCCGTGTCCAACGAAATCGGTCAATTCAAGAAACTCGACGAAACCGGTAATGAGGCTAAAGAAGTCGCCAATGCCTACTGGAGCTACTGGAACATCCCCGCGCAGATCTGGCTCGATCAGGAAGCTTCCGAACATCGCTTGAAAACCCTCGCCGCGCCGCCGCGCGTGCTGCATCTGGCGACGCACGGCTTCTATCTCAGCGAAAACAGCGGGATCGTGGATCGACCGATGGTGCTCTCTGGCCTCGCCCTGGCCGGCGCCAATCAGGGGCTCAAAGGCGAAGCCGGTCCCGACGGCGAAGACGGCATCCTGTACGCCCTGGAAGTGCAGGACCTCAACCTGGAAGACACCGAACTGGTCACGCTCTCCGCCTGCGACACCGGCAAGGGCACGCTGGATTACTCCGAAGGCGTGTACGGTTTGGTGCGGGCCTTTCACACCGCCGGTGTCCGCAACGTGTTGATGTCGTTGTGGCCCCTGGGCGACCGCTCAGCGCGCGAATTCATGGCGCGGTTCTATCGCACCTGGTTGAACGGCCCGAAACCCAAGGACTTGGCGGTGGCCTTGCGGGAAACCCAACTCTCCTTCATCCAGGACGAAAACAAACAACTCCGCGACCCCCGCGTCTGGGCGCCGTTCGTGCTGGTGGAGGGACCATAGCGTCTTTGATGTGGGGCAATCCCAGGAGCATCCTCCTGAACGATAAAACCTTGAATACAGCAAGCGGTGAAGGCGTGGCTTTGTTCACCGACGGCGCTTGCTCCGGCAATCCCGGTCCTGGCGGTTGGGGTGCCTTACTCCGCTACCGGGGGCATGAAAAGGAACTGTCCGGCGGCGAAGCGGACACCACCAACAACCGCATGGAACTGTTGGCGGTCATCCATGGCCTGGAGGCCCTGAAACGCCCGGTCCGGGTACGGATCTGCACCGATAGCCAGTACGTCATGCGCGGCATCACCGAATGGCTGGCGTCCTGGAAGCGGCGCGGCTGGAAAACCGCCGACCGCCAGCCGGTCAAGAACGTCGATCTCTGGCAACGGCTGGAAACCGCCCTGACGCCGCACCAGGTGGAATGGGAATGGGTGCGCGGGCACAGCGGTCATCCCGAGAATGAACGGGTGGATCAACTAGCGCGGGCGGCGATTTCCCACCTCAAGTCAAGCAGGGTTTGAACGGAGCGAAGGGCATGCGCGAACGCCAAGTGGTACTCGATACCGAAACCACCGGCCTCGATCCCGCCCAAGGGCATCGGGTCATCGAAATCGGCTGCATCGAACTGCGGAACCGGCGGCAGACCGAGCAGCGTTTCCACGTCTACCTGCGACCGGAGCGCGCCATCGACGAAGGAGCCATCAGAGTCCATGGTCTCACCAACGAATTCCTTGCCGACCAGCCGCGCTTTGCCGAGATCGCCGAGCAATTTCTGGAATTCGTCCGGGGGGCGGAACTGATCATCCACAACGCGCCTTTCGATCTGGGTTTTCTCAACCACGAGTTGCAGCGCTGCGGGCGTGGTCAAAACGTGTTGGAGCAGCTTTGCACGGTCGAGGATACCTTGTTGCTGGCTCGCCAGCGCCATCCCGGCCAGCGCAACAACCTGGATGCTCTATGCAAGCGCTACGGCATCGACAACTCGCAGCGTACTTTGCACGGCGCCCTGCTCGACGCCGAAATCCTGGCCGACGTCTATCTAGCGATGACCCGCCAGCAGGATTCGCTGTTCGTCCAGGAGAGTGCGGCCACGGTGCGGCGCAAGCAGGAGAGCCGAAGGGCGGTGCCGCCCCGGAGCCGGCCGCCGCTGTCGGTGATCCGCGCCAGCGCCGAGGAGCGCGCCGCTCACGACCAGTATCTCGACATGCTGGACAAGAAAAGCGGCGGTGCCTGCGTGTGGCGGCGGCTGGATGAGGTCGCCACCGGCTCGGTCTAGACTCGATAGTATTCCCGATACCAGGCCACGAAGCGGGCCACGCCTTCCTCGATCGGGGTGGCCGGCCGATAACCGACATCTTCGACCAGGTCATCAACATCGGCGTAGGTATCCGGCACGTCGCCGGCTTGCATCGGCAGCATGTTCTTGATCGCTACCCGCCCCAGGCATTGTTCCAACACCTCGATATAGCGCATCAATTCCACCGGCCGGTTGCTGCCGATGTTGTAGAGGCGATAAGGCGCGGTGCTGGTGGCCGGGTCCGGCGTGTCGCTCGACCAATTCGGATTCGGCGTCGCCACCTGATCCAACACCCGGATCACCCCCTCGACGATGTCGTCGATGTAGGTGAAGTCACGGCGGTGATGGCCATGGTTGAACACATCGATCGGTTCGCCGGCCAGGATGGCGCGGGTGAACAGGAACAGCGCCATGTCCGGCCGGCCCCAGGGACCGTACACGGTGAAGAAGCGCAAGCCGGTGGTCGGTAGCCGGTACAGATGGCTGTAGGTGTGCGCCATCAGCTCGTTGGCTTTCTTGGTGGCGGCGTACAGGCTGAGCGGATGATCGACGTTATCGTGCACCGAGAACGGCATCCGAGTATTGGCGCCGTACACCGAACTGGTCGAGGCATAGACCAGGTGCTCGACCTCATGGTGGCGGCAGGCTTCCAGAAGATTGACGAAACCGACCAGATTGGAATCGACATAGGCATGTGGGTTCTGGATCGAATAGCGCACCCCGGCCTGGGCGGCCAGATTCACCACCCGCCGCGGCCGAAGTCGAACGAAAGCCTCGGTAAGCGCCGGCCGGTCCTCCAGGTTGGCGCGAACCTCGGTAAATCCGGGATGCTGTTGCAGACGAGCCAACCGCGCCCGTTTCAGGTTCACGTCGTAGTAATCGTTCAGGTTGTCGAAGCCAATGACTTCGTCACCGCGTTCCAGCAAGCGCTGAGACAGCGTCGAGCCGATGAAACCGGCGCTGCCCGTGACCAGAATTTTCATGACGGACTCCGCATCGGCCCTTACAAGCGACCGTCCACACTGCCAGCGGGCAGCAGGTATTTGACATCGAATAATACCGCGTTGGGTTTGCCGGCGGCGCGGATGCCCTCCGCCCCCATTTCGCGAAACTGGCGATGTCCCACCGCCAGGATGATGGCGTCGTAATGTCCCGACTTCAGTTCCGCGACCGGGTCGATGCCGTATTCATGCCGGGCCTCCTGAGGGTCCACCCACGGATCGTATACATCGACGCAGGCGTGGTAGTCGCCAAATTCCCGAACGATGTCCACCACTCGGGTGTTGCGCAAATCCGGACAATTCTCCTTGAAGGTCAGACCCAGCACCAGTATCTTGGCGTCCATCACCGCGATCCGGCGCTGGTTCATCAGCTTGACCACCCGTTGCACCACGTAGGCGCCCATGCCGTCGTTGATGCGCCGCCCGGCCAGGATCATTTCCGGGTGGTGACCGATCTGTTGGGCCTTGTGGGTCAGATAATAGGGATCGACGCCGATGCAATGGCCGCCCACCAGGCCCGGCCGGAACGGCAGGAAATTCCACTTGGTGCCGGCGGCGAGCAGCACTTCTTCGGTATCGATTCCCAAGCGCTCGAACAAAAGCGCCAGTTCGTTGACCAAGGCGATATTGACGTCGCGTTGGGTGTTTTCGATCACCTTGGCGGCTTCCGCCACCCGGATGCTGGAGGCGCGGTGAGTTCCGGCGGTAATGATGCGTCGGTATAGCGCGTCCACGAACGCCGCCGCCTCCGGTGTGGAGCCGGAAGTCACCTTGAGGATGCTGGTAACCCGGTGGTCCTTGTCACCGGGGTTGATGCGTTCCGGGCTGTAGCCGGCGAAGAAATCCGCATTGAAACGCAAGCCGGATTCCCGTTCCAGGATTGGCACGCAGATTTCCTCGGTGGCGCCGGGGTAGACCGTGGATTCGTAAATCGCCACGTCGCCCGGTTTCAACAGCCGGCCCACCGTGGTGCTGGCGCCGATCAGTGGGCTAAAATCAGGACGCTTGTAGCCGTCCACCGGAGTTGGCACCGTAACGATATAGACGTTGCAGGTTGCCAGATCTTCGGCGCGATCGGTATAACGCAGATGGTTGGCTTGCCATAGTTCCTCGGATGTGACTTCCAGCGTGCTGTCGTGACCGACCTGGAGTTCGCGGATGCGGTCGGCGTTGATATCCAGACCGATCGTCGGGAACTGCTTGCCGAATTCGACCGCCAAAGGTAAGCCCACATAACCGAGGCCGATGATGCCGATACGAGTATTGGCGAGATCAAACATGCATTGGTGCTCCGTTCGCGGGGGAAAGCTGCAAATGCTGGCAAGTCAAGTATAGAGGAGGAACCGAAGGCGGCGCGCTGGGCTTTACCCACAAGTCAGATAACTTAAATAAAATCAATCACATAATAAGATAGCTTGATAATATTCAATTGATTTATAAGGGTTTTTATGGCTCATGGGTAAAGCCCAGCACGCTGCGCCCACTGTCGCAGTGCAAATGCCACCATAAGTGCTTACCTGCTGTAAGTCTCTGTAACCACACCCTGTTGGTTGGTAAACACAGGGTAACTAACTCAACGAGATCAGTCGGTTAGGCAATTGCTGACGATTTAGGTCGTGCCACGGACCGGAACCATCACGAAAAGTTTATAGTGAAGGCATCTGTGTGACGAAAATCGCAGTACGATCTGTACTACATCAAGAACTACAGCTTTTTCTTCGACGTCGTCATCCTGCTGCAGACCGTGCACACCATCCTGTGGGGTCGGGGGGCGCGCTGATCATTTGACCCGCATCCCCGGCTCCGCGCCGGTGTCCGGGCCGAGCAGGTAGATACCGCTTCCGCCGCCGGCCGCCAGCACCATGCCCTCGGAAACGCCGAAGCGCATTTTGCGCGGGGCAAGGTTGGCGACCAACACGGTCAGCCGATCTTGCAGCGCTTCCGGCGGGTAGGCGGATTTGATGCCGGCGAAGACCTGACGGGTTTCGCCGCCGAGGTCCAGTTCCAGCCGCAGCAGCTTATCGGCCCCCGCCACCGCTTCGGCCTTGACGATCCGCGCCACCCGCAAGTCTACCTTGGCGAAATCCTCGATGGTGATGGCGGGACCGATCGGATCATCGATCAGCGGTCCACTCGGCGCGAGCGTCTCTTCACCGCCTGGGGTGTCTTCCTTGGATTCCTCGATGATCGCCGCGATTTGCGCCATCTCCACGCGTTGCATCAGCGGCTTGAACTCGGCGATGGCATGGCCGAGCAGTGGGTGACCAGCATCGCTCCAGCGCAGCGGCGGGATTTGTAGGAACTGTTCGACCTGCGTCGCGAGGCCGGGCAGCACCGGCTTGAGATACAGCGTCAGCACTCGGAACAAGTTCAATCCTAGGCTGCAAACGGCTTGCACTTCGGTCTCGGTACCGGGCTGTTTGGCCAGCGTCCAGGGTTTCTTCTCGTCGATGTACTGGTTGGCGCGGTCGGCCAGCGCCATGATCTCGCGCATGGCCCGGCCGAATTCCCGTTTTTCGTAAGCTTGGGCAATGGAATCGGCGGCGGCGACAAATTCGGCGTACAGTTCCGGCTCGGCTAGCCGATCGGCCAGTCGACCACCGAAACGGCGGGTGATGAAGCCGGCGCTGCGGCTGGCGATATTGACCAGCTTGCCGACCAGGTCGCTGTTGACCCGCTGCAGAAAATCCTCGAAGTTGAGATCGAGGTCGTCGACGCCGTCGCTCAGTTTGGTGGCGAAGTAGTAGCGCAGATATTCCGGCCGCAGATGATTGAGATAGGTGCGGGCCTTGATGAAGGTGCCGCGCGACTTCGACATTTTCTGGCCGTCCACGGTCAGAAAACCGTGGCAATGCACGGCGGTCGGTTTGCGGAAACCGGCGCCGGTCAACTCGGCCGGCCAGAACAGGATGTGGAAATAGGCGATGTCCTTGCCGATGAAATGATGGACCTCGGCGTCGCTGTCCGGCTCCCAGAAATCGTCGAAACGCAGACCGGCGCGGTCGCAGAAGTTCTGGAAGCTGGCCATGTAGCCGATCGGTGCATCCAGCCAGACATAGAAATACTTGCCGGGCGCGTCGGGGATTTCGAAGCCCCAGTACGGCGCGTCGCGGGAGATGTCCCACTCCTGCAAGCCGGCGGTGAACCATTCGTTGAGTTTGTTGATCATCTGCGGCTGGATCGACCCGCTGGCGATCCAGTCCTTCAGCATGATCTCGAAATCGGCCAGCTTGAAAAAGAAATGCAGCGATTCCTTGGTGATCGGCGTCGCGCCGGACAGGACCGAGCGTGGGTTTTTCAGGTCGGTGGGGGAATAGGTGGCGCCGCAGTTCTCGCAACTGTCGCCGTACTGGTCCGGCGTGCCGCAGCGCGGACATTCGCCCTTGATGAAGCGGTCCGGTAGGAACATCTGCTTTTCCGGGTCGAAGGCCTGGGTGATGACCCGACGGCTGATGTGCCCGGCTTCGTTCAGCCGCTGATAGATCAGTTCGGCGTAATGACGGCATTCCGGTGAATGCGTGGAGTAATAGTTGTCGAACTCGATCAAGAAATCAGTGAAATCGGCGTGATGCTCGTGCCAGATCCGCTCGATCAGTTGTTCCGGGGTCACACCATCCTGTTCGGCGCGCAACATGATCGGCGTACCGTGGGCGTCGTCGGCGCAAAGGTAGTAGCATTCATGGCCGCGCAGTTTCTGGAAGCGGACCCAGATGTCGGTCTGAATGTACTCGACCAGGTGGCCGATATGGATCGGGCCGTTGGCGTAGGGCAGGGCGCTGGTGACGAGGATGCGGCGGGTCTGGTCGCTCATGGTCGGGATCGTTGCGGTCGCTCGGAAAGGTCGCTACGTTAGCAGTATTGCCGCATGGCTGTCATCCGCCGAGCGGAGTGTCCGCCATGCGAGTTTGGGCGGAAACGAGGAGGTATTTATGCGAATCAACTTGGCTTTCAGCGGGATCGTGGCGGTTGCGGGACTGATGGTCGCAGGTCCAGCCCGCCCCCAGGGGGCGCTGGCGGAGGAAATTTGGAGCGCGAATTTTTGCCAGCAAGCGGTATCCCTGGCCCAACAGCATGGCGAATCGCCGCAAGCCCTGAATCAGGTCGATTGCCAGGGAATGGCGGATAATTACCAGCCCTCGTACTGGCAATGCGTGCTCGCGGCCCTGAAGGCGGACGCCCGCCTCAAGTTGGAAGTGGCCCGACAGAAGTGCTTGGTCGGCTATTGAACGCGGTGCCGGGCGCGAACCGAAGCGCCCGATTTTCCGATATCGAATCGAATCTATTCCCAGGAGAAACTTTGCTTATGACCGCTGTATCGTGCGCCGATGTGGAAACCGCCCTCAAAGGTTATGTGGACCCCTATCTCGAACAGGATCTGGTGACCGCCAAATGCATCAAGAACATCCAAATCGGAGCTGATCGCATCGAGATCGATGTGGAACTGGGATTCCCGGCGGCGGGCTATCGGGATGCGTTGGTCGCGGCCCTGGGCGAGCGGCTTGCGGCGCTGGGCGCCGGCGAGGCGGTGGTTCGGGTGGAGTGCAAGGTGATCGCCCACGAGGTGCAAAAGGGGCTGAAACCGATGCCGGGCGTGCGCAACATCATCGCCGTGGCCTCCGGCAAGGGTGGGGTCGGCAAATCCACCACGGCGGTCAATCTGGCGCTGGCGCTCAGCGTCGAAGGGGCGCGGGTCGGCTTGCTGGACGCCGACATCTATGGCCCCAGTCAGCCGCGCATGCTGGGCGCGCGTCAACAGCCGGAGTCGCCGGACGGCAAGACACTGAATCCGATCGTCAGCTACAACATCCAGTCCATGTCGATCGGTTATCTGATCGAGGAAGACACGCCGATGGTCTGGCGCGGGCCGATGGTGACCCAGACCCTCGAACAATTGCTACGCGATACTCGCTGGCACGATCTCGATTATCTGATCATCGACCTGCCGCCGGGTACCGGCGACACGCAGTTGACCCTGTCGCAGAAAGTGCCGGTCAGTGGCGCGATCATCGTCACCACGCCGCAGGACATCGCCTTGTTGGACGCTCGCAAGGGACTGAAGATGTTCGAGAAAGTGGAGGTGCCGGTATTGGGTGTCGTTGAGAACATGAGCATTCACATCTGTTCGCAATGCGGTCACGAGGAACACATCTTCGGCGCGGGCGGCGGCCAGCGGATGGCGGAAGAATACGAGGTGCCCTTTCTGGGGTCTTTGCCGTTGGATATTCGCATCCGCGAGGAAACCGATGGTGGCCGGCCCACGGTGGTGGCGGAGCCGGACAGCCGCATCGCCAGTCTGTATCGGGAGATCGCCCGCCGCGCCGCCGCCCGACTGTCGTTGCAAGCTCGAAACTACAGTCACAAGTTCCCCAACATCGTGATTCAAAACACCTGAGGTTTCGTCCCATGCGGCTGTGCGACCGCGATATCGAACGTTGTCTGGACGAGGGAAAGATCCGTATCGAGCCGCGCCCCTCGTCCGGCCGGATCAACGGAGTCAGCGTGGATCTGCATCTGGGTAACCGGTTCCGGGTGTTCAACGATCACGCCGCGTCGCATATCGACCTCAGCGGGCCGAGGGAGGAAGTCGATCACGCCATCAACCAGATCATGGGCAAGGAGATCCGCATCGGTGCGGATGGCGCGTTTTTCATCCATCCCGGCGAGTTGGCGCTGGCGGCCACCGTCGAGATCATTACCGTGCCGGACGATCTGGTCGGCTGGCTGGATGGTCGCTCCAGTCTGGCCCGGCTGGGATTGATGGTGCATGTTACCGCCCATCGCATTGATCCCGGCTGGAGCGGCGCCATCGTGCTGGAATGCTTCAACAGCGGCAAGCTGCCGCTGGCGTTGCGTCCCGGCATGGCGATCTGCGCCATCAGCTTCGAAACCCTCAGCGGCCCCGCCCTCCGCCCCTACCACAAGCGGCAGGACGCCAAGTACAAGCGGCAGAGCGGCCCGACTCCAAGCCGGATCGGTGATGATGAGCCGCTCGACAAGGGGTCGTGAACGAATCGTCGATCGAGGAGAAAGTGATGTCCGCGTCCGCGTCGTTGTCGCCAACAAGTCAGCCCATCGCCAGGACCAGTCCCGTTCGGCGTCTCTGGAGCGTGGCCGATTTTCATCGGATGGGAGAGACCGGTTTCCTCGATCCCGAGGCGCGACTGGAATTGATCGAGGGGGAGTTGTTCGAAATGGCGCCGATCGGCAGTTTTCACGCGGGAACCGTGAGCATTCTGAATCGCTTGTTCATGCGGGCGGTCTCCGATACGCAGATTGTCTATGTGCAAAACCCGATTGTGTTGGGCGACGATTCCGAACCACAGCCTGATATTGTCCTGCTGCGTCCGCGCGCGGATTACTATTTGAGGGCGCATCCCCGTGCCCAAGACGTACTGCTGCTCATCGAAGTTTCCGATAGTACGGCGCAATTCGATCGCAAGACCAAGGTGCCGCCCTACGCCCGGCACGGTATCCCCGAAGTTTGGCTAGTGATGGGGCCGCGCCGCCGTCATGTCGAGATCTACCGCGATCCACAGCCGGAGCGCGGCATTTATCGAAGCCGTTCACAGCTACGAGAAGGTGTGCTGGTGCCTACTTTGTTGCCAACGGTGGAAATCCACCTGGATGAGTTGTTCATCGGCTGAGTGGTGTTTCCTCCAGCCTCAACGGCTCCGTCAGCGGCATGCCATCGAAGAATACTCGCTCTCCCTCCAGCCGTACCCGCTCTGTCGCGAACCAACGAATCGCCAAGGGGTACAACCGGTGTTCCTGCTCCAGAACCCGCGCCGCCAGCACGTCGGGGTCGTCACCTGGCAGCACCGGGACTCGCGCCTGCACGATGACTGGCCCGCCATCCAGTTCGGCGGTGACGAAGTGGATGCTGGCCCCATGTTCGGTTTCGCCGGCCGCGATGGCCCGTTCATGGGTGTGTAGGCCGCGAAACTTGGGTAGTAGCGAGGGATGGATATTGAGCAGCCGTCCTCGATAGTGTTCGGTGAAACCGGCGGTCAGTACCCGCATGAAGCCCGCCAGCACCACCAAATCCGGTTGCTGACGGTCGATCATTTCGATCAGGGCCACCTCGAACTCCGGCCGGTCGGCGAAACGCTTATGATCCAGTACCAGGGCGGGAACGCCGGCTTGCCGTGCCCGCTCCAGGCCGTGAACGCCGGGCCGGTTACTGATGACGGCCGCCACCTCGACCGGTAATTCTCCGCTGACAGCTTGATCCAGGATCGCTTGTAAATTGCTGCCGCGCCCCGAGATCAACACCACCAGCCGGATTTTTTGAATGGCGCTCACGCTTGAAACTCCACGAATGGCTCATTTTGCACGCCGCCAGCGATCCGGCCCAGCGTCCAGACCGTTTCGCCGGCATTGCGAAGGATCGTTTGTGCCCGCTCCGCGTCTTCCACCGCGACGCCGATCACCATGCCCACTCCACAATTGAAGGTACGCCACATTTCCGTTTCGGCCACGCCACCCTGTTGTTGCAACCACTGGAAAATGGCCGGTCTTGGCCAACTGGCGGTGTCGATGATCGCCTTGGTACGAGGCGAGAGAACGCGCGGCAGATTTTCGGTCAGGCCACCACCGGTGATGTGAGCGATAGCGTGAACTTCAACCTGCGTCAGCAGTTGCAGCACCGGCTTGACGTAGATCCGGGTCGGGGCCAGCAAGGTTTCGCCCAGCGTGCGATCCTCGAATGGCTGATCCAGCTTCGCGCCGCCGACCGCCAGGATCTTGCGGATCAGCGAATAACCGTTGGAATGCGGTCCGGAGGAGGCCAGTCCCAGTAATACATCGCCCGGCGCGACCCGCGATCCGTCGATGATCCGCTTTTTCTCGACCACGCCGACGCAGAAACCGGCCAGGTCGTAATCGCCTTCGCCGTACATTCCCGGCATCTCGGCGGTTTCGCCGCCCACCAGCGCCGCGCCGGCTTGTTCGCAGCCGTCGGCGATGCCCTGGATCACGGCGGCGGCCACCTCCACATCCAGCTGGCCGGTGGCGTAATAGTCGAGGAAGAACAACGGTTCGGCCCCGACCACCAGCACGTCGTTGACGCACATCGCCACAAGGTCGATGCCGATGGTGTCGTGGCGGCGCAGTTCCAGCGCCAATTTGAGTTTGGTGCCGACCCCGTCGGTACCGGACACCAGCACCGGTTGGCGGTAGCGGTCCAGCGGCAGTTCGAACAACGCGCCGAAGCCACCCAGTCCACCCAGTACGCCGGGCCGGTGGGTACGCTTGGCATGCGGCTTGATGCGGTCCACCAGCCGGTTACCGGCTTCGATGTCCACGCCGGCGTCGCGGTAGCTGAGGGTGGGGGAGTGCGGATGGGAGTCGTTCACGGATTGATTGACCTCAATGGCGCGGTCCGGTCCAGACCATGCGGGCGGCTGAAAAGTTATGCTATCTTACCGCACTTCGTTTTAAAGCCAGGTAACAGCCGTGATCGCCGAGTCGTACAACCCGCAAGCCATTGAAGCGGAAGCGCAAAGCTATTGGAATGAGCAGCGGACCTTCGCCGTGCGCGAAGAGCCGGGCCGCGAAAAGTTCTACTGTCTGTCGATGTTCCCCTATCCCAGCGGGCGATTGCACATGGGCCATGTGCGCAACTACACCATTGGCGACGTGATCGCCCGCTACCAGCGCATGTTGGGCAAGAACGTGTTGCAACCGATGGGCTGGGACGCCTTCGGCCTGCCGGCGGAGAACGCGGCCATGGCGTCCGGGGTCGCCCCGGCGCAGTGGACTTTCGACAACATCGCCTACATGAAAAAACAGTTACGGCTGCTGGGGTTCGCGGTGGACTGGGAACGCGAGGTGGCTACCTGCCAGCCGGAGTATTACCGCTGGAATCAATGGTTGTTCCTGCGGATGTTGGAACAAGGCATCGCCTACCTGAAGACTGGCGTGGTCAACTGGGACCCGGTGGACCAGACCGTGCTCGCCAACGAGCAAGTGATCGATGGTCGTGGTTGGCGCACCGGCGCGCTGGTCGAGAAGCGCGAAATCCCGATGTATTACCTGGCGATCACCCAGTACGCCGAGGAACTGCTGGCGGCGTTGGATCAACTGCCCGATTGGCCCGAACAGGTCAAGCTGATGCAGAAGAACTGGATCGGCAAGAGCCACGGCGTACGGATCGGCTTTCCGCATACAGTGGGCGAGGGAGGCACTCTTTGGGTGTTCACCACCCGCGCCGACACGCTCATGGGCGCCACTTACGTCGCCGTGGCCGCCGAACATCCCCTGGCCCTGTACGCCGCGCAAACCAATCCGCAACTGGCCGCGTTCATCGAGGAATGCCGGCACGGCGGCGTCACCGAAGCGGAGTTGGCCACCCAGGAAAAGAAGGGTATGCCGACCAGTTTGACCGTCACCCATCCCCTGACCGGCGAGCCGCTGCCGTTGTGGGTCGCCAACTACGTGCTGATGGGCTACGGCGAGGGCGCGGTGATGGCGGTGCCGGCCCACGACGAGCGCGATTTCGAGTTCGCGCACAAGTTCGAGTTGCCGATCAAGCCGGTGATTCGTACCCGCGCCGGCGACGCCACGCCCGCGCCGTGGCAAGACGCCTACGCCGATTACGGCGTGTGCATCAACTCCGGCAAATACGACAGCTTGGACTTCGAGCAGGCGGTGGATGCCATCGCCGCCGATCTGAGCACCAAGGGTTTGGGCGAAAAGAAGGTGATCTGGCGGCTGCGCGACTGGGGCGTATCCCGGCAGCGCTACTGGGGAACGCCGATTCCGATCATCCATTGTGAAGATTGCGGCGCGGTGCCGGTGCCGGACGAGGACTTGCCGGTGGTGTTGCCGGGCGACTTGATTCCGAACGGTTCCGGTAACCCACTCAACAAATACGCCGAATTCTTGGACTGTGCCTGCCCGCGCTGCGGAAAGCCAGCCCGGCGCGAAACCGACACTATGGACACCTTCGTCGATTCGTCCTGGTACTTTTTCCGCTATTGCACGCCGGGCGCGACGACCATGATCGACGCCCGCGCCGATTACTGGATGCCGGTCGATCAGTACGTCGGCGGCATCGAGCACGCCATCCTGCACCTGCTTTATTCGCGGTTCTGGACCAAGGTGATGCGCGATCTGGGCCTGACCCCGGTGGCGGAACCGTTCGCCAAGTTGCTCACCCAGGGCATGGTGGTGGCGCCCACCTTCTACCGGGAGACCTCGGACGGCCGCAAGCAATGGATCAATCCGGCCGATGTCCAGGTGCAAACCGACGATAAGGGTCGGCCGATCACCGCGACTCTGCGTACCGAGCTGGAGCCGATCACTGGAACTCTGCGCGCCGAGCTGGGGCCGGTCACCGCGACCCCGAACGTCGACGGCCAGCCGGTGGCGATTGGCGCCATCGAGAAGATGGCCAAGTCGAAGAACAACGGCGTCGATCCGCAATCGCTGATCGAACAGTACGGCGCCGATACCGCCCGTCTGTTCATGATGTTCGCCGCGCCGCCCGATCAGGCGCTGGAATGGTCCGATGCCGGCGTGGCCGGCGCCTACCGCTTTCTGCGCCGGTTGTGGTTCCATGCCGCCGAGCATCAGGATGCCATCCGCGTCGCCGGTGACCCGGACGCCGCCGCGCTGTCCGGGCCGCTGCGCGAGCTGCGTCGCGAGGTGCATGAAGCGCTGCGGCAGGCGCTGTACGACTTCGGTCGCCACCAGTTCAATACCGTGGTTTCCGGCGGCATGAAGATTCTGAATGCGCTGAGTCGGATCGAGTCCGATGGCGATCCATCCGCCGCCGCCGTGCGCCGCGAGGGTTTGAGCATCCTGCTGCGGCTATTGTCGCCGGTGGTGCCGCACATCACTCACGCGCTTTGGCGGGAATTGGGCTATGGCGACGACGTGCTGAACGCCGCTTGGCCGATGCCCGACGAAACGGCGCTGGCCCGTGACCTGATGACGCTGGTGGTACAGGTCAACGGCAAGTTGCGTGGTCAGATCGAGGTGTCGGTGAGCGCCGACCGCGAAACCATCGAACAGGCGGCGCGAGCCGAGCCGAACGTGCGGCGCTTCGTCGAGGACAAGTCACCCCGCAAGGTCGTGATCGTGCCCGGCAAGCTGGTCAATCTGGTGTGCTGAGCGAATCGACCATGCGCCGGATCGTACTGAGCAGCTTGGGGTTGTGGATGTTGTTGTTGGGTGGCTGCGGCTTCCAGTTGCGCGGACAAGCCCAACTGCCGCCGGAACTGTCGGTGGTGTACCTGCAAAGCCAGACGACGGTTGGTACGCCGCCCGGCGCCCTGAGCCGCAAGCTGCGGCTGCTGCTGGCGAACAACGGCGTGACCGTCACCCGCGATCCGGCCCAGGCCAAGGCGACCATTACCATCCTGCGCGAGGGCAGCGGTCGCCGCGTGGTCGCCGTCGACCGTATCAACGTCAAGCGGCAGTATTTCCTGGCTTACGATGCCGCTTACCAGGTGACGCTGGCCAACGGCAAGACCCTGATTCCATTGGAAGGACTCAGTGCCAACCGCACCCTGTTGTTCGACGAGAACGCAGTGCTCGGTTTCGAGGCCGCGCAGGAAATCCTGGTGGACAGCATGGCCGAGGATCTGGCCTGGCAGATTGTCCGCCGCTTGCAAACCATCGGTTCTTGAGGACGTCGCTTGCGAGTGCGTCCCGAACAGCTTGCCGCGCATTTGCGCAAGACTCTGGCGCCGCTCTATCTGGTCTTTGGCGAAGAAACCTTGCTGGCGCAGGAATCCGCCGACACGCTCCGCGCCGCCGCCCGCGAACGCGGCCATGCCGAGCGGGAATGCCTGACGGTCGATGCCGGTTTCGACTGGAACGCGCTGCGCCAACTGGCGGCCAGCCCTTCGCTGTTCGCCAACCGGCGGCTGCTGGAACTGCGCCTGGGCAACGCCAAACCGGGCGACGCCGGCGCCAAGGCGCTGAGCGAGTATGCGGCCCGTCCCGCCGCCGACGCGGTGTTGTTGGTCACCGCCGGCAAGCTCGACTGGAATACCCAGAAAAGCCGCTGGTTCGCCGCCCTGGATGCGACTGGGGTGGTGGTGCCGGCGGCGCCGGTGGAGTCGGGACAATTGCCGGCCTGGATCGAACGCCGGCTACGGGCACGCGGTCTGAAACCTACCCCTGAAGCGGTGCTGCTGCTGAGCGAGCGGGTGGAGGGCAATTTGTTGGCCGCCGCCCAGGAAATCGAGAAACTGGCGTTGCTGGCCGGCGACCAGCCGTTGACCGTCGATAGGGTGTCGGCGGCGGTCGGCGACAGCGCCCGATACAGCATCTATGATTTCGTGGATGCCGCCCTGCGCGGCCAGCCGGAGCGCGTCGCGCGGATTCTGAACGGGTTGCGCGGCGAAGGCGTGGAGCCAGTGTTGGCGAACTGGGCCTTGCACCGGGAACTGCGGGTACTGAACGCACTGGCTTTCGCCCGCGACCAGCGCCAACCGCCGGAAACCGTGTTTGCCGCGTTCGCCGCCCGCAAGGAAATCGTCTGGGACAAACGTAAGCCGTCCCTGCTTCAGGCTTTGCAACGGCTGACGCTGGCCGATTGCCGGTCGCTGCTGGACGCGTGCGCCCGCACCGACCGCGCGATCAAGGGCATCGAACCTGGCTTGCCATGGGATGCGCTGTTGATGGCGGGTTTGCGGCTGGCCGGTCGGCGATTGTTGCCCGACGAATTGTAATGTCATAGCCCGGCGCTTGAGGCGGCGTCGGTCATGAGGACGCTTTGCCGATGAACGATACCCACATGGAAACCGCCAACGCCATCGAGCGCTACATGCTGGATGTGGGCCGCCGCGCCCGCGCCGCGTCCCGCGTCGTCGGCTGCGCCGAGACGCGGACCAAGAACGGTGCCCTGCTCGCCATCGCCGCCGCCCTGGAGGCGGACGAGGAACGGTTGCTGGCGGCCAACCGCCTGGACATGGATGCCGGCCGCGCCAACGGGTTGGACGCTGCCCTGCTGGACCGCTTGGAGCTGACGCCCAAGGGTATTCGAGGGATGGCTCAGGGCTTGCGGGAAGTCGCCGCTCAATCCGATCCAGTGGGCGAGATCAGCGATCTCAAATATCGTCCCTCGGGCATTCAGGTCGGGCGGATGCGGGTGCCGCTGGGGGTGATCGGCATCATCTACGAGTCGCGGCCGAACGTGACCGCCGACGCCGCCGCGCTTTGTTTGAAGGCCGGCAATGCCGCCATTCTGCGCGGTGGTTCCGAGGCGCTGTATTCCAACCGCGCCATTGCCGCCTGCATCCAGCAGGGGTTGGCCGCCGCTGGCTTGCCGGCCGACGCGGTACAGGTGGTCGATACCGCCGACCGCGCCGCCGTCGGTGTGCTGATCGGCATGGCCGAATACGTGGACGTGATCGTGCCGCGTGGTGGCAAGAGCCTGATCGAACGGATCAGCCGCGAGGCGCGGGTGCCGGTGATCAAGCATCTGGACGGGGTCTGCCACGTCTACATCGACGACCGCGCCGATCCCGACAAGGCGGTGTCGATCGCCTACAACGCCAAGACCCAACGCTACGGCACCTGCAACACCATGGAAACCCTGCTGGTGGCGACGGGTATCGCCGGCCGGGTGTTGCCCGAACTAGGTCGATGCTACCGGGAAGCCGGCGTGGAATTACGCGGTTGTCCGCAGACCCGCGACCTGCTGCCGGAGATCGGGGTGGCCACCGAGGAAGATTGGTATGCGGAATATCTGGCGCCGATTCTGGCGGTTCGGATCGTCGACGATATCGACCAAGCCATGGACCATATCGCCGTCTACGGTTCCGCCCACACCGACGCCATCGTGACGGAGGATTACAGTCGGGCGCGGCGTTTTCTGCGCGAGGTGGATTCCAGCTCGGTGATGGTGAACGCCTCCACCCGCTTCGCCGACGGCGGCGAGTATGGCTTGGGCGCGGAAATCGGCATCAGCACCGATAAGCTGCATGCCCGTGGCCCGGTCGGCGCGGAGGGCTTGACCACCCTGAAGTTCGTGGTGCTGGGTGATGGGCATGTTCGGGAATGAAGGGTGAAATTTGCGAGCACCGGGCGGACGGTCATGGCTGACCACGATGTCATCATGACCCGATCATCCATCGCATTTTTTGCGGGTACGGCGCGCGCAATACCAGGCGAGCGAGATAAACCGTGAATTCAATGCCGGTGGCCCCCCGCTTTCCGCCGTGTCCACGTCCCATCGGCGTTCTGGGCGGCACCTTCGACCCGATCCATTACGGTCACCTGCGACCGGCGTTGGAGTTGCTGGAGGCGCTGGATCTGGCGGAAATCCGCTTCGTGCCCTGCCGGATTCCGGCGCATCGCGGCGCGCCGCAAATCACCGCCGAGCAGCGGCTGGCGCTGGTGCGTTTGGCCACAGCCGGGCAAACGGGCTTCGTGGTCGACGATCGGGAACTGCGTCGGGAGGGACCTTCCTATATGGTGGATACCCTGGCCTCGTTGCGCGAGGACTTCGGCGATATCCCCCTGTGTCTGATCGTCGGCGTCGATGCCTTCCGTGAACTGCACACCTGGCATCGCTGGCGGGAATTAAGCCAGTTCGCCCACATCGTGGTGATGCAGCGACCCGGACCGTCGAAGCCGTTCGTGCCGGTACTGGAGGAATTCATCGCCCCGCGCATGGCGGACCCCGCTGCCCTACGCCAGCGACTTGCCGGCGGTATCTTGTTCCAGCCAGTGACCCAGTTGGACATCTCTGCGACTTACATTCGCGCTTTGCTGGCGCGTGGCCAGTCGCCTCGCTTTCTGCTGCCGGAGACGGCGCTGGCCCATATCCACGAGCGGGCGCTGTACCGGTCGTTGCCTACCCTGACCTCCGTGACTTCATGAGGATCAATGAAATTCATGCAACTTGAGGCTTTACGAGACATTGTTGTGGCTGCCCTGGAAGAGGTGAAAGCTCAGGACATCAAAATTCTGGATGTGCGCGAGATCGCCAGTTTCACTGACTTGATGGTTATCGCTAGCGGTTCCTCCAACCGCCAGGTCAAGGCGCTGGCTGATAAGGTGATCGAAAAATGCGCGGCGGTCGGCGTACGACCCTTGGGTGTCGAAGGCCAGCGGGAGGCGGAGTGGGTGCTGGTGGATTTGAACGACATCGTGCTGCATGTCATGTTGCCGCAGACCCGCGATTTCTACAATCTGGAGAAGTTGTGGTCGGTGGATGCCGTCAGGGCGTTGGAGCATTAAGCAATCAATTCTGGCGCGGCGCCCATGAAGGTCCATCTGCTCGCCGTGGGGACCCGCATGCCGGGCTGGGTCAAGGCCGGTTATGAGGAATATGCCGGGCGGCTGCCGCGGGAGTGCGCGCTGAACCTGGTCGAAATTCCACCCGGCAAGCGTAGCGCGAACAGCGATTTGGCTCGTCTGGTCCGCGCCGAGGGCGAACGCTTGCTGGCGGCGATACCGGCGGGGTCTCAGGTGGTTGCCCTGGACGAACGGGGGCAGGAATGGAGCACCGCGCAACTGGCCGAACAATTGGCCGGTTGGCTGCGGGAGGGTCACGATCTCAGTCTGCTGGTCGGTGGTCCTGACGGGCTGGACCCGGCCTGTCATGCCCGTGCCGGGCGGTTGTGGGCGCTGTCACGGCTGACCTTGCCGCATCCGCTGGTGCGGGTGGTGCTGGCCGAACAGCTTTATCGGGCCTGGAGCCTGCTGCATCATCATCCCTACCACCGTGCCTGACATGGCCACCTTCCAAATCTATCTGGCTTCCGCTTCCCCTCGCCGTCGCGAACTGTTGCGTCAGATCGGCGTTGCCCACCGTTTGTTGCCGGTTGCGGTGGACGAGACGCCGCTGCCGAATGAGACACCCCACGCCTACGTGGCTCGGCTGGCGCGGGCCAAGGCGGAAGCAGGCGTGTGTGCATTGGGTCGACGCAGACCCGCGCCGGTGCTGGGCGCGGACACAGCGGTGGTGGTGGAGGGCGCGATTCTCGGCAAACCCGGCGACCGGGACGAAGGGTTGGCGATGCTGGCGCGCTTGTCCGGGCGGGAGCATCGGGTCTTGAGCGCGGTGGCCTTGGCCACCGAGGCGCGCGACGCGTTCAAGATCCAGGAAAGCCGAGTTCGCTTCCGGGAACTGTCGCCGGCGGAATGCGAGACTTACTGGGACAGCGGCGAACCACGGGACAAGGCCGGCGGCTACGGCATTCAGGGGCGGGCGGCGACCTTCGTTGTCGAGCTGCGCGGCAGCTACTCCGGGGTGATGGGGCTACCGCTGTTCGAAACCGCCGAACTGCTGCGAGAGTTCGGCATCCTCCCTCTCTAACACTACTTTTATCTCCTGACGGGAACAACCATTCATGGCCACACGCGCCGAAGGCGGCACGGGCGACGAAATTCTGATCAATGTAACGCCTCGCGAAACCCGAGTGGCCGTGGTCGAGAACGGCGTCTTGCAGGAAATCCTGCTCGAACGGGTCGGCCGGCGCGGCTTGGTCGGCAACATCTACAAGGGGCGAGTCTGTCGGGTATTGCCCGGCATGGAGGCGGCGTTCGTGGACGTCGGCCTGGAGCGGGCCGCGTTCCTGCACGTTTCCGATATCCGTCCGGAAACCATGGTCGAAGGGGGAGCGGTCGCCGGCGAACGCTGGCCGGTCATTACCGAACTGGTGCGCGAGAATCAGGAATTGGTGGTGCAGGTGATCAAGGACCCGATCGGCACCAAGGGCGCGCGGTTGACCACGCATATCACCCTGCCGTCCCGCTTCCTGGTGTTCCTGGCCGATTCGGACATGGCGGGCGTATCGGTCAAGATCGATGGCGAGCGCGAGCGGCAGCGGCTCAAGGAAATGATCAATGTTTTCCGGGCCGAGTTCGGCGGTGGCTACATCGTGCGCACCGCTGCGGAAGGCGCGGAGCCTTGGGCGCTGCGGGCGGACATGCAGTTTCTGCAACGCTTGTGGGGTTCGATCCGGGAGCGGATCAAGGAGACCAGCGGCATTGCGACCCTGTACGAGGATTTGCCCCTGATCCTGCGGGTGTTGCGCGATTTCGTCGGCGACAGTGTCGAGAGAATGCGCGTCGATTCCCGTGAAACCTGCCAACGAATGCTGGAGTTCGCCGACAAGTTCGTGCCGGAGATGGTGCCGCGCCTGGAGCACTATCCCGGCGAGCGGCCGATCTTCGAACTGTACGGCATCGAGGACGAGATCCAGCGGGCGCTGAGCAAGAAGGTGCCGCTCAAGTCCGGCGGCTACCTCATCGTCGATCAGACCGAGGCGATGACCACCATCGACGTCAACACCGGCGCCTACGTGGGACATCGCAATCTTGAGGAAACCATCTTCAAGACCAATCTGGAGGCCGCCTCCGCCATCGCCCGGCAGTTGCGGCTGCGCAATCTGGGCGGGATCATCATCCTCGATTTCATCGACATGGCCAGCGAGGAGCACCGTCAGGCGGTGTTCAAGGCGTTGGAGAAACATCTGGAAAAAGATCGCGCCAAGAGCCACATCTCGCAGGTATCGCCGCTCGGTCTGGTGGAAATGACCCGCAAGCGCACCCGGGAGAGCTTGGAGCAGGTGCTGTGCGAGCCGTGTCCCTTGTGCAACGGTCGAGGCTCGATCAAGACCGCCGAGACGGTGTGCTATGACATTTTCCGCGAACTGTTGCGCGAAGCCCGCCAGTATTCACCGCGTCAGTTCATGGTGCTGGCCGCGCCGGATGTGGTGGACGCCATGCTGGACCAGGAATCCACCAGCGTGGCGCAACTGGAAGCCTTCATCGGCATTCCCATCAAATTCCAGGCTGAAGCCCTCTACACCCGCGAGCAGTATGACGTGGTGTTGATGTGAGCCAAGGGTTTTGGCATGCGGCCGGTGCGACGCGGCGGACCCTGCGGTGGGCGCGTCGGCTGATTTTGGCGCTGTTGTTGCCGTTGCTGCTATTGCTGGCGTTCGGGCAATGGTGGCTGCTGCCGCGTTTGAACGACTACCGTGAGCCACTGGCGGATGCTTTGGGAGAAGCGCTGCGGACACCGGTACGGATCGGGTCGGTGGATGCGGTTCGGGACGGTTGGCGGCTTCGGTTGCGATTGCGGGACGTCGGCCTGCGCGATCCCGACAGCAGCATTGCCTGGGCCAGTTTCGCCCAGGCAACAGTGAGCCTGAACCTGTGGCGTTCGCTGCGGGAATGGCGGCCGGCGTTCGGCCAGGTCCGGCTGGAGGGTGTGAGCCTGACCTTGGAGCAGGGGCCGGATGGAACCTTGCGATTGCGGGCGAATGCCGATTCCGAAAATGCCACGTCACCCTTGGAGAAAGCCGCCCGCTGGCTGTTCGCCGTGCGTCGGTTGGACATCATCGGCAAGCGATTGACCGTGCGCCGCCTGGATGGCGGGGCGATCAGCATTCTGCGTCCCTATTTTCAGGTGCGGGACACCGCCGAAGGCCAGCGGCTGACCTTCACCGCCGAGTTGCCGTCCGGCCTGGGCGACCGCTTGCAATTGAATGTGGAACGGCAACGCGTCGACGATGCCGATCCCAAGGCTGGGCGAGGGACCTTTCGATTCGAGGCCGGTCGTTTGAATCTGGCGGGCTGGCCGTTACCCTTGCCGTTCAGCGCCGGCCAAGTCGGATTGGCGGTCAGCGGCGACTGGCGGGACTGGCGTCCCGTCCGCTTGCAAGGTCAGTTGCGCGTGCGACAAGCGCGTTTGAAGCCCGAGCCGCGTACCGCTTTGTTGGCGTCCTGGTTGGCGGCGACGCCAGACAGCGCACTGAATTTTGAGTGGCGGATGCAGGATACCGGTTGGCGCTTGCAGACCCAGGCCCGGTTTGACGATGGTCATTCCAAGAGCGCGGCGCGACCCCGTTTCGAGCTGAGCCGCGCCGGTGAGCGCTGGCGCGGGGAAGGCCGCGACTGGCGCGTTCAGGATGTGCTGGCCTGGGTGACGCCGTGGCTGGACGAGTCGGCCCGAAACTGGCTGGCGTCGCTTGACCCGCGCGGCGATTTGCCGGAAATCGCGTTGGAAACCGAGTCCGGTTTCGATACCTATGCGGCGACCGCGCGCTTGCGCGGAGTGGCCGGACGATCGACTCACGGCTTGCCGGGATTCGACAACTTGGCCGGCCTGTTGACCTTTTCCCCGGAGCGAGGCCAGTTCGAACTGGACAGCCAGCGGGTCCGGGTCGATACCGCCGGTTTGCTGCGGCTTCCGCTTGACCTCGACCGCTTGCACGGGACGATCCTCTGGCAACGCGATATGGATGGATTGCGGCTCGACAGCGCCAGTCTGGAGATAGCCAACTCCGATTTCAACGGGCGGTTTTGGGGTAGCGTCACCCTACCCGATCGGGGCGAGCCGGTGCTGGATCTGCGTGGGCATTATCAGGATGTCCGCATCGGGCGCGAGCAGGCGCGGCGCTACCTGCCGGTGACGGTGATTCCGCCCGCGGGGATCGCCTGGCTGGATC
>WBZT01000658.1_pt1 | contig 27181 bp, 26 predicted proteins | sample 5204241 | NCBI WGS metagenome assembly WBZT01 (sample SAMN12344358, study PRJNA552823) | activated sludge metagenome | biome: Activated sludge suspended growth; feature: Nitrification reactor; material: Wastewater; isolation source: activated sludge from nitrification reactor of wastewater... | reverse complement strand
CGGGCATCGACGGCGTGATCCGCTTTCGCGCCATGTTTCCCGACATCCCCCTGGTGATCCTGTCCGCCTCCGAACAACTCGATGACATGCAGAAACCCCTGGCCGCCGGCGCCCTCGGCTACATCAACAAGTCGTCATCCAGCGACATGATCCTGGGCGCCTTGCGGCGGGTGCTCGCCGGGGGCGTCTATACCCCGCCCAGCCTGCTCGACAGGGATGAAGACGCGCCGGCCGCCGCGGTCAGCAAACGCTATCCCGCCCTTTCCGGCCGGCAGATCGAGGTCCTGCGCCATCTGGCGAAGGGCTCCAGCAACCGCCAGATCGGCGAGGCCCTGGATGTCACCGAGGGGACCATCAAGCTCCATGTGGCCGCCATCTTCCGCATACTCAAGGTCAACAACCGAACCGAGGCCGTGCTGGTAGCCCAGAAGATGGGGCTCGACGGCGACGACTGAACCTGGCCGACGCGTGCGCCGCTTCCGCCTCACACTCGGTCTCCGGCTGCGCATCCTGGCGGTCGCCATGATCCCCCTGATGGTGGGGGTGGGCCTGTTCGCCGCCTATTTCACCCATCGCCTGGTCAGCGAGGCGGAACGGGAACTGGAAGCGCTGGGCGTCGAAGCCGCCCACCACCTGGGGGAAGCCGCGGCCTTCGACCTGTCCTCCGGCAACCTGCCCAACGTCAAGCGGCTGCTGGATTTCGATCGGATCGCGCGGGAAATTCCGGTCATCGCCGTCACGGATGGCCAGCGCTGGCTGTTGATCAGCGGCGACAGCTCGGCCTTGCCGGGCCTCGCCGGTACGCCGCCGCCCGAGCGCTGGCGTCTCGGCGCCATGCACTATTTCACCTATCCCGTCCGCCCGGGCCGCGTCGGCGGGGCGACCGCCGGCCCCCACGACAGCGCGGAGGGCGCGGGCGTCTGGGTACTGGTGGGGCTGGACCGGGGGCGCGTGGAACTGACCCGTTCCCAGGTCGGGCTGGCGGCCGCCGGCGTGGCCGTCCTCAGCGTCCTGCTTGCCCTCGTTCTTGCCTGGCGGCTGGCCGGCGGCGTCAGCCGGCCCCTCCAGGCCATCACGCGGACCGTGGCCAGCCTGGCCGACGGCCATCTCACCGAACGCGCCCCGGAGTCTTCTCCCGGTGAAATCGGCCTGCTGGAAAGCGGCGTGAACCGCATGGCCCAGGCCCTGGAGGAAAACCGGCGCGATCTTGAGCAACGCGTCCGGGATGCCACCGCCGAGCTGCGGGGCCAGAAACTCGCGGCGGAGTCCGCCGTCAGGGCCAAGTCCCGCTTCCTGGCGGCGGCCAGCCATGACCTGCGGCAACCGCTGCATGCCCTCTCCCTGCTGGTGACGGCCCTGAGAGATCGGGTCCGGGACAAGGAATCCCGGCGTCTGGCCGAGCACATCGAGGCCTCCGCCTCCGCCATGGAGGGCCTGCTCAATGCCCTGCTGGACCTGTCCAGGCTGGATGCCGGCGTGGTCGAGGCGCATCCGGTGTGTTTCCCCGTCGACCGGGTGTTCAGGAGCGTGGAAAACCAGTTCGCCCTCCTGGCCAGGGAGCGGGGCCTGGGCCTGAGCGCCCGCCCCACCGGCCTGTGGGCCTACACGGACCCGGTGCTGATGGAACGCATCCTCGCCAACCTGGTGGCCAATGCCCTGCGCTATACCGAACACGGGCGCGTGCTGATCGGCGCCCGCCGCGCCGGCGACAACCTGATCCGCGTCGAGGTCCGGGATACCGGCAAGGGCATCCCGGAGGAATTCCATGAGCGCATCTTCGAGGAGTATTTTCAGCTGGAAAATCCGGAGCGGCACCGGGACAAGGGCTTGGGACTCGGCCTGGCCATCGTCTCCCGACTGGCGAATTTGCTGGGTGGACAAGTGAGTGTGCGCTCACATCCAGGGCGCGGTTCCTGCTTCCACTTCCAGGTCGCGCGCTGCTCGGCCGCCGCCCAGCGGATGGCCGCCTCGCTCCCGGCCTCGCCGGGTTTCACCCTGCCCCTGGAGCATGCCCTGGTGGCGGTCATCGACGACGACGAGGCGATCCTGGAGGCCATGGCGGAAGTGTTCGACCACTGGGGCGTGGGCCTTGCCGCCGGCGTCGATGCCGAGCAGGTGCGCGACGAACTGGTGGCTTTGGGGCGTGGGCCGGACATCATCCTGTACGATTACCGACTGCGGTCGGGCCACACCGGCATCGAGGCCGTCCACCTGTTGCGCCAGGCCTTCGGCGCGAACATCGCCGCCGCCCTGCTGACCGGCGACACCGCCCCCGACACCATCCAGGCCATCGATGCCAGCGGCCTGCCGGTACTGCACAAACCCCTGAAACCCGCCAAACTGCGGGCCTTCCTCTCCCACCTCCTGGCCACCCCCCCGGGCCAGCCCGCCCACAGGAGTTTCGAACAATGAAAACCCTCTCCCTCGTCCTGCTTGTTTCCGGCCTGCTGGCCGGCCCGGCCTACTGGGTCTACGCCAAGTTCTTCACCGGCTCCCGGGTTGCCCTGGTGACCCTGGAGAAGCCCGCCGGCGCCAGCCCGACCGCGCCCTGGCGCTCCCCGGAATTCACCCTGGCGCCGGAAATGGCGCCGGTGGGCCTCATCCTCGACGCCCGGGGCAGCTTCTCGCCCAACATGGACGAGGACCGGCCGCCCAGGGACCGCTACACGGCGACCCTTTACCGGGACGGCAAGGCCGCCGAGCCCCTCGGCTTCACCCTGGGGGTCAAGCATGTGACCGACTCCAACCCCGTATTCAAGGAACACCTGGTGTTCTTCCAGGCGGTCAAGCCGGGGCGTTACCATCTGGAGGTCACGCCCGCCGCCGCGCCGGTGATCAGGATCGACCGCATGCAGCTGGAAGCCCGTCAACACCTGCATGAGCCCGACAATCGCCTGGTGACCGCCGGCCTGGTGGTCATGGTTCTGGGCATCCTCGGCTTCGTCATGTGATCGACTCGAAAGGAGAATCGCCATGTCACCCGCTTTTGCCAAACCCCGCGCCCGCGCCGGCCTGCTGGCCGCGCTTGTGTTCCTGTCGCAGATGCCGGCCTGGGCCACGCCGCCCTCCCACGCCCCGGCCCATGGCTGGCGCAAGCAGCACGACCCCGCCTATATGGGCTACACCGGCGAAAAATGGGACAAGGACTACGGCATCCTGGCCGGCCGCTGCAACCGGGAAGCCGTCGGGGCGGCGCTGGGCGGCGTCATCGGCGGCGCCATCGGCAGCCAGGTCGGCAAGGGCGACGGCAACAAGGTCGCCATCATCATCGGCGCGGCCCTGGGCGCCGCGCTGGGCGCCAAGGCGGGCCGGGACATGGACCGCGACGACGCCGCCTGCATCGGCCATGCCCTGGAACTGGCCAGGGACGGCCAGCGGGTATCCTGGAACGACGACGCCGGCACCCAGTACCGGCTGAAGCCCATCAAGGGCTTCAGCCAGGACGGACTGCCCTGCCGCAGCTTCGAGCTGAACGTGGGGGGCAGGACATCGCGACAGAATGCCTGCCAGACCGCGCCGGGCACCTGGGAAATCCGATAGAAACCCGCCCCGGGTCCATGAGGCCGGACCGGAAACCCGGCCTGGCCAAATTTTCGGCGCAACCCGGCCGCCTCGCCCGCGTGAGTTCAGGAAAAGCCGGGCATCAGGTTTTCCTCGCCGGTCAGGACCTGGGCGGCGGACCCGACCAGCAGGGGGTCGGGGGCGTGCGCCACATGCTCGTCCTTGCCGGGATAAGTCAGGCTGTGCAGGAAATGACGCATGCAGTTCAGGCGCGCCCGCTTCTTGTCGTCGGACTTGATCACCAGCCAGGGGGCATCGGCGGTGTCGGTGTGGAAGAACATGGCGTTCTTGGCCTCGGTGTACTGGTCCCACATGTCCAGGGACTTGATGTCGATGGGCGACAGCTTCCAGTGCTTGAGGGGGTCGTCGCGACGGGAGATGAAGCGGCGCAACTGCTCTTCCCGGCTCACCGAGAACCAGTACTTGTAGAGCCGCACGCCGCTGTTCACCAGCATGCGTTCGAACTGGGGGGTCTGGCGCATGAATTCCAGGTATTCATGGGGCGTGCAGAAGCCCATGACCCGCTCCACGCCGGCCCGGTTGTACCAGGAGCGATCGAACAGCACCATTTCCCCCGCCGTGGGCAGGTGCTGGATGTAGCGCTGGAAATACCACTGGCCCCGCTCCCGGTCGGAAGGCTTGTCCAGGGCCACCACCCGGGCGCCGCGCGGGTTCAGGTGCTCGGTGTAGCGCTTGATGGTGCCGCCCTTGCCGGCCGCGTCGCGGCCCTCGAACAGGATGACGACCTTCTGGCCGGTGTCCTTCACCCAGTTCTGCACCTTGAGCAGTTCGATCTGGATCTTCTCCTTCTGGGCCTCGTATTCCACCCGGCGCAGGCGGGTACGGTAGGGGTAGCTGGCCGGCAGGGCCGCGTAGTCGCTTTCCTCGTTGGTGCCATGGGGCGCGTGGGCCACCGCCATGGCCACCGGGTCGTGGCTGATGGCCTCGATCTCGGCCACGGCGGCCGGATTCGCCTCGTGGCCCGGGGGGGTCTGGGGGATGATCACCACGCCTTCCGGGGCCGGCACCACGGCGACCGCTTCCGGCGCGGAGGACGCCTGGGGCGTGTCCTGCCCGATGGGCGCAGCCGGTTCGATCGGTGCCGTCGGCCCGCCGGTGGTCACGGGTTTCGCGGCGGCGCGACGGCGTCGGGCGGGAGCGGCGGGTTTGGCGGCGGGCGGGCGCTTGGTCAGGACCATGTTGTTCTCCTGGGTTGCAAAGTTTCAAATTATGGCGCCGACGATAATTCCCCGGCATCACGCTTATTTATCCGAACGCGCCGTGAAATCCGGGGCTGGCGCGTTCGTCTTCCTTTATTTACGTATGCTTGCGCGCAAACTTGAACATTCCTTGCCGAGGAGGCCATCATGAAATTCTTGCTTTTGTCGTCCCTGCCGATTCTGCTCGGCGGCTGCATCTCCTTCAGCGCCAGCGAGGCCACCGCGCCGGAATACGTCAACGCCTGCGCCAACCGGGAACAGCAATGCCGCGAGGTGTGCGGCGACGCCGGGGTCCAGGGCTACAGTTGCAGCGCGCGCCCGGGCGAGGGCATCGACTTCAAGTGCGAATGCCGCAAGCCGGGCCGGGCCATTTGACCCAAACTCATGTGACCCGAACTTATTTGACCCGAACTCCCATGCAGTTGTATCGCCTCCTCCAGAACCAGGGCTTCGGCAGCCGCAAAGCCTGCCGCGAACTGGTCAGGGCCGGTCGGGTAACCGCCAACGGCATGCCTGGCGACGATCCCGACCGGGAATTCGAGACCGATGGCCTGGTGCTGGGCGTGGACGGCGAGGCCTGGCCCTACCGGGAAAAGGTCTACCTGGCGATGCACAAACCCGCCGGCCATGAGTGCTCCCACCAATCCCGCCATCATCCCAGCGTGTTCGGCCTGCTGCCGGCCCCGCTGCAGGCCAGGGGCGTGCAATGCGTCGGCCGGCTCGACCAGGACACCACCGGCCTGCTGCTGCTTTCCGACGACGGCGCTTTCATCCATCACCACACATCGCCGAAACGCCTGGTGGGCAAGACCTATCGCGTCCTGTGCAAGCATCCGGTGCATGAGGACATGGCGCGGGCCCTGCTGGCCGGCGTGCCGCTGCGGGACGAGCGCGCGCCGCTGGCCGCCCGGCGCTGCGTCCTGGTCGGCGAACGGGAACTGGAGCTGACCATCACCGAAGGCAGGTACCACCAGGTGAAACGCATGGTTGCCGCCGCCGGCAACCGGGTCGAGGCCCTGCGCCGGATCGCCGTGGGCGGATACCGGCTGCCCCCGGACCTGCCGGCCGGAAGCTGGACATGGCTGGAACCGGCGGATCTGGAAAAACTGGGCCTGCCGCTCGAGGATGGGCCCGATTCCACGGCGGCGAGCGAACCCGTCAAGCCCGGTTGAACGGCTGCCCGGCCGCGCCGGACGGCGTTCAAAGCCCGGCCCGCGCCAGGAACCGGTCCAGTTGATTGGCGAAGGCCTGGCGGTCCGCCTGGGAAAACGCCGCCGGGCCCGACGAGGCGAGGCCGGCGCCGCGCAATTCCTCCATGAAATCCCGCATGTTCAGGATCTCGCGGATGTTCTCCCGGCTGTAGAACTCGCCGCGCGGATTGAGGGCGTGCCCGCCCCGCGCGATGACCTGGGCCGCCAGGGGGATGTCGGCGGTGATGACCAGATCCCCCGCCGCCAGGCGCCGCGCGATCTCGTCGTCCGCCACGTCGAAGCCGTGGGGCACCTGCAAGGCCCGGATGTAGGCAGAGGGCGGCACCCGCAACAGCTTGTTGGCCACCAGGGTCATGGGGATGCGCTTGCGCTCCGCGGCCCGGAACAGGATGTCCTTGATGACCGCCGGCGTGGCGTCGGCATCGACCCAGATATGCATCAGTCCCTCCCCGCCAGCCAGGCCAGGGCACCCGCCCCCGCCGCCCGGCCGCTGGCGAAACAGGCGGTGAGCAGGTAGCCGCCGGTGGGGGCTTCCCAGTCCAGCATCTCGCCGGCGCAGAACACCCCGGGCAGGGCTCGCAGCATGAGGCGCTCATCCAGCGCCGGGAATGACACGCCGCCGGCGCTGCTGATGGCTTCCTCCAGCGGCCGGGCCGCGACCAGGCGCAGGGGCAGCGCCTTGATGGCGGCGGCCAGGCGCGTGGCATCGGCGAAGTCCGCGGCGGACAAGCGTTCCCGCAACAGGCCGGTTTTCACCCCCTTGAGGCCGAGCCGGCTTTGCAGGTGGCTGGACATGGAGCGGGAACCCCTCGGCCGGGCGATTTCTTCTTCCAGGCGCGGCAACTCCCACCCTGGCGCCAGGTCCAGGTGGATCAAGGCGCTGCCCGTGGCCGCGATGGCATCCCGCAGGCGCGCCGAAAAACCGTAGATCAGGCTGCCTTCCACGCCGGTTTCCGTCACCACGAACTCGCCCTGGCGGCGCTCGCCGCCGCCGCTCGCATCGCTGTACGCCAGAATCACCGGCTTCACCGGATGGCCCGCGAAGCGCTCGCGGAAATGGGCGCTCCAGCCCACGTCGAAGCCGCAGTTCGCGGGCTTGAGCGGCGCCACGGGGATATCCCGCCCGGCCAGCACCGATACCCAGGCGCCGTCGGAACCGAATTTCGACCAGCTGCCGCCACCCAGGGCCAGGACCGCCGCGTCGGCGCGAACCAGGCACTCGCCTTCCGGCGCGGCGAAACGCAGGGCCTCCCCCTCCCAACCCAGCCAGCGATGGCCCACGTGAAAGCGCGCTCCGGCCTGGCGCAGGCGATGCAGCCAGGCCCGCAGCAGGGGCGCGGCCTTCATCTCCCGGGGAAACACCCGGCCGGAACTGCCGACGAAGGTTTCCACGCCCAGTTCATGGGCCCAGGCGCGCAGGTCGTCCGGACCGAAGGCGTCGAGCAGGGGTTCGAGCGCCTTCCGGCCTTCGCCGTAGCGGGACAGGAAGCTTTCCCGGGGCTCGGAATGGGTCAGGTTGAGTCCGCCGCGTCCGGCCAGCAGGAACTTGCGGCCCAGGGAAGGCATGCGATCGTAGAGGTCGACCCGGGCGCCGCCCCGGGTCAGGATTTCCGCCGCCATCAGCCCGGCCGGGCCGCCGCCGATCACCGCGACGCGCCGCGGGGACGGGAGGCTCGGCATTGCTTCCCCCTTTATCAAAGAGGGACCAAGGGGGATTGGGCGGTGATGGCCTGGCCCACCGCCCCCCCTGCCCCCCCGCTACCCAGAGCACGCCAATCCGCCCGGGGCGGCCGCCCCGGGCCGAGAATCTTCACCGTCGGCGTGACGCGTGAGTGAATGCTCACTGCCCACCCGCCACCATGCTCAAGGCCACCGCCTCCGCCACCTTGATGCCGTCCACCGCCGCCGACAGGATGCCGCCGGCATAGCCCGCGCCCTCGCCGGCCGGATACAGCCCCCGGGTGTTGAGGCTCTGGTAGTCCTCGCCCCGGGTCAGGCGGATGGGCGATGAGGTGCGCGTCTCCACGCCGGTGAGCACCGCGTCGTCCATGGCGAAGCCCTTGATCTGCCTGTCGAAGGCGGGCAGGGCCTCGCGGATCGTGGCAACGACGTAGTCGGGCAGGCAGTCGGACAGGTCGGTCCAGCGCACCCCGGGTGTATAGGAGGGAAGCACCGACCCGGGCCCGGTGGAGGGTCGTCCGGCGAGGAAATCGCCCACCTTCTGGGCCGGCGCGGCATAGGTGCCGCCCCCCGCCTGGAATGCCCTCTCCTCCCAGTGGCGCTGGAAGTCCATGCCGGCCAGGGGATTGGCCTGCGCGTCCCCGGGGAAATCGGCCGGCGTGATGCCCACCACGATGGCGGCGTTGGCGTTGCGCTCGTTGCGGGAATACTGGCTCATGCCGTTGGTCACCACGCGTCCCGGTTCCGAGGTGGCCGCCACCACCGTGCCCCCCGGACACATGCAGAAGCTGTAGGCGGTGCGGCCGTTGCCGGCGTGGTGCACCAGCTTGTAGTCGGCGGCCCCCAGGGTCGGGTTGCCGGCCTGGTCGCCGAAGCGGCAGTGGTCGATCAGTGACTGGGGATGCTCGATGCGGAAGCCCACGGAGAAGGGCTTGGGCTCGATGTGCACGCCTCGCTCGAACAGCATGCGGAAGGTGTCCCGGGCGCTATGGCCCAGGGCCAGAACCACGTGGTCGGCGGGGAGGCGCTCGCCGTCGGCCAGGAGCAGGGCCCTGATGCGGCCCGCCTCGATCTCCACGTCGACCACGCGGCTCTGGAAGCGGATCTCGCCCCCCAGACCCTCGATGGTGGCGCGCATGTGCTCCACCATGGAGACCAGCTTGAAGGTGCCGATGTGGGGCTTGCTCACGTAGAGGATTTCCTCGGGCGCGCCGGCCTTGACGAATTCCTCCAGCACCTTGCGGCCGTGGTGCAGGGGATCCTTGATCTGGCTGTAGAGCTTGCCGTCGGAGAAGGTGCCGGCGCCGCCCTCGCCGAACTGCACGTTGGATTCCGGGTTCAGTTCGCCCTTGCGCCACAGGCCCCAGGTGTCCCTGGTGCGTTCCCGCACCGCCTTGCCCCGTTCCAGCAGGATGGGCCGGAAGCCCATCTGGGCCAGGACCAGGGCGGCCAGCAGGCCGCAGGGACCCGCGCCCACCACCACGGGGCGCGACTGGAGCCCCGCCGGCGCCCGCGCCACGAAACGGTAGGCCATGTCCGGGGTGGGGGCCACATGGCGGTCGCCACGCAGCCGCCGCAATATGGCCGCCTCGTTTTTCACCTCCACGTCCAGGGTGTAGATGAAGGCAATATTGGCGCGCTTGCGGGCATCGTAGCCGCGCCGATGGATTTCGACGCGGATCAGCTGGTCCGTCGGAATAGCCAGTTTCCCGAGGACAGCTTCACGCAGTTCGGATTCGGCATGATCCAGCGGGAGTTTGACTTCGGTCAGTCGCAACATGGGAAGCGTCCACGGAATGATCGGGCACCGGTATCACGCCGGGCGTAGCCGGCAACCACGATCGATGCTCGGTAACATTTTCCCCTCCACCGCCAGGGGGTCTCCCGCTAGTTGGACTGGCGTGATTGCAGGCGTTGGGCTTCCCTGGCAATCATGCCTTCCAGTTCGCCCAGGTGTTCCTCGACCTTTTGTTCGCCCATGCGCGCGCCCAGGACCGTCAGTTCGGGCATCTTGTCGAGCACCTTCCTGCCCACCGGGGTGCGGTAGAAGCGGGCCAGTTCCTCAAGTTCCGCCTGGGTGAAGGCATCGGCGTAGATCCTGGCCAGATCGCTCTTCAGATTGTCGAAGCCCATGTATTTGTTCATGAACTCCAGCATCACGGCCTTGAAAGGCACAAGTTCCGGGCTCTTCTCCACCTCGGCGTAAGTCACCCGCTCGACGGTGCGCGCCAGATTGACCCTCATTTCCATGGCCTCGAGCAGGTTCAGGGCGGCATTGATGCGGCTGTCCTCCAGGGCGGCATGGGTCTCGAGGCTGAACGCCAGCAGGACCAGGGCCAGATATCGATGGGCGGTTCTCATCTAGGTGCCTCTGTCAGATGACACAGAACATGAAAACGAGGGCCTTCATGCAAAACGGATTTTTCACATTTGATGTCATCTGCTTCTTCCTCTTGTGTCGCAGTTATTGAAAAAATCCGACATCTGCGCCACTGATAGTGAAAACTCTTGAACTCATGCCTCTTGCCGCTACGGCCGGGCAGGTTAGACGTCATTGTGTCACACCCGGGCTTGCACGCTCCATAAGCCCGCCGCTACTGGCCACCATGCTAATGGCTTGCAGACTCAGCGTCTCAACATGCCCACTACAGAGCCCTCTTGGTCTGACGGAAGGAAAAATTCCTGATCAACAAAGCGTCCAGATTTTCTCAGCAAGGGCAGCAGCTCTCCATCTGCATAGGCACATCCAATATTTCCAGGATCAGATTGAAGTTCTTTTGCGGCCTGTTCGGGAACATGGCCACCTCCTTGTTCGATAACGTCAGCCAGCAAGGCATAGCCCGGTCGCCAGGCACGGGCGTCGATAAAAGTTTCGCGTAACGCATCCAGAATTTGCATGCCGGAATAATCGAGATCCCCAAAAAAACTCACAGGCCATTTTTCACCGCCAAGTAGCCAGTTTTCCACGGAACGGATTGAGACTTGGCTGGATATCGAAGTGGCTCTCGTATAGAGCCGGCAGCCTTTCGGTGACCGCAGCCGCTGGGCGCTGCCGCGGAATCCGGCGGCATAGACAAGCAGGCTGCTGCGCCAGTCCGGCCCACGCATATCGGCCATGCTCTCGAATGTGACGAGGTTTTCGATGAAAAGCACCTCGTCGAAACATTCCGGAATATCGACCAGCAGCTGGATCGGCGCCTCCGTGAACTGCCCCGGCGCGGCGCCCAGCAGGCGCAGCAACTCCTCCCTGTTGTCCAGCACCTTCGAGCGCCCCTGGAATGCTCGCGCGGATGCTTCGCGTAGCGACCATTCCCTGCCACTGGCACACAGCCTAGAAAGCGCCTCAACGCTGTTTGTAGCCAGATCCAGCGCCATGTCACGCAGCGCGACAAGAGGATTTCGCGCCAGATAGTCCAGCAGAATGGATGGCTGAGGCGGCGCACACTCCGGGTTCATCGACCAATACGCCGCCAGATGGTCCAGCCAGCGACGCTGCCACTGTATGTGGCGGGGCAGGTAACCCGCCCATTCGGCGAGATGTTCGAAATCGCGCAATTCGAGTTGTGGGTCGCGGTCAGTGAATCCTGCAAACGCCTTGTCGGGCTTCAATTTCAATCTGACCCAGCCTGTCGTGCACAAATCTTCGATCCGCATCACCCAACGCTGCACCTGCTCCGCGTCAGTCTGATCGTACAACTCTGGCGCAGTGCGGCGATCGAGTCTCAGGCGTACCGAGCCATCGCTCGATACGCGCTCCGCCTTGGCCAACAAGGCCAGAGCAAGTCGTAACAGGAACGGGTCCGTGGCCGGGGTGTCAACCATCTGCCAACCCGGTATCGGTCGCCCGCTCAGCCAGATAGGCGCTCCGTGCAGCTTCCCTCGCCTTTTCGGCATGGGCGCGCCACAACCCGTCCAGGGCAGCGCGATGCAAGGTCTTTTCCTGCGCTTCGCTGACGAAAAGCTCGCGCCCGTCACGGCGGGCGAGCACCTTGGAAAAGGTGAATTCCTTATCGAACTCAGGTTTGACGGCACCGGACTTGGAAGTGGGCATGGCAACCACGAGTTGCAGGCCTAGATCCTCCGCCAAAAACCGCAATACGCTACGCGAGCGCGATTCGTCCATCTTCGAGAAGGCTTCATCGCTGAGCATCAGGCGCAAAGCCGGCGCCTCGCGCCGGTCACGACCGAAATGGCCGAGGGCATGGGCCAGCACGGCTGAGCGCACAACGTAGAACGGCGTCTCCAACTCGCCGCCTGAACCGGTACCCCAGGTAGACAGCTTGGTCTGCCCGACCGCATTGCTGCGCACGATGTCATAACGACGGTAGTTACGGTAGTCGGCCAATTCTTTCAACGCCCGCTCGCTTGCACCTTGGTCATTGGCCAGCAACAAGGCGCGGATCTCTCCCGCCGTAGCGCGTTGCTCGTCCGAAAGCAGTTCGGAATCGAAGATCGAGCCCTGCTCTTTTTCCAGACCTTCGACCGCGTCCTCCACCGCCTCGAAGAAGTCGAACACCTTGTGCATACGGGGAATCCAGTCCCATTCCAGCTTGAAGTTATCTGCGCCGAACTGGATATCCTGCAAATGTCGATTCAGCCGCTGCAGCGTTGAGGCTCCCTGCCGGACGTCATCGCGTACCTTGAAGCAGAAGCTAGAGGTGAAAACATGGTTGAAGCGCACCTCGGCTTCACGCAGCGATCTAGTATTTTCCGCCAAGCCGTTGCCTCGCTGGCGCTCGATCTGTTGGGTGATGGCCCGATAGGTCGCGAATACCGGCGGCAGGAGTTCCTCCATGCGCTCGAAGTCACGGGGTGGATCAGTCCAGACGAAACGTTCCGTGTCGTCGCGCGCACCAGACAGATAGACACTCACATCCGTCGCCAGCGTGCGCAGCATGGGTGAAAGCTTATCCTTCAGGCTCTGAATGCGCTGACGCAACGCATCCAGGCTGATCGCCGCGTCCGCCGCCAACGCCTCGGCCTCGGCGTGCAGTTGCGGGGCGGTGGCCAGTTCGGGCACCGTAGCTGAATAGCGAGTCGCCCAGACACCGGCGTTCAGGCAATCGTTTTCCAGGCCAGGCAGGCGCTCGGCCAGGTCAGTTTCCCGTCGGCTCAGCTCGGCCAGTTCCTTGTTGCCGGCGCCCACTTCCTGCATCAAGTCATCGTAACGCCGCCGGGTATCGGCGATGCGCCCGTCCAGTCCGTCCTTCTTGCGCAACTGCTCCTCGACCGAGGACAGGTCGAGTACGGCCAGGGCCTGCACAGCATGGGTATGCAGAATCTGGCTTTCCAGCACCGCCAGCAGGGTGGGGGCCATGGGCACGATGGCGGCGCCGGAGAACAAGCGCGCCACGGCGTTGAGCGATTGGCCCAGGCTTCCCGCCTCGGTCGTTTCTTGCTGCAGGCGGGCCAGCTCGGCCTCGCACCATTTCCTGCGCCGTTGCCGCGCCGCCTCACCGAAGGCCAAGTCCTGATCGGGCTGATGGCAGGCGAACATGCCGTAGCCGCGGCTGCCCAGACCCACCCGCATCAGCCCCTGGGGCGTACGAGCCAGTTCTTCCTCGCTCTCGACCTTGCGCACCCGACCGTATTGCGCCATCAGAAAGGCCTGGGCTACGGGATGGTCGCAGCGCAATTCGTGCAGGATCGCCCTGTCTTCCAGGCGACGCCCCTCAGTGTCCTCCATGGCCTTGCGGCCCTGCACCACTTTGGGCGAACTCACCGGAAAACGGCGCTTGACCAGCCGGGCACAACGCGCTTCCCAGCCCACTTCGACAATGATGGCGAAGCGATCTTTGTTCATGTAGCCCTCGATGGCGTTCTGCCAGGCGCTGCCCGGCCGGGGCTCCACCAGTTGCGCCAGCAGATGGGGATGGGCTTCGGACAGTTCGGCCCTGATGAGGTCGACCGCCTGATGGGCTTCGGGCGGGCCGTGCGGGCGGCCGCCCTGCAGCAGGCGCAGCTCGGCGTCGCGTTGCGCGGTCTCGTCCTTGAGCGCGTTCAGTCGACCGCCGATCTCGCCAAGCGCCTGTACCACAGCCGCTTGCACCGAATCATCGCCACCGCGCAGACCATGCTCCAACAGGGCCATGTCGGCGTCGAAGGACTCCAGGTCATAGGCTGGAAGTTCGGCATCCAGTTGCGCTTCGCCGGCATAAGCGGCGGCCATGTCGGGCCAAGCCGCGACAAGTCGCCGGGCAGCAGGACGCAGGGCATCCACCGCCGCCGCTAGGGCTGGCACAGACGCCAGGTCCAAGTCCAGCAATTGCGCCAGTTTCGCCATCAGGCCACCGATACCCGCCGCAGTCTGGCGCACGGTGGCCCAGTGCAGCCTGAATTGATTGGCCTGCTGACGGATCTCGTTGTCGAGCGCGGTCTTGTCGCGTGCTGCCTTGGCTTCTTCACTGGTGTCCAGCCAAGCCTGGATCCGCCGTAGTTGATCCCGTAGCTGCTCTTCCTGAGCGATCAACGACGCCTGTCTAGCCTGTGCCTCCGCCTGCCGTTTGTCCTGTTCACGCATCCGGCGCCGAACCGATTCCAGTTCGCCAACAGCGTCGTTCCGTGTACGTAGCGCATGGGCAATACGGGTCACTACGAAGCGGCGCGTCTCGTCCAGCACGTCCTGTGCACTTTCCCGTGCCGATTCCAGCCGCTTGAGGTTGAGCTCCAGGCGCTCGGCCTCAGCCTTCAAGGCCGCCATGGAACGCATCAATTCGCGCATTTTGTCCAAGTCGCGGCTGAAGTCGTGGGGCTCCAGGATTTCGTCGCGCACCAGGTCGTTGACGTTGCCCAGTTCCTTGTAGGCCATGGCCCTGACGATGGACTTGGCGGCACGGTTGGCGTCCGCCTCACCCACTGCGGTCTTGCCCATCAGCGCGCCATAGAGGTGTTGTAGATAGCCACCTTTGTCTGCAAAGCGCTGAACGGTTTCCGGCCCTACTTGGAGACGGTGCTGCAATTGTAAGTAAAGCTCTTTGAGCGGGATCGGCTTCCGATCAAGGGCATCGCCGTCGCGACGGGCGAGATGATCGAAGGACAGAGCTTGGCGGACGATGAAAAACAGCGGCGCCCCAGCTAGCACAGCGCGTTTCCCATCCTCAAGGGCCTCCACGCCTACCAGCGCCGTGAACGGCATTGCCGACTCGCCAGCCCGCTCCGATGCATCGAACACAATGCCAGCATAGCTGGTACTGCGTGGCCTGAGAAACACGCCATCGGCCTGCTGACCCAAAGCATAGGCGGCGAGGGTGCGCGGTTCTTTTCCACCACGCCGACTTTGTGTGGACTCGTCCTGGCCGATGTTGAACTGCACTAGATGCTGGTGAGCCGCCGTCAGCACAGTCTGGATAGCGTCCAGCAGCGTGGACTTGCCTGAGCCGGATTCGCCAGTGAGCAAAACTGTGTCGGCGAACATCCATTCCCGGTCCTCCAGGGAACCCCAGTGCCAAGTGAGAAGCTTGGCGATCTTCACTGTGTATGCCCCTGGGTTGGCTCGGCTTTGATGCCCACCAGCCGCAGGGCGTCTTCCATGGCCTCGTCACTGACGAAACTCATTACCGGGCGCAGAACAGCCAAGCCCATTTCCATGCTGCCGGCATCGTCTGTCTCGACGAAATGCACCACGCGATGCTTGCGTAGCTCACGCAGCAAACTCATGCGCTCGCTGGCCGAATGGGGCAGCTTGTGGGCTAGCAGAGAAACCACCGCCTGGGACAATTCCTCCAGGCTGATTACCAGTCGTTCATCAATCAGTGTGCGTCGGCCAGTCAATGCCTCCGTATAGAGAAATCGCAAAGCGATGACTGCGGCGACAAAATCACGAGACAGCCTGCTCCGCAAACGCTTCAACCCCTCACCTTCCTCATCGTCGCCGGATTCGCCGGGCGGATACAGGCGGAATATATGGGCATCGACATCATGGACGAGCACGAAACCCATGCAGGTAAACCACTCACGCAGCAACTGCTCGCATTGCCCCGCATCGTCGTAGAGCGCAGCCTCGGGACGTGACCAGTCACGCCACAACACACCGTTGGCCAACAAACGACTGGCCAGTTCCGCGAAGCGTCCAGGTTTTACGTTTCCCGAACCTTCCGTGGCGAGACGGTTTTCGATCACCTGAGCGAGCGATTGCAGCACGACGGTCAACCCCCTTCTTGCTGGATGGCCTGCTTGTCGACCTCCAACTCATAATTGTCAGCAGTGAAATACGCGTTTTCCACCTTGTCCGCAATCTTGCGTGCGCGCAGGAAACGACGGCCTTCAGTCGATCGAGCCGCGCCCACCGCATGCAACACTCTCACTGCTTCTTCCGCTGTTGCGACCGGCAAGTCCGCCAAAGTGACGGGACCAGCTTCCAGGTGCGACAGCAGACCGGCCAGCACCTCACCGTCGCTGAATGCGAAGGCTTCCGCTTCGGCCCGTCGCATCGCAGCGTCCAACCGGCTAGCCTCATCCACTTCCAGCGGGTTGAGATCGGCATGACGTGCCTCTATCTCACGTACCGTCCAGCGCAATATACCGCCTGGCAGACGAACTTCGCTGGTGGCCAAGCGGCCCGCCAAGGCGTCGAGCAAGGCATCGCGACTTTCATTTGGTCGGTTCTTTAACCAGTCCATGGTTCGCCCAAGAGCCGAGTCAGCACCATAATCAAGCGACAGGGCCTGACGCAGCAAGCTAGTGAAGCGGCGCACGTAATTGTTCATCTCCGAGCGCAACATAGGCAACTTCAGGCTACAAGCTGCTTCAACCATGCTATCAATGCGGTCGGCGAGCCAGAGCATTGGGCTACGTCCCTGCACTTCGCGCTCTAGCCATGGCGCTCGCTGGATCAGGTGGCCATCCACTTGGGCGCGGATTTCGCTTTCCGAGGCCCGCACCTTGTCCAGCACCTCGACAATCTGGCCACGATGACGCTCGGCCGAATCAGCTACTAGTCGAACTGCATATTCTCGTGCGAAACGCTTCTCGATGAATTCGTTGAACTCGTTCCAGGCAACCTTTTGTGCCAGAGCCTCGCGGGTGAGGCTCTGGATCATATGCCGGAAATATTCGATATCGTCTTGTAGATCCTGCACGACGCGACTTGCGAACTCGTGGGCATCGAGAAGTTCATCCACGTCCTGAGTGGCCAGAAACGCCACCAACGCCTTTCGCGCCGAACGCATGTTGCGCTGGCGGGTTTTGGTACGCGAATCGTCAAGGCCGGCGAAAGTTTCACTGAACGCTTTGCCGGCTCGGCTGAGCTTCAGTGTGGGTTTCAAGTCGATGGGATCTCGATAATCCTCCAACCAACCGTGTTCCTTGAGTTTGCGCAACAACTCACTCGCGTAAGTACGCTCCTCTTCGGCCGAGACAGCGCGCGCGGGGTCGAAGGCCAAGGCACGTAAGGCCGGGGCCGCCAACAGTCGACCAACAACCTCTAGCACCACTTCCCGCGTCAGTGCCTCGGCATAGTCTGCATTCACACCATGCACACGCTCGTGCAAGGCACGCAGTACCGCCGCGCACAGCTCCCGGTTATCGTGGGTCAGCGGGCGGAAGAAGTGCTCTCTGGGCGGAGTGAAAAACAGCGTGGCCAAATTATTTCAACTCATTGGCTTGTTAGATGAGACCGCCATCAAATCCACCTGGAGTGTCTTTGCATTTGCACCTGTTGATCGTAAAAGAGCATTTGCGGACGTCCGTGTACTTTGCCATGCAGTGCACACCTAGCTTGCAAGAGCAAGCTTATGGTCGCTCATTGCTTGCCCAAAGTAAAAACTGCCGGAACTCCACTAGGTCAGATGACGGCGTCCGGGCGAGTTCAAGAATCATGTATGAGAAGTACAAAATCACCACCAAGATCGTGATTGCCCCAACAACGTACTCCTCTGCCCATTGCCCTGCTGCACCCCCAATGACAGCCAAGAACACGCCCAGCGTAAAGGTAAAGAATGGATGGGAAGTGATTGGGGATCTAGGGTTCACGTCGATTTGACTATTAACAAAAGCAAGAGCGTCTCTCGCTCCTCCGATGAGGGAGCTAGATTCCAGGCGCTCCTTGAATGTCAAATAACGTATGTATTGGTAGTCTTTTCGAAAGTACCTGAGCTGTTCGGGATAGGTTTGGTGCAGGCCGGCAAAAACCTCCGAACGAGCCTTATGAAACGAATACGCCCATATCCCCGCCGCCGCGATAGTGGCCATAAATAGGGGATACCACGACGACGTAAAAAACCAATATGTAGCCAAGCCGAAGAAGATGGCTTTTGTCGCCCACATCATGATTCGCCAGTGGGCGCTCGCCTCTCTGTAAATACGCGCGATAACTTCCCAACGCGAAGCTGACAGATAGATGGTATGAAGGCGGAGAAAGTTGTCCATGAACATTTACTCAAAAGCTAGGGAACCGCTGATTTATTCCCTGCCCTGACCGACAATTCAGGCGACCCGATCCCAACTGCCGCGACTGCCGATGAAGACCCAGACGAGTTTTTCCGAGCTTGAATACACGGGCAAGAAGAAGCTGACGCGGCGCGACCGGTTTCTGGTGGACATTGAAGCCGTCACACCGTGGCGCGAACTGGTGGCGGTGATCGAGCCGCACTACCCCAAGGGTGAAGGCCGGGGACGTCCGCCGATGGGCGTGGAACGCATGCTGCGCATGTACATCGCCCAACAATGCTTTGGTCTGTCGGACGAAGGCATCGAAGACGCCCTCTACGACAGCCAGGCCATCCGTCGCTTTGTTGGCGTCGACCTGGCGCGGGAAAGCGCCCCCGATGCCACCACCCTGCTCAAGTTCCGCCGCCTGTTGGAAGAGAAAGACCTGACCTCTTCCATCTTCACCGCCATCAACGCCCACCTGGCCGAGCGTGGGCTCATGCTGCGGCAAGGCACCATCGTCGACGCCACGCTCATCGCCGCCCCGAGTTCCACCAAGAACCAAGGGGGAGAACGCGACCCCGAGATGCACCAGACCAAGAAGGGCAACCAGTGGTACTTTGGCATGAAGGCCCACATCGGCGTGGATGCCGAATCGGGCCTCACCCATACCGTGGTGGGCACCGCCGCGAACGTCAACGACGTCACCCAGGCGCAGGCGTTGCTGCATGGTGAGGAAACCGATGTGTTCGGGGATGCGGGCTACCAGGGCGTGGAGAAGCGGAAAGAGAACCTGGAAGTGCCGGTGACCTGGCACGTGGCCATGAAGCCGAGCCAGCGCAAGGCTTTGCCCAAGACCCCACTGGGCGAATTGCGGGAATGGATCGAACAGGCCAAGGCAAGCCTCCGCGCCAAGGTGGAACATCCCTTCCATGTGGTGAAGAACCTGTTCCGTCACAAGAAGACTCGGTATCGGGGCCTGGACAAGAACAGCAAGCAACTCTTCACCCTGTTTGGCCTGGCGAATCTGGTACTGGCGCGCAAATGGTTGTTGGCACCTTGCGGCCAAGTTGTGTCTGCCACGCGGTGAATGAGGAGAAAACGCCTTGAAATATGGGAAATTCGACCTTGAATGTCGCCTCGTGGCGCATCGGGCGCCCCGGAAATCGGTTTCCCAGCCTGGCTCGCTGACAACGTTGGCAGTCAAGGGCATTTGTTCAGCGCTTCCCTAAGGAGTTTTTTGCGGTCCTTGAGATAGCTCTGAATCGCTAGAAGCAGAAACGCGCCCAACGCACCCCACGCGACTTTTTCATAGCGTCCAAGCAATACCTCCCGAATTTGATCGGTCAGTGGGGCAAGCATTCCATGAAGCTGGAAGCCGCCTACGAAGTAAGCACCGCACATCAAGATCACGATAAAAGATATCGCGCCCAAGAGTAGCGCCACTTGCGTCCGCTTTGAGTAAGCAAGGACCACGAGGAACTCCTCGATCATATCCAGCATGATCAACTCGCTACCGCGTCCCGCGCGGCCTGTACCGCTTTCTCGCTACCCTTGAAATCAACCGAGGCGAGAGATCCATCTGGTTTGTGGCTGAAACGAATTTGTACCCCACCATGTGGCGCGGCGGCCCGCCGCACGACTTCAATGATCTTCTTTTCTGCCGCAGCTGTGGCCAGCTTTATCAAGTCACGCTCGCTTGGCACTTTGATGTCCATTTTGATCATTTCTGATCCTTCGGCGGACAAGGATCGTTGCCATAAGAGTCACGCGCTCGGATTTGGCCATCACGACCATGGATCAACAACTCGCCATGGCCCTGGCGCGCCATTTCACGGCCTGCTTCTATCGCTTCAGCCTGTGTATTGTGCAAACTGCTAACCCGTTCGCCCCCTTCACGCAGCGTGCCCCATTGATCACCGCGCTGAACAACGTGAATATTGTCTCGATTTGCCATAGCGATTCCTTTCCTTATAGCTTGCCAACCAGAGGTAACGACTTCGGTGATCCCGCATCAACCAACAGGTGAATAAAGTAAGCAGCCGCCCCGACCAGCATCGCGAATCGAGCTACTTCACCAGCTTGGCTCTCCGGCTCCCACCGGTAAAGCTTGTAGGTAGCCACCCCGAGCAACCCTGCAAAAGCCAGGCTATGAAAAAATTGCCGATGCTTCGGATGGGTCGCCGGCTCAAGCAAGTCAGGCAGCTGGGTCAGCTGTCCAGCAAGCAAAGCGCCAGCGAAGGGCTTTATTGATCGCTCTTGCTGGCCCGCCTCTCGGCTGTAGCAATATGAGCCAACGGCCACCGCCGCGATCAACCGATGGGTCTGTGCGCACGCCATAGCAGTCGCCTCCTACTTTTCCTTGCGAACGCCCTTGAACGGGGTCTTGTCCGTCGTCTTCACGTCCATGAAGCGTCCCGTTTCGGCGTTTCGTTTAACCCAGTTTCCCGACGGGGTCTGGGTCTGGCTGCGTTCTCGAACAGCTCCGATACGGTGTCCGTCTCCGGTCGGTGGATTCTTTGCCATGGTGTGTCTCCTATGCTCTTGGCCGCAACATGCGGTTTATGCCCACATTATATGATCATAATGATGATGTCAACAGATACGAATGATTTGACCTGGCCGTGCTCGCTGCCGCACAATGCGCGCCCATGAACGCTGAACAGAAAATCTCTGCCTTACAGGCGTTGGAAGAACTCAGTCAGGTCCAACGCGAGCGCTTGGCCTACATCGAATTCCGGCTGTATTTCCTTGGTGACATCAGCCGCGCAGACTTGAAACAGCGTTTTGGCGTCGCACCCGCAGGCGCGACGCGCGACCTTGCCCTGTATAGAAAGCTGTTTCCCGGCAACATCGAGTTCGACAACGTCACTAAAACCTATGTGACCGGCACTCACTTCGAACCTGCATTCACCCATGTGCCCGGACGGATCCTTACGGCCCTAACACAGGGTTTCGGTGAGGGTGTGAATCCTGTCGTTGGCTCAATGATTCCATGTGAGCTGCCCATGGAACTAAACCGCCCACAGATGAAAGTGTTGGCTCCCATCACCCGCGCCATTCATCAGGGCAAGGCGGTACGGATGAAATATACGTCCTTCACTAGTGGCGCATCGGAAAGAGAGATTGTCCCCTTCGCAATTGCCACTGACGGGCTTCGCTGGCACGCGCGAGTGTTTGACAGGAAGGAACAGGAGTTTCGGGACTTTGTTATCAGTCGCATGGACGAAACCACTGTATTGGCCAATGGAACTGTGGAAAAACACGAGCTGCCGGCCTCCGATATCCAATGGAACAGGATTGTGGAGCTTGACCTAGTAGCACACCCAGACAGGAAGCATCCCGAAATCACACAAAAGGACTTTGGGATGATCAACGGCATGCTTCATCTCAAGCTGCGTGCTGCGATGGCAGGATACGTACTGCGTCAATGGCATGTGGACTGCTCGACGAACCACCTGATCAAAGACGAGGCATTTCGTCTATGGCTCAGCAATCCATTAGCTCTATATGGTGTTGGAAGCGCCAAATTTGCCCCTGGCTATGACGGCCCCGACGCCAGTAACGAGTCCTCTTCCAGTTAGCGTGCCGGAGTCAACACGACCGAGTATTTACCCAGGACTCGGCAGCTAGCGGCAGCTCATTTAGCTCAGCGCGAGCCTCCCGCCAATTCGGGTAATACTTTTCCAGCAAGTCCATAAAACGCGAGCTATGGGTCGGTTCAATCAGATGCAGCATTTCATGCACAACCACATACTCCAGCAGGTCCTTGGGTTTCTTGACCAGTTCTGTGTTCAGGCGAATGGTACCGGCGCGATGGTTGCAGCCACCCCATTTCGTTTTCATTCGCTGTAGGTAGTAGGCATTCACCGTTACCCCCAATATGGGCTGCCATTTCCGGAGGAGATCGGGGATCGCCTGGTGAAGCAACTCGCGGTGCCAATCTTGCATAACTTCTGCCCGCTTTTCCGGAGAGCTTCCGGGACGAACCATCAGGGTGATCCGTCGATGGTCGAGTTTCACGCCCGGCTTCGATTCCTGTTCGGCTAAGGACAGGAGATAACGCCGCCCCCATAGGTAATGGCTTTCCCGTTCTACAAAACGGCGGGGCGTTTCACGAGCCTGATTCTTCAACTTCGCCTGCTGTGTACGGATCCAACCGAGTTTGGAAATTGCATAGGCACGGGCAACTTCCAGGCGGGTACTGGTCGGCGCTACCAGAGTAACCTCACCCGCTGGCGGATGTACCGACAGATGCACATGCTTGACCGCCTTGCGCGTCACGGCAATGGTCAGCTCACCGAGCTGGATGGTTTCGGTCACAAATAGCCCGGCTGGTTTTTGAGGATCTCAAACATGGCCTTGGTTGCTGTGCGTTCCCGGTTGAAAAGCGGGAACAGAGCGTTCAGCACCTGTGCACCGCGCGGACCGTCGGCATCTTCCTGCCAGCCGGCGGGGGCCTGCTCGCGGACGGTACGGTCAATCTCCAGCGCCAGGCGTGCGCGTTCGTCGCCGTATTCTGCCGATGGCTCGGCCGCTTTGAGCACATGCCCATCGGTCAAAGCCAGAATGTCGGGGAGGTTATTGAAGATCACGGTGGCTTCGTGATTGCCGTGCAGCATGGCCGGCACGCCGGCGCTGGGCTGCTTCGCGGCCAGTTTGCGCACCAGTTCCTCGGCCTTATGGAGGAACTCCTCATAGGCCGCCGCATCGTCCCGGCTCTGCTTGATCAAATCATCCAGCAGTTTCGACATCTGATCGTAAAACCTCGGATCGGTCAGCTGGTCGCGGATGATGGTCTTGCGGACGTTGTTGATGATCCCTTCGGCGATGGCGTTCTTGGACAGCTTGCCCTTCTCGTTGAGTTTTCGGGCGATCGCATCGTGGATGCCAGTTTCGATGATCAGCTCGGTGAGCGACAACTCGCCCAGTTCCCCCAGTTCTGTGGCCGTATCGGCCTGGATGTAGGTGTTGATGAGGTGGCGCATGTCCGCTTCGTAAGGCTTGATATCCAGCTCCTCCCCTGAGTGCTTCTTGATAGCAGCGCGGATTTCGGCGTAGAACTCCACTTCCCGTTGCAGGGCAGCCACCTCGGCATCGGTGTAACCGGCCTCGCTCAGGTTCTGGGCTAGATCGGCATAGGCCCGGGTAAACAACGCCACAGCTTTGTAGAACGACACCCGCAACGGCTCGGTCTCGTTCAGGGCATTGGGGTTGGCTGCGTCACCGCAGAAGTAGTGTAGGTATTGCTCCACCTCGCGGGGCTGGGGCACCGGCTCACACAGGTAATGCAGGGCCTGTCGCGCATCGTCCAGCTGCTTCTTGCCCTCCACCAGCCAGTTCTTGAGATGGACGTTGTTCTCGCCGCCGTTGCCTTGGTCGATGTCCAGTTCATCGGAGCTATAGACCGCGATGGCCTGCTGCACGTCCCCGAAAAGCTCCTTGTAGTCGACGATGTGACCGTAGTCCTTGTCGTCACCGTCCAGCCGGTTGGTGCGACAAATGGCCTGGAATAAATTGTGATCCCGCAGTTCGTTGTCCAGGTAGATGTATGTGCAGCTGGGAGCATCGAAACCCGTCAGCAGCTTGCTGACCACGATCAGCAGCTTCAGGTTGGCTGGCTCGTCCTTAAAGCGGCGCTTGACCTCATCTTCGTACTGCTTGGTGGTCTGGCCCTTCTCCAGCACGTACTGTGTGTACGTGTCGAACTTGTAGCGCTCGTCGCTGTTGGCTGGCTCCCGGGAAATAGCGTTGTGGTTGGGCTCGAAGGACGTAACCACACCGCAGTACTGGCCGAAAGAGGTGTTCTGCAACAACCGGAAGTAATGGCAGGCGTCGTAGATCGAGGCGGCCACCAGAATGGCCGTACCCCGGTCGTTGTTCAATCGAGGCTTCAGGGCAAAGTCCTGGATGACGTCGGCGATGATGCGCTGCTTGCGCTCCGCCGCGCTCATCAAGTTTTCCAGGGTTGCCCAGGTCTTGCGCACCAGCGCCTTCTGGAAGTTGTTGAGGTTCTTCGTCTTCTGCTCGAACCACTGGTCGATGGCGGCACGGGAACCTAGCCGCTGGGGCACATCCCGAGCCTCGTACTTCAGGTCCAGCACCACCTTGTCGGCCACCGCCTGGTGGAACTTGTAGGTGTGGATGTAGGTTCCAAACACATCCCGCGTCATCTGCTTGTCTTTGCGCAGCAGTGGCGTGCCGGTAAAGCCAATGAAGATGGCCCCTTCCAGCCAGCGCTTCATCTGCCGGTTCATGTCGCCGCCCTGGGTACGGTGGCATTCATCGACGAAGATGTAGAAACGGCCATGGACCCGGGGCGGTTCGCCCTTCAGGTCGGTGGTGTCGAACTTGTGGATCAGGGCGCAAAGCAGGCGCGGCGTGGTAGCGCCGAGCTTCTCGATCAGCCCGGCGCGGGAGGTAATGCGCGGCGAAGGCACATCCTCACCGATCACCCCGGCGTTGCGCATGACGCCGACGATTTGCTTGTCCAGTTCATCCCGGTCGGTAATGACCAGGATGCGGGCATCCGGGTCATGTTCCAGCAGCCACTTGGCGATCAACACCATCAGGATGCTCTTGCCGCTGCCCTGGGTGTGCCAAATCACCCCGCCTTCCTGCTTGGCAATCCGTTCCTGCGCAGCCTTGACCCCCTGGAACTGGTGCGGGCGCGGTACCTTTTTCTGGCCGGCGTCGAAGATGATGAAGTTGCGGATCAGGTCGAGCAGCCGGGCCTTGTCGCACAGCTGCGCCAGGGGTCGATCCAGCAGACTACCGGGTTCAGGGGTTGCGCCCGCTGCGGCCGGCACTTCGTCCTTCCACTCCACGAAGAACTGCTCGGGCGTGCCCGTGGTGCCATAGCGCAAACCTTGTGAATCGCTGCCCGCCAGAACCAGTTGCACCGTGCTGAAGAAACCCTTGTTGAAGATTTCTTCCTGGTTGGTAATGAGCTGGCGCACCCCGTCGGCCACCTCCACCGAACTTCGCTTGAGTTCGAGCACCGCGATGGCGATGCCGTTGAGATAGAGAACAATGTCCGGCCGGCGCTGGTAGCCGCCTTTGAGTGTCACCTCCTCGGCTAGGGCAAAATCGTTCTTCTCCGGATTGACCCAGTCGACCAGATGCACCTTGTCGTGGGGCTGGCCGGCGGCCACCTGCACGTCCACACCGTAGCGCAGCAGTTGGTAGGTGCGCAGGTTGGCCTGGTAGAGGGTGATGCCGGTGGCGTCGGCGGCTGTTTCCAGCTTTTGCAGGGCGGCGGCGATATGGGCGTCGGAGTAACCTCTGGCTTGGAGGTTGGCCCGCAGATATTCAACCTCGATGGGGCGGTTGTTCTCGCGCTGATGCCACTCCCCCAAGTAGTCGTAGCCGAGGCAGTCCGTGCGCGATTTATCGGTGAAAAGCGCGATGACGCGGTTCTGGGTCTTGCGCTCGGAACGCGGCTGTTCAGGCATGGGCCTCCCCTTACATTCGGGCACCAGGTTCAAACACCGGGATGGCTCGGCGCATGAACTCGTCGAATAACGGCACGGTAAAGGCCATGTCGCCGTGGGACGGGCTATATACCATCCCCTTCTTGATCAAGCTGGCTCTGACCGGCCCCAAGGTTGTGATCTTCGCCCCCAGCGTGTCGGCGATGTCCGCCGATCGATGCGGCCCAGGGCCAAGTTCTGCCATAGCGCGCAGGTACTGCTTTTCCCTCGGGGTCAGTCGATCGAAGCGTACCCGGAAAAAATTTTCATCGAGCCGATGGGTCACCAGCTCCGTGGTCTCATTCACAATTTGCAGGCCGATCGGTGAAGCTACCGCATGATTCCAAGCCTGATATCCCCACTCCTGAAGGAAATACGGGTACCCCTTGGTAAGCCGAAAAATCTCATGCAACGCATCCGCATCGATGGATTCCCCTGCCTCTTCAATGGGGTCCCGAAGCGCCTTGTCGGTATCGGGTTCAGGCAGAGGCCCAATATCAGGAAAACTGAACAGTCTCTCGGCATAAGACTTCGACTCGCCTGCCAATCCAGGCAGGATGGGCAATCCTGCACCGACCAACACCAGCGGCAGCCGGCGCTGCTGCATCTTGTGCATGGCCATGATCAAGGCGCTCAACTCGGCGGAACTGAAATATTGAATTTCATCGATCAGGATGGCCACGGCCACGCCGCGCTCCTCCGCGGCCTCGGCCACCGCCGTGAACAAGTTGGGCAGATCGACCTCCAGGTCACCGCTATCAGCCGCGCCCTGCTCCGGCTCGATGTCCAGGCCGAACTCGACATCGCCCACATTGACCCGGATGCTGCCGATAAAACTTTTCAGGACGGCAATGCCACGACGCACCTTGTTGCCAGCCCCTGCGATACGGTCCAGTTCGAAGAGAAGACGGCGCAAATGGGGCACCAGCAGCACCGCCAGCGACTTGTTCTCATGCGCCTCGACCAATATGGTTCGGTATCCCTCCGCCTGAGCCAGCCGCTCCATTTCATTGAGCAGCACCGTCTTGCCCACGCCACGCAGGCCCGTCATGAGCAGGCTTTTCTCTGGGCGCCTGGCCCGAATGCGGCCAAATAGCACCTTGGCTTGCTCCAAAATGCCGTCGCGGCCCGCCAATTCCGGCGGAGGAGACCCGGCACCGGGCGAAAATGGGTTTCGAATTCTGTCCATGGCCACCCGCCTTTATTGAATTATTTGTATTTATACATCACGACACGTATAAGTGTGAATAAATTCCTATACGCCCGTGCAGACCCTTCACACCAGTCGCGTCCTCCCGGTCAGCAGTTCCTGCATCATGGCCTGCTTAAGGGTGCGGGTCTTGGCAAGCCGAGCGTTGAGTGCGGCCAGTTCGGCGTCCATGTCGGAGAGAACGGTGGCGATGGCGGTTTGTTCTGTGACAGAGGGGAAAGGTAAAGCAATCGACTTGATTATCTTCAGATTCAGGCCACCTCGCCCCCCATCACCTGCGGATAGCTCACGCAACTCATCGTACCTATTATCGAGGTTGTAGTAGAGATACGCCGGGACGAAAGATTCGTTAGCAGGCTGGTGAGAAACCCCCTATGACCCCTTGGATTTCGCCCCTGGTCCGAACTTTTCGGGCACGAAGGCGAACGCTTGCCCATTTTCAGCCGCCCTCGTTGGCCCGCC
>WBZT01000657.1_pt1 | contig 27193 bp, 29 predicted proteins | sample 5204241 | NCBI WGS metagenome assembly WBZT01 (sample SAMN12344358, study PRJNA552823) | activated sludge metagenome | biome: Activated sludge suspended growth; feature: Nitrification reactor; material: Wastewater; isolation source: activated sludge from nitrification reactor of wastewater... | reverse complement strand
GAGCACGTGGCCGCGCGGTTCCGGGAACTCGAGGTCGAGGCCTTGACCCCGGGTGCGGCGCTTGCGCCGATCGTTGCCGTGCTTGAGGCCGCCGGTGCGGTCCCCGGCTCGACGCCGAAGGCGATGACCGCACTGGGCCCGGTCACCCAAGAGCCTGCGGATGTGCCGGAACCGCAGATCGTCGGGCCTGAGGACCCGGCCGGTGCCGCGGTGACCGCGCACATCCGTCGCCACACCCGGGCCTTCCTCCTGCAGGATGTACGGGTCCGCAGAGACCTGCCCGACAGCGTGCATCAGATGCGGGTGGCGGCGCGCCGGCTGCGCAGTGGCCTGAAGGCCTTCGAGCCGATGCTGGATGTTGAGTGGTCCGACGCGTTGCGCGCCGACCTGGGGTGGATCGCCGGTGAACTCGGCGTCAGCCGGGACACCGAGGTGCTGCAGGCGCGTATCGACATGCACGCCGACGAGGTGGGTGAGGAGTTCTCCGGCCTGATCCGGGCCGTGGTCGATCCCGCGCTGTCAGCCCAGTGGCGCGACGCTCGTGATCACGCACTGGCCGCCATGGTCTCGCAGCGGTACCGGGACTTCCTCGACCGTCTCGTGGATGCTGCGCGCAACCCCCGTCTGAACGAGGTGGCGGACGCCCCTGCGCAGGATGTGCTTCCGGGGCTGGTGGACAAGGCCTGGAAGAAGCTGAAGAAGGAGGTCGACCTGCTGCGTCTGGACGGCCCCTCCGACGACTGGCACGAGGCGCGGATCCGGGCGAAGAAGGCGCGTTACGCCGCCGAGGCGGTCGCGCCGGTGATGGGCGAGCACGTGAAGCGCTTCGCGAAGGCCTTGTCCGAGGTGACCGAGGTGCTCGGCGAGCATCAGGACGCCTGGGTCGCCCAGCAGACGCTCAAGACCCTGGCAGCCGGTGACGGGATCGACGGGCTCTCCGGGTTCAGCCTCGGTCTGCTGCACGAGTTCGAGTTCGAGCAGGAATTGTTCTGCCGCAACGACTTCGTGAAGATCTGGCCGGGTGTCCGCAAGGCTCACAAAAAGGCCCGGCTGCGCTGATGGCCAAGTCGACGGGGCCCATCCGTGCGGCCGGCGTCGTGCTGCTGCGCGAGGACTCCGGTCAGCCCTTGGTGTGTGTGTTGCACCGACCGCGGCAGAACGACTGGTCACTTCCCAAGGGCAAACTCGACCCGGGGGAGAACGAGATCATTGCCGCGCGGCGCGAGACCATCGAGGAGACCGGCAGCGATGTCGTGCTCGGGGTGCCGCTTGCGACCCAGCGCTACAAGGTCGAGAACCGGCCGAAGTCGGTCCATTACTGGGTGGGGACCGAACGCCCCGGCGGCCCGGGTTTCACGCCGAACAAGGAGATCGACGAGCTGCGGTGGTTGCCCGTGGCGGCGGCGATCGACATGCTCAGTTACCCGCGCGACGGCGACCTCATCCGGGAGGCGATCGGGCAGCCCACGACCACGCCGTTCATCATCCTGCGGCACACCGAGGCCATGCGCCGCGCTGACTTCCGCGGGCCGGTCGACGCCGAGCGGCCGTTGACCGCCGACGGTGCGCAGCACGCGGTGCGCCTCGTCGACGTGCTCGATGCCTTCGACATCCGCAAGGTGTACTCCTCGGATTCGCTACGGTGCCTGGACACCGTGCGTCCGTTCGCCCACCAGGCGCACGCGACCGTCGCACATGAACCGCTGCTCAGCGAGGAGGGGTTCGCCTCCTCGCCCACGGCCGCGCTCAAGCGCCTCGATCAGATCCTCGGTGACGGGGCGCCGGCCGTGGTCTGTACCCACCGGCCAGTCCTGCCCACAGTGGTCGCCCACGTCGCTCAGCGGCTCGGGTTGTCCGCGTCGCCGAAGTCGAACCTCGCCCCGGGCGCAGCACTGGTGTTCCACCGGGGTTCGGCGGCGGTGGAGCACATCGACGCGTTCTGAGCCGCCGTCGTCCGCCTTTCGCGGGGTTGCGCAGTCACGGGTCTCGTTGTTGCGAAGTGGGGATGACACGCTGGCGTGTCGCCCAACAACGCAACAACTGTGGGCAGGGCAGGGGCGCGGGCTGGCGTGTCGCCCAACAACGCAACACGTGTCTGCCGGTGGTTGGCTCGCGCATCGTGCCACGTTTCATCACGGAACGCTCACGGCCGGCGATCCTGCGGGTGAACGGCCGGTGACACCCGAGATCTTTCCCACGCAGGTCGTTGTCTGTTCACCTGCGCGTCACCGCTGACTCAACGTCGCGTCACGCACGATCCCTAGCGTCACAAACGTCAGACATGACTACAGATAGGGAGAAATAGGGTGAAGATCGCCCGTTCTACGAAGGTCGCCGCGTTCGCGGCGGCAGGTGCCCTGGCACTGGTCGGTTGTTCCAGCGACTCGGGCAGCAGTTCGGAGTCCCCGGCCGCTGGCGGCGGCCAGATCGGCGGCGCTGACTGCGCCACCGGCACCATCAAGGCCTCCGGCTCCAGCGCCCAGAAGAACGCAATGACCGAATGGATCAACGCGTACCAGACCGCCTGCGAGGGTGCGACCATCGAGTACTCGCCGTCCGGCTCCAGCGCCGGCCGCGCCGACTTCATCAACAACCAGGTCGCCTTCGCCGGGTCCGACTCGGCGATGGAGGGTGACGAGTTGAAGCAGGCCGCCGCCCGCTGCAACGCCACCCCGCCGATCAACATCCCGATGGTTGGTGGCGCGATCGCTCTGACCTACAACCTTGAGGGTGTGGACAACCTGGTCCTGACCCCCGACGTGACTGCCAAGATCTTCAACAACGAGATCACCAACTGGAACGACCCGGCGATCGCCGAGGCCAACCCCGGCGCCACGCTGCCCGATGCTCCCATCGCACAGTTCCACCGTTCGGACGGCTCGGGAACCACCGACAACTTCACCCAGTGGCTGAAGGCCGCCGCGCCCGATGCCTGGCCGTATGAGCCGGGTTCGGACTGGGCCGCCAAGGGTGGTCAGGGTGCCAAGGGTTCGGACGGCATCGCCTCCTCGGTGAAGTCGACCCCGAACTCGATCGGCTACGTGGAGCTCTCCTTCGTGGAGACCCAGGGCCTGTCCGCGGCATCTGTCGACAACGGTGGTGGCGCTGTGGCCCCCAACGCCGAGACGGCCACCGCCGGTCTGGCCAGCGCCAAGGTCAGCCCGAACGCCGACGCCGGCAAGGGTGACCTGACCATGGAGATCGACTACACCGTGCAGGACTCCAGCGCCTACCCGGTGCTGCTGCTCACGTACGAGATCGCCTGTGAGAGTGGGAACGCGGCGGACACGCTGGCGCTCACCAAGAGCTTCCTGACCTACTCGTCGTCGAGCGAGGGCCAGGGCATCCTTTCGGGCATCGGCTACGTGCCGCTGCCCGCGGAGCTCAACACCCAGGTGTCCGAGTCCGTGTCCACGCTGTCCTGAGGACGCTGACTCACACATGAGCACTGACCTGAAGCCCCTGGACGCGCCTACCCCTCGCGTCCAGGGGTCTTCGGTCAGGATGGGTGACCGGGTCTTCACGAACCTCACCCGCCTGGCCGGCATCTTCGTCCTCGTCCTGATGGCCGCCATCGGGGCCTTCCTCGTGTGGAAGGCGATCCCGGCGTTCCAGGACAACACGGGGAACTTCTTCACCACCCAGGAATGGTTCCCGGACTCCGATCCGCCGTTCTTCGGGATCGCGGCGTTGGCCTTCGGTACAGCCATCTCGTCGGTCATGGCGATGCTCATCGCCGTGCCGATCGCCATCGGGACGGCGCTGTTCATCGGCTTCTACGCCTCCCGCCGCATCTCCACGTCGCTGGGCTTCGTCATCGACGTGCTCGCGGCCGTGCCGTCGATCATCTACGGCCTCTGGGGTCTGCAGGTCCTGATGCTGCATATGAACGGCATCACCAAGTGGCTCAACGACTATCTCGGCTTCATCCCGCTGTTCAAGAACGACATCGGGATCTACACGAAGTCCATCTTCATCGCGTCCGTGGTGCTCGCGATCATGATCCTGCCCACCATCTCGGCACTGTCCCGGGAGGTCTTCCTGCAGGTGCCGCGTGCCCACCGCGAAGCCTCTCTGGCACTCGGGGCGACGCGCTGGGAGATGATCCGCATGGCGGTCATCCCGTTCGGCAAGCCGGGTGTCATCTCCGCCACGATGTTGGGCCTCGGCCGGGCACTCGGCGAGACGATCGCAGTCGCGCTGATCCTGTCCGCGGCCTTCGAGATCAACTGGCACATCACTGAGCCGAGCGGCAACACGTTCGCCGCGAACATCGCGCTGAAGTGGAACGAGGCCGGACCGATCGGTCTGTCCGCACTGATCGCGAGCGGCCTGATCCTGTTCATCATCACGCTGGTGGTCAACATGATCGCGCGGGCGATCATCGCCAAGCACAAGGAGTTCTCGGGAGCCAACGGATGAGCGTCACGGACAAGGACGACGCAGAGGTCCTGGAGGGCCTGAGTTCCCAGCTCGCGATGAAGACGCTGCCGCGGTTCGCGGCCGGCTACTCCGCACTGATCGCGGCCGCGTTGACCGCGGTGATCGTCGCGCTGACCCCGGCGCAGGGCGTCGCAGGTTCCTTGGTGATCCTCTACCTGCTGTACATGGTCGTTCAGACGGGATGGAGTTTCGCTGTAGAGGGCCGCCGGTTCGCGGTCGATCGACTGGCGACGACATTGGTCACGACTACGTTCCTGATCGCGCTCGCAGCCCTGGTCTGGATCATCACCTCTGTGGTGATCCGCGGGCTCGCCGCGTTCTCGCTGGACTTCCTGACCAACACCATGCGTAATGTTTCGCCGCTGCGCGAGGGCGGCGGGCTGTTCCACGCGCTGATCGGAACGCTCGAGCAGGTCGGCATGGCCGCACTCATCTCGGTGCCGATCTCGATCCTCGTCGCGATCTACTTGGTGGAGTACGGCCGTGGGCGTCTGGCCACCTGGGTGACGTTCTTCGTGGACGTCATGACCGGTGTGCCGTCGATCGTCGCCGGTCTGTTCATCTACACCTTCTGGGTGCTGACCTTCGGATTCGAGCGCTCCGGCTTCGCGGCGTCGCTGGCGTTGACGATCCTGATGATCCCGGTCATCGTGCGCTCCACCGAGGAGATGCTCAAGATCGTGCCCAACGATCTGCGGGAGGCGTCCTACGCGCTCGGTGTTCCCAAGTGGAAGACCATCCTGCGCATCGTCATCCCGACAGCCTTCGGCGGCATCGTGACCGGCATCATGCTGTCGATCGCCCGTGTCGCCGGTGAGACAGCCCCGCTGCTGCTGACGACGTTCCTGTCGCAGTCGCTGAACGGCAACCTCATGGCTGGGCCGCAGGCGTCGATCCCCACCTTCGTGTGGGATCAGATCTCGTCGGGTACTCCGGCATCCATCGACCGGGCATGGGCCGGCGCGCTCGTGCTGATCATGGTCGTCGTCATCTTCTACGGACTCGCGCGGCTGGTGGCGAAGCTCACCGCACCCGCGTCGGAATAGGAAAGGAAAGAAATGGCCAAGCGGATAGACATCGAGGATCTCGATATCTACTACGGCGACTTCAAGGCGGTCGAGGGGGTCAACCTCGCGATCGAGCCGAAGTCGGTCACGGCCTTCATCGGTCCGTCGGGGTGTGGCAAGTCCACCGTGCTGCGCAGCATCAACCGCCTGCATGAGGTGATCCCGGGTGCCTACACCGAGGGCAAGGTGCTGCTCGAGGGGGATGACATCTACGCCCCCGACGTGGACCCGGTCAACATTCGCGGTCTGATCGGCATGGTCTTCCAGCGGCCCAACCCGTTCCCCACGATGTCCATCTACGACAACGTCGTGGCCGGGCTGAAGCTGGACAAGTCCAAGGCCAAGGGCAAGAGCCTCGACGAGGTGGTCGAGAAGTCGTTGCGTGGGGCGAACCTCTGGGAAGAGGTCAAGGACCGTCTGGCGAAGCCTGGGGCGGGGCTTTCCGGCGGGCAGCAGCAGCGTTTGTGCATCGCCCGCGCGATCGCTGTGGAGCCGCAGGTGTTGCTGATGGACGAGCCGGCTTCGGCCCTCGACCCGATCTCGACTCTGGCGATCGAGGACCTCGTGCACGAGTTGAAGCGCAACTACACGATCGTCATCGTCACCCACAACATGCAGCAGGCTGCTCGCGTGTCCGACACCACCGCGTTCTTCAACCTCGCGGGGATCGGCCAGCCCGGCAAGCTCGTGGAGTCTGGGCCGACCGAGACGATCTTCACCTCGCCCAAGGAACGGGCCACGGAGGACTACATCTCCGGCCGCTTCGGCTGACCGACCGGAGAGGCTGGGGGCCGAGCGTAGAACGCGTCTACGATCGAGGTGTGATCACCCACATCGTCATGATGAAGTTGCACGACTCCGACGACCGGGTCGAGGCAGCGACCCGCCTGCGCGACATGGAAGGCAGGATCCCCGAACTGCTGTCGCTCGAGGTGCTCATCGACAACCTCGGCCGGCCCGGCGCATACGACCTGGTGCTGCGCTCCACACACGCCGACGAGGCCGGGTTGCTGGCGTACGTGGAGCATCCCGTCCACCAGGAGCTGCTGGTCTGGCTGCGGCCGCGCCTGGCCGATCGCGCGGTGGTCGACGCGCGATGAGTCGCATCACCATCGTCGAGGTGGGTCCGCGCGACGGCCTGCAGAACGAGGCCGTCGTGGTGGACACCGACACCAAGGTCGAGTTCATCGCCAAGTGCGTGGCTGCGGGCGTGCAGCGGATCGAGGCCGCGAGTTTCGTCAATCCCAAGCGGGTCCCGCAGATGGCCGACGGTGAGGCGGTGCTCGCCCAGTTGCCGCCCGACGCTGCGTCCTACATCGGCCTCGTGCTCAACGAGCGGGGATTCGACCGGGCGCTGGACACCCAGGTGGACGAGGTCAACCTGGTGGTGATGGTCACCGACACGTTCTCGCTGAAGAACCAGGGGATGACCACGGCGGAGGCCATCGCAGCTGTGGCGGCCATCGCGCCACGCGCGAAAGTCGCCGGGCTGCCCGTGAGCGTCACTCTGTCGGCGTCCTTTGGCTGTCCCTACGAGGGGGAGGTCGACGTGGCCCGACTAGTGGACGTCGCCACGCAGGTCGCCGCGGCCGGTATCGACGAACTCGCCATCGCCGACACCATCGGCGTGGCCGTCCCGCGTGATGTGCAGCGCAGGCTGTCCGCGGTCTCGGACGCCGTTGAGGTGCCGTTGCGGGTGCATGTGCACAACACCCGCAATACCGGCTACGCCAGCGCACTGGCTGCCGCGGATGCCGGTGTCTCGGTGCTCGACGCGTCGCTCGGCGGCATCGGAGGGTGTCCGTTCGCCCCGCGTGCCACCGGCAACATCGCCACGGAGGACCTGGTCTTCGCGCTCGAGCGCTCCGGGTTCGACACCGGTCTCGACCTCGACGCACTGTGCCGGGCCAGCGACTGGCTGGGCGAGCAACTGGGACGACCGACGCCGGGCCTGGTGGCGAAGGCGGGCGGTTTCCCGCCGGTGTGAGGCACACCGGGGAAGGATCGGCACACCCGGGAAGGATGATGCCGTGGCTTTTCCTTCCCGACTGGACCATTGCTTCCCGGGTGGGTTCTCGTTGCCGGCCGTGATCGTTTGCGACGTTGTTGTCCCTCGCGCGGCGCATTTGCGACGTTGTTGTCGCTGCTGGGGGTGTGGAACGGCAACAACGTCGCAATCCGCTCCCGAAAGGGGCAACAACCTCACAATCGGCGGCTGAAGCAGCGGATCGGCGACGGGATCTCCAGGTTCATGGGATTGGCGAAGATCCGCGTCGACCACGGGATCCCATCGTGACCGACGCCTGGTGCGCGCTAGATTGCGGCGGTGAGCGATCGCATTTACGTCCTGGAACTGGACGGGATGGAGCAATCGGCGGTCGATCTCGACGATCCGACCCACCTGGTCTTCGACTACATGCGGCGCATCGGAGACCTCATCGACGCGATCCAGCCAGCATCACCGGCACCGATCCGGGCGCTGCACGTCGGCGGCGCCGCGATGAGCATCCCGCGCTATGTGGCAGCGACCCGGCCGCGGTCGGCGCAGATCGTGCTGGAGCCGGATGAGATCCTGATCGCGCAGGTCAGGGTGGAAGCGCCCTTGCCGCGGCACAGCGGGATCAAGGTCCGCGCCACCGATGGTGCTGCCGGGATCCGTCTGGTCCGGGACGCCAGCCAGGATCTCGTCGTCCTCGACGCCTTCGACAACGCCCGCGTGCCTGATGAACTCACCACTGCCGACTTCGTGGGTGAGGTGGCGCGCGTGCTCGCCCGGGGTGGGGTGTTCGTGGCGAACCTGGTAGACGAGGTGCCCTTCGCGCGGGTCCGTTCCCTGGTGGCCGCCGCCCGCACCATCGGTCCGGTGGTGGTGGGTGCCGAGCCGCCCACCGTGAAAGGGCGCCGGCCCGGCAACGTTCTGGTGGCCTGCGGCGGCGTGCCGCGCTCTGCTTTCGGGTCACCCTCTCCGCAGGAGTACCGCATCTTCGAAGGGTGGTCTGTCAGGGACAGCTTCGGAGCCTGAGGGCCTACGGCTCGATCCGGGCGCCCTTGCCGATCACGACGACCCCGCCTGCACTCACCGTGAAGCGCTCACGATCGCGTTCGAGGTCGACTCCGATCTGTACGCCGTCCGGGATGTCGACGTACTTGTCGATGACCGCCCGTCGGATGACGGCGTTGCGGCCGACCCGCACACCTGGCATCAGCACCGCACCCTCCACGAACGCCCCTTCCGCCACGCGGACGTCGAAGGAGAGCACCGACTGCCGTACGTGGCCACCGGAGATGATCGACCCCGCGCCGACCATCGACTCGTGGGCGTTGCCGCCGAGCGCGAACTTGGCCGGCGGCAGTGGTGGCAGGGTGGTCAGGATCGGCCACTTGCGGTTGTAGAGGTTGAAGACCGGGTGCACGCTGACCAGATCCATGTGCGCGTCGTGGTACGCGTCCAGGCTCCCCACGTCGCGCCAGTAGCCGCGGTCGCGCTCGGTCACACCGGGGACCTCGTTGTCCGAGAAGTCGTAGACGTGGGCCAGCCCCTGGGCGGTGAGCATCGGGATGATGTTGCCGCCCATGTCGTGTACGGAACCCTCGTCGCCCGCGTCGATCTTCAGCGCCTCCACGAGCACGTCCGTGGTGAAGATGTAGTTCCCCATCGACACGTACGACTCGTTGGGGTTGTCGGGGATCCCCGGCGGGTCGGCCGGCTTCTCGTGGAAGGCGGTGATCCGCTGCCCGGTGACATCGGTCTCGATGACCCCGAACGGGGAAGCCTCGCCGCGCGGCATCCGGATCCCAGCGACGGTCACGCCCGCGCCGGACTCCATGTGCTGGTCGAGCATCTGTCCCGGGTCCATGCGGTAGATGTGGTCGGCGCCGAAGACCGCCACGTAGTCGGGGCGCTCGTCGTAGACGAGGTTGAGCGACTGGTAGATGGCGTCGGCCGATCCCATGTACCAGCGCGGTCCTAGTCGCTGCTGCGCCGGGACCGGCGTGACGTAGTCCCCCATGAGGTTGGACATCCGCCACGTGGTCGTGATGTGGCGGTCGAGGGAGTGAGACTTGTACTGCGTCAGCACGCAGATCCGGGCGAAGCCGCCGTTGACGAGGTTGGAGAGGACGAAGTCGATCATCCGGTAGGCGCCGCCGAAGGGGACGGCCGGTTTGGCGCGGTCCGCGGTCAGGGGCATCAACCGCTTGCCTTCGCCGCCGGCCAGGACAATACCCAGAACGCTTGGACCATCTCTCACATGCATCACGTTAGACAATCCCCATAGCCTTAAGCCGTGCGAACAGCGATTCTGACCAGGGAATGGCCCCCGGACATCTACGGGGGGGCCGGCGTTCACGTGGAACACCTCGTCCCGGAACTGCGCAAGATCATCGATGTGGACGTGCACTGCTTCGGGGGCCCGCGCACGGATGCCACGGCCCACCCGGTCCCCGACTACTTGGACGACGCCAACGCGGCGCTACAGACCCTGGGTGTGGATCTCGGGATGGCTGATGCCGTGGCCGGCTGCGACGTTGCGCACTCGCACACGTGGTACGCCAACCTCGGCGGCCACCTTTCCGGGCTCCTGCACGACATCCCGCACGTCATCACCGCCCACTCCTTGGAGCCGCGACGGCCGTGGAAGCGGGAGCAACTCGGCGGCGGGTACGCGATCTCGTCATGGGTGGAGAACACCGCGTATCACAACGCCGATGCCATCATCGCCGTCAGTGCGGGCATGCGTGACGACGTGCTCGACTGCTACCCGTTCGTCGATCCGCAGCGCGTGCATGTGGTGCACAACGGCATCGACACGCAGGCGTACCGCAAGGTCGATGAGGTCGACGCCCTTCTCAGCCATGGCGTGGACCCGGAGAAGCCCTATGTGCTGTTCGTGGGCCGGATCACCCGGCAGAAGGGCATCGCGCACCTGCTGCGGGCCGCGCAGGAGTTCGACGACTCCGTGCCGCTGGTGCTCTGCGCCGCCTCTCCCGACACCCCGGAGTTGGGCGCGGAGGTGTCGGCGGCCATCGACACTCTGCGTGAGCAGCGTCCTGACGTCCACTGGCTCAACGGTCACCTCGACCGCTCCGACGTGCGGCAGCTGCTCAGCCATGCCCTGGTCTTCGCGTGCCCGAGCGTCTACGAGCCGCTGGGGATCGTGAACCTGGAAGCGATGGGGTGTGAGGCCCCGGTGGTGGCCAGCGACGTCGGTGGCATCCCGGAGGTCGTCGTCGACGGCGAGACCGGACTGCTGGTGCACTACGACGCCGACGACACCGCTCAGTTCGAGGCGGACTTCGCCAAGGCCATCAACGACGTCGTCGCCGACCCCGCTCGCGCTCAGGCGATGGGTCGGGCCGGCCGGGCGCGTGCGATCTCCGACTTCGGCTGGGACGCCATCGCGGCCAAGACGGTTGAGGTCTACGGCACGGCACAGGCGGTACACGGCGGCTGACCAGCAGGCCGAACGCGGCGATCCGGGAGCACTTCGGTGATCCGGGAGCACTTCGGCGGCACCGTAAGGCTCACGGATGGCGAAGCCAGACCGGCTAAACCAGAACGGCGGCCTGGTCGAAGGACAGTCGCGGCATGCGCGGCCGGAACGCCTCGTCGCCGGGGTGGCCGATGTTCACCAGAAGTAGGGAGCGCCAGCGGCCGTCGGGGAAGAAGGCACGGTCCACACCCTCGCGGTCGAACCCGCCCATCGGCCCAGCGGCCAGTCCGTGGGCGCGCACGCCGAGGATGAAGTAGCCGGCCTGCAGGGTGGCGTTCATCTTCGCCATCGGTTCCCGGCGCGCGGGGTCCTGCCAGGCCAGGTGGGGGTCCGTGGCGAAGGGCATCAGTGCGGGCAGGTTCTCATGCCAGTCCGCGTCGTAGGCGAGGATGGCGGTCACCGGCGCGGAGCGGACCTTGGCGACATTGCCGGGCTCGACATGCCGTTCGAGGTCGAGTTTCGCGTCGGCGCTGCGCGCGAAAGCGATCCGCAGGGGCTGTGAGTTCATGGCGGTGGGAGCCCACTTGACCGTTTCGTAGATCGCCTGCAGGTGTTCATCGGTCAGGGGGGTGTCGGCGAAGTCATAGGCGGTGTGAGCCTCGCTGAACAGGTGGTCGGTGGCGGCTGAGGTTGTGAGGGTCATGCCGGTGTCAACGCGGACCTGTCTGAATATATTTCAACCGTCAACTATCCTGCAGGGCAGGGAGACTGAACCCGGACTGGATGACCATGCACCACACCTCGTCAGCGGGGACGTGCTCGCTGGCCCGCACCGACGCCTCCCCGACGTCGGGGAACTCGTCGGCCCGCTCCTGGGCCACTAGGACGTAGCGCCGCGGGGCGGGGGCGTCAGTCGCCCATGAACGTGGCACCTGGTCGAAGTCCGGGACCACGGGGAGTTCGACGGTGGCTGCGGCCCGGGTCACCAGTTCCTGCACCTCGCTGGCGGCGTCCGTCTGGGCACTGGCACGCAATTGCTCGAGTTCGGCGGTCTCCCGCGCGGCGATGACCTCGCGCAAGCGGTCAGCCGCGACCGATTTCGCTGCGGACACGAGATCGGACTGACTCTGCGCGCGGGCCTTTGCAGAACGCCAGCGGCCGAAACCGGAGCGCTGCACCTGGCGCAGGTGTTCGGCTACGGCGGTGTCCAGCGTCGGGGTCGAGCCCAGCGGGGGCGTCGTGGCGAGGTCGTCGAGCCCGGCGAGTGCGGCGCGAAACCCATCGACCGACGCGAGCACCTGGTCGGCGGTGTCGCCGCCGATGCGGTCGATCGCCTTGCCCAGGTCTTGGATCTCAGGCGCCTCATCGAGTTCCGCGCGGATCTTCTCGTGATCGACAGTCACCTCGCCCGGTTCGGTCAGCGCGACCACGGTCACGCCGAGCACCGACCAGCGCAGGCATCGTTCATTGGTGTCTGTGAGATCACTCAGTGGCGTCGTGGGGGTCTGGTTGCGCAGGACCCACCACGCGGCCGCAGCCAGCGCGGCGTCCTGGCCCGGGGTGATCCACAAGGCGCCTGCCACCGTCTGCGGTGCCACCGCGCGGTCCCACTCGTCGACGGCCTCACTGATCCCGCCGGTGACCACCACATGGGTGGCCGGTTCAGTCGGTGGTGCGCTCACCAGCGCGATGTCCGCAGCGCCGGTGGTGACCTTGGCCGAGAGCCGTTCTGCGAGGTCCGCGCCCACGGCGCTGTTGGCGGTGTCCGCGCTGATGCGCACGCCGTTCGACATGGGCGCCAGAGTATCGCCCCCGACCTCAGCGGCGACGGTGCGGCGAGGGATTGAGGCCACCGAGTTGGGACAACTCGCGCAGCAGGTCCGCAGGGTCATCGAACTCGTCGCCGGCCAGCGGGGCGGGTACCGGCGGTGGCGGTACCGGGATGGGGGCAGGCGCCGGGGCTGGCTCGTGGTGTTCGGCCGGGGGCCAGGGCGCAGGCCGGTCCGCGGTGGGCGGTAGGTGCGTCTCGGGTACGGCGACCAGGCCGGCGGCCAGCAGACCCTCAAGGATCGAGGCAGCTTCGAGCACCGAGAAGCCGGCTTGGTCGGCGATCGATTGCAGGCTGCGCTGGCCGTCGACGCGGCACAGGACCGCCCAGTCGGTGGGGCGCAGGGCCGTGTCCCTGCCACCGAGGCCCTCGTCGCGCAGGCTCGGCACGGTGTCAGGGCCACCGATGCGACGCACGACACGTTGCCACTGGTTCACGCGATCCGCGGCAGCGTTCAGGACATCCTCCACGCGGGGTCCGGCAGGGGGCAAGCTGTCGGTTGCGGCGGGTGTGAATGTGCACTCTGCCTCGGACCAGCGCAGCATCGACGCCACGTCGTCGCACAACTGACCCCACGCGACGGCCTCCACAGCCTGTCGTTGCACCAGGCCCATTCGGACGAGGACATCGCCGAGGCGCATCTGGGGGTGCTGTTGCTGGACAGCCAACGCCGATCCGAGGTTGGTCAGGCTCAACGCCCCGCCGCTGACAAGGCGCATTCCCAGCGCGGGCCGGGAGGCCGAATGCTCCACGGTGCAGATCCGGCCGTCGCGGAACAGGATGTGACCAGTGGCTCCCGGGCCCACGATCCTCAGCGAACCGCTGGCGCCGTTGGCGGCCAGTGTGCGCAGTTCCGCAGCGACATCCATACCGTCTCATCGGCCCGCGGGGGCCCAGGGTTGAGTCACGGGGCCCCGCGGGCCGCCTGTGACTACCCGATCGCCGCCCGCGGGCGTACAGTGATCACGTGTCTTTGGCCAAACCGCAAGGCAAGCGGGCACTCGACCAGATCCTCGACGAGCACTATGTCGCGGACCTGACCGTCCTCCCGTTGTCCGAGTTGCGTGAGCGTCGCGTGCGCGCCGATCACGAGGAGGCCTGGCTGTCCTACATCCGGCGTATGTTGCACGGCCGGATCGACATCCTTGAGGCGAATCAGGCCATGCGCGCCGAGCGCGGCGAGCCGGTCGGTGAACTCGACCTGGACGCCCTGGTGGCCTCATTGGCCGGCAAGATGGGCCCCGGCACACAGGCCCCGGGACCGGATGTCGTTGATTCCCCCGGGGGTGGGCGGCGCGCGGTGGAGCGCCTGATCGCCCGCGCCGGCTTGGACGAGTACAGCTCCATGTCCAACGAAGATCTCGACGCGCGCCTCGATGAGCTCCGGGAGATGGAGCGAGAGGTGTCCACGGTGCGCCAGCGCGTCCATGAGGTCCAGGACCAGTTGACCGCGGAACTCGCCCGCAGGTACCGCTCCGGTGAGGCGTCGCCGGAGAGCGCGCTCAAAGGGGCCCCGTGACCGAAGCCCCAGTGCTCGTCGAGGTCCGACGGGCGGGGATGGTTGAATCCGTCCATCGCGGCCATGTCGTGATCGTCGATGCCGAGGGGGCCGTTCGGGCGGCGATCGGTGCTCCGGACGGCGTCATCTACCCGCGTTCCGCGGTCAAGCCCCTACAGGCGGCGGCCATGCTTGAGGCGGGCCTGGACCTCACCGGGTCGGATCTGGCACTTGCGGCGGCCTCACATTCCGGTGAACCGTTCCACGTCGCCGGGGTGCGCGGGGTTCTCGCCGGCGCCGGGCTCGACGAGACCGACCTGCGATGCCCGCCGGACCTGCCGTACGGCGAGGAGGCCCGGGTGGCTCACCTCGCAGCGGGAGGTGGGCCGCAGCGCATCCTGATGAACTGTTCGGGCAAGCATGCTGCAATGTTGCGCACCTGTGTGACCAACGACTGGCCGCTGGACTCCTACCTCGACCCGGGCCACCCGTTGCAGGTGCACATCCATCAACGCCTCGCCCAGCGGTCCGGGGCCGACCCGCAGCCGACCAGCGTGGACGGGTGCGGGGCGCCACTGTGGGGGCTGCCACTGGTCGCACTGGCACGGGCCATGGTCGGGCTGCAGGCCGATGATGCGGGCCGACGCGTCGCGGATGCCATGCGCCACTACCCGGAGTTCAGCGGCGGCACGACCCGCGACGTCACGCACCTGATGCGCGGCGTGCCGGGGCTGGTCGCCAAAGACGGCGCGGAGGCCGTGCAGGCGATGGTGGTGGACTCGCCGGTGGGCCGGTTCGCAGTGGCGCTGAAGATCGAGGACGGTGGTCACCGCGCCCGCCCGTTGGTCGCGGCCGTGGTGTTGGCGGCCTTGGGTCTGGATTCGCCGGTGATCACTGAGCACGCATCGGCGGCTGTCCTGGGGGGTGGCCACCCGGTGGGAACGATGTCGGCGGCTGCGGTGCTTGCTGACCTCGCCGTGTGATCTGCGCCGCATTCACGCGAACTGCTTGCTGAGTGCTTGCAATTGCAAGCACAACGTGTGCACCCTTGATGTATGGCTCGGATCGACATGGCGAGCGTGGGTGAGTACATCCGGGAACAGCGCTCTGCGGCGCAGTTGTCCTTGCGGCAGCTGTCCCAGGCCACCGGGGTGTCCAACCCCTACCTCAGCCAGGTCGAACGGGGTCTTCGCAAACCCAGCGCCGAGATACTGGCGCAGATTGCGAAGGCACTGCAGATCTCCGCAGAGTCCCTGTATGTACGTGCAGGGATCCTCGAGCCCCGGCAAGGGGATCCGTCGGTGACGGCGGCTCTGGCCAGTGACCCGACGCTGACCGATCGACAGCGTCAGTCGCTCCTGGAGATCTACGCGGCGTTCCAATCCGAGAACGACGCACACCGCGGGACGGACGCGCAGCGTCCGGCTGCCGAAACCCGGCGATCCGCACCTTCCCGAAAGGACAACTGATGGCTACCACAGCCAAGACCACCGCGAAGAAGACGCCGGCCAAGAAGGCCCCGGCGAAGACCACTGCCAAGAAGGCTCCGGCCAAGAAGGCGACGACCGCCGCCAAGAAGGCCACCACCACCGCCAAGAAGGCCCCGGCCAAGACCACTGCCGCTGTGAAGCCGGCCGTGACCAAGGCTGAGACCCCCTTCGCGAAGGCCAGCGAGGCCGCCGCGCCGGTGATCGCCAAGGCGACCGAGGCTGCCAAGCCGGCCGTCGACCGTGCCACCGAGGCCAAGGACCAGTTCGTGGCGCTGCTGCCGTTCGAGCTGCCCAAGTTCGAGCTGCCGTTCGAGCTGCCCAAGATCGAGCTGCCCAGCCTGGCTGAGGTGCAGGAGCGCGCCGAGCACATCGTCGTGGACCTGCGCGAGCGCTACGAGGCGTCCGCTGCCGACCTGCGCAAGCAGTACGAGACCGCCGTCGAGAAGGTGCGCGCCACCATCGGCCGGTAACTGCGTCTGACGAAAGGGCCCCCCGGGAACGGGGGGCCCTTTCGCGTGTGCGGAACTGGTTGGCGTGACCTCTCGCCGGACCAGTTCGTGACGCCGGAATCGGTCTAAGAAGTGCATTACGGGCACCGAAACATACCGAAGTGGTTGGGGCACGGCTCATCGCGCGGCACGCCAACCAGTTCGGTACGCCGCAGACTCACCCCACCTGGTCCCATGGGACCGTGAACTCGCCCAGCCGCCACCTGGTCACGCCATCGCGGACGGACCACGGCTGCTGCAGGGCACCGGCCATGGCGATCCACCGTTGCCGGGCCCCCCATCGGGGCGCCGCATGCCACGCCCGGTCCATGTCGGTCAGTAGGTCGTGGATCCGGTGTCCGGCAACGTTGTTGTGGATCAGGGCCTTGGGAAGCCGCGCCGCAACCTGACTCGGCTGCTCGAGACCGGCCAGGCGGCAGGAGATCGTCAGCCACTGCGGTCCTTCGGTGTCGATGCTGATCATCGTGGTCAGCCGGCCCTTCTCATCGCAGGTGCCGTCCACGAGCCAACCGCCGGGTGCCAGTCGGGAGCGCATCATGTCCCACGCCTGCTCGACGTCGGCTCGTGGATACTGCCGCAACACATTGGCGGCGCGGATGAGCAGTGGTCGCCGATCGGTCGGGATCTCGAAACCGCCGTGGATCGCGGTGATGACGCCGCGGGCCGCGTCAACGCGTGCCCGGTCGATCTCGATCCCGATGATCTCCACGCCCGGGTTCGTTGCTGTGAGGCTGCGCTGCCACTCGATCGTGGTGGCCGGATGGGCGCCGAAGCCGAGGTCGACGGCCAGGGGGCGGTCGACGGTGCGCAGCTCGCGTGCGGCGAGGTGGGCGATCCAGCGGTCGAAGCGCCGCAGCCGGTTGGCGGCCGTCGTGCCCCGCGTGACCTGGCCGACAGCGCGGTTCATCGACTCCCGGTGATCTCGCGGACCTTCGGCCGCACGTCCACCAGGTAGAACATGCCCACGATCACGCCGATGATGCCCAAGAAGCTCACGGCTCCGAAGTACACGATCACAGCCGCGGAGATGGCCAGGAAGATCAGCCACGCCACCTTCGACTGCCTCTCAACGGCAGGAAACGCGGCTGTCGGCCGGCGCACAGCATCGATGAGGGCGAACAGGGTCATACCCAGGAAGAAGATGTTGACGACCCACGTCACGAGCTCGATCACGGTTCCAGCCTAACCTGTGAAGCGCGGTTCCGCCGTTGGCCCCGCGGGCATGAGAAAGGGCCGGGAGGTTTCCCGGCCCTTTCTGCTGAGGTCTTCGATCAGGACAACGGCACGACGGTGTCCGCCTGCGCGCCCTTCGGTCCCTGCACGATCGTGAACTCGACTCGCTGACCCTCCTGAAGCGACTTGTAACCGTCGCTCTGGATGGCGCTCCAGTGGACGAAGACGTCGCCTTCCTGGTCGTCCAGGGAGAGGAAGCCGTAGCCCTTCTCGGCGTTGAACCACTTCACGGTTCCGCTGACACTGCTCATGTGTTGTGTTGTCCTTGCTGTGTTTCTGAATATCCGCTCGGCCGTCGGCCGGTCGGGATCGCGATGCGATCACCTCTCAGTGTACGCAGATCATGGCCGGTCGTGGGGCTCGACCCGCCATATGGCTCACGTGACGGCAGCGCGCACCAGGTCGACGTCGGGCTTGATCGTGGCTGTGGGAGACGCGAATTCCATGACGGCATCGAGGGTTTTGAGGCCTTCGCCGGTGTTGAGGATCACCGTCTCGGCCTCCGGGTCCAATGCCCCTTCCTTGAGCAGATGCCGCAGCGTGGCGACCACCACACCCCCGGCGGTCTCCGCGAAGATGCCCTCGGTGCGGGCCAGCAGGCGGATGCCGTCCACCACGTCGTCGTCGGTGACCGCAGCGATCGCCCCGCCGGTGCGCCGGACGACATCAAGGGCGTAGGGCCCGTCGGCCGGGTTACCGATCGCCAGCGATTTGGCGATGGTCGCCGGCTTGACCGGCTTGACGACGTCCCAACCGGCGTCGAAGGCCTGTGCGACCGGTGAGCAGCCGGTCGCCTGCGCGCCGAACACGCGGTACTCGGTCTCCTCGATCAGTCCGAGCGCGGCGAGCTCGCGCCAGGCCTTGTCCACCTTCGTCAGCAGCGAACCGGAGGCCACCGGTGCCACGACCTGGGCTGGGGTGCGCCACCCGAGTTGTTCGGCGATCTCGAAGCCCATCGACTTCGAGCCCTCGGCGTAGTAAGGGCGGATGTTGACGTTGACGAATCCCCAGGACTGCGAGAAGTCCTCACCGATGATCTCGGAGCACAGCCGGTTGACGTCGTCGTAGTTGCCCTCCACGGCCAGCAGGATGCCGCCGTATGTGGCCGTCGTAATGGTCTTGCCCGCCTCGAGGTCGTGGGGGATGACGACCACCGAATCCTGCCCGCCGCGGGCTGCGGCGGCTGCCACGGCGTGCGCGAGATTGCCGGTCGAGGCGCACGCCAGCGTGGTCAGGCCCAGTGCCCGCGCGGCGGACTGCGCGACGGCGACCACCCGGTCCTTGAAGGAGTGCGTGGGGTTGCCGGAGTCGTCCTTGACCCACAAGGTCCGCATGCCGAGTTCGGCGGCGAGGTTGTCGGCCTTGTGCAACCGGGTCCAGCCCGGGGCCAGGTTCGGTTCGTCGGCGGCGGTGGGACGCACCGGGAGCAGGTCCTTGTACCGCCACAGCGAGGTGGGCCCGGCCTCGATGTCGGCGCGGGTGAGGGCGGGGAAGTCGTAGGCGACTTCCAGGGGGCCGAAACACTCCATGCAGGCGTAGGCTGCGCCGAGGTCATAGGTCGCCGAACACTCCCGACAGGTGAGGCCGGTAGCACTTCCGAGGTCGATCATGGTTCCTTCCCATCTTCCCGTCTGGTACGGCCGGAGTTGGCACCTTCTCCGCGCGATGGCGGGCGGTTGCCGGGGCTTCAACGGGCCGGTCCCTCTGCCCCTCTGGATGAGGTCAAGGGAATTGTGACACGCTGGTCGGGACCGACCGACCCCTGGGGGGCACGTGACCGAGCACGTTCAGACCTGGCTGGACGAGCGCGCATCCACTGCCGACGACTGGCAGTTGCAGGACCTGCTCGCGCGCAAGAACCAGACCGTTGCCGTGGTGCTCCCGGCCCTCAACGAGGCCGCCACGGTGGGTCAGATCGTGCAGACGATCCACGACGAGTTGTTCGGAACGCTGGTGGACGACCTGGTGGTGCTCGACTCCGGGTCGACCGACGACACCGCGGCGGTCGCCAAGGCACATGGGGCCCGAGTGGTCGCGCTCGACAGTGTCTTCCCGGGGCTGCCCAGCCTTCGTGGCAAGGGCGAGGCGATGTGGCGGGCCTTGGCCGCCACCGATGCGGACCTTGTTGTGTTCATCGACGCCGATCTTCGATCCTTCACCGCCTCCTACGTCACCGGACTGCTGGGTCCGTTGCTGACCGACCCGGACGTCCACCTCGTCAAGGCCGTCTACGAGCGCCCGTTGGTGGAGGGCGACTCGGTGGTGGCGGCCGGGGGCGGCCGGGTCACCGAACTGGTCGCGCGGCCCCTGCTCAACCTCTACTGGCCGGAACTCGCCGGTGTGATCCAGCCGTTGGCGGGGGAGTACGCCGCCCGGCGCAGCCTGCTCGAGCGGCTGCCGTTCCCGGTGGGCTACGGCGTGGAGTTCGCGCTGCTCGTGGACACCGCTGAGTTGCTCGGCGTCGACGCGATCGCGCAGGTCGACCTCGGCGTGCGCATCCACCGCCACCATGACGAGCGCAAACTCGGCCTGATGGCTGCCCAGATCATGCAGACCGCGCTGCGCCGGCTGGACCCGCAGTTGCACGCCTCCCGCGCCTCCGGGCAGGCAGTGGCGCAGTTCAACCGGGTGGGTCACCACTTCGTGGGGACCTGGCATGCGGTTGTCGATGTCGAACGGCCGCCCCTGGCGACCGCACCCGTCGATCAGTGGGCCTGATGGACGCCGTCGTCCTGCTCAACACGATCAACCTCACCTCGGGGGTGGGTTTCCTGCTGGCCGGGGCCGCCGGCTGCACCGTGCGCCGCCGGGGTCGTTTCTGGGAGGCGACTGGATATGCGTGGCGGCATCCACGTGCCGCGGCATTCACCGTCGGGTCGGTGGTCATCAGCCGGGACCGGTTGTCCGAGGGGGTCTGGCGCCACGAGGAGTCGCACATCCGCCAGTACGCCGTGCTGGGCCCGGCCTTCTGGCCCGCCTATGCGCTGGCCTGCGGCTGGTCGTGGCTGCGCACCGGGGACTGGTGGTCGCGCAACGCCTTCGAGCGCAGAGCCGGCCTGTCCGCCGGTGGCTACAGGGAACGGCCGGTCAGGCGCTTCGCGAGGAGATCGCGGCCCGGCGGGCCTGCCGCTGGCGCTGTAACCGCCTGACCACCACCGGTTCGGCGCGCAGCGCCTCCGGGTCGTCGAGCAAGGCGTTGAGGACCTGGTAGTAGCGGGTGGGCGACAAGTGGAACCGCTGCTGGATGGCCTCGTGCTTGGCGCCCTCGAAGCGCCACCACGTCTTCTCGAACTCCAGGATCGCGCGGTCGCGATCCGACAGGGCGGGCATTGCTACACCTCCGGTTCCGGGGTCGCAGGGGTGTCCTGCGCCGGGCTGCTGGCGAACTTCTGAGCCACTGTGGCAGTGAGTACTGACAAGATGAGGAAGCCGTTGATCATCAGGGTCACCGCGATCACCCGACCCGGCACAGTCACCGGGTACATGTCGCCGTATCCGACCGTGGAGATGGTCTCGGCGCACCACCACAGGGCGTCCCCGAAACTGACGATCGTGGCACCGGGTGCGTTGCGTTCGACGATCAGCACCGCAACCGACGATCCCAGGACGACCAGCGTCGTCAGGTAGAGCAGGTACAGCCGCGCGCGCTGCCCGAAGCGCCCCCGCGTGTTCCGCGCCACCTCATACGTGACATGGAAGATCAGCAGGATCCGCAGCGGCGGGAACAGCACGCCGATCGCCTGCGGGATGTGGGTCTTGATGAACTGCACACGATCAGGGGCGAGGATCAGCGAGATCACGTAGTCGGCGAGGAACACCGCCCATGCGATCAGCGTCAGGGCGCGCCCGGTGATGTGGTGCTGCTGTGCGGTCGCGATGTTGGGGTCGAGTACGAGTGCCAACCCGATGAGGAACAGCAGGCCGGCCAGGAACAGGGGGTAGCGGGCCAGGCGGCGGTACTTCTGGTAGGTCTGCTCGCTGGCCATGCCACCAGCATGGATGGGATCAGGACGTGTGCGGTGGTGCGACACGGCAGGTCGCCTATTGGTGAAGATGTGACACGTCAGGTGCGGCGATCTTCACCAGAAGATCGCCGGAACCGGTCCTGCGGCAGAATCACCAGAGTGCAGCAGACGACCCCTCGCGTGTCCGCCTGGCTGCCGTACTGGTGGGCGTTGGCGCTGGTCTGGGGCTCGAGCTTCTTCCTGATCAAGATCGGCCTACAGTCCTTCGTGCCGATGCAGATCACCTTCGGCCGGGTCCTGTTCGGGCTGCTGGCCGTGCTCGCCGTCATGCTCGTGCAGCGGCAGCCGCTGCCGCGCTGGGGTGCGATCTGGGGGCACGCCGCGTTCGTCGGGCTGATGACCAACGTCATCCCGTTCACCCTGTTCGCCTGGGCGGAGACCAGGGTCTCCAGTGTGCTCGCGGGGCTGTTCAACGCGGCCACCCCGCTGTTCACGGCGCTGTTCGCGCTGCTGATCGTGCCCCACGAGCGGCTCACCCGGCAACGCGTCGTCGGGCTGATCGTCGGCTTCGCGGGTGTGCTGCTGGTGATGGGCGTGTGGCAGGGGCTCAGTGGGGATCTCGTGGGTTCACTGGCATGCCTGGGAGCGACTCTGTGTTACGGCGTGGGCGTGCCATGGACCCGTCGGTACCTGGCAGTGCGGCCCGAAGGAGGCGCCCGGATCATGGGCGCACAGTTGATGTGCTCGACCGTGATCATGGCGGTGGTCGTGCTCATCTGGACCCCGGTACCTGCCGCCGTGACGTGGCAGTCGGTGGCTGCGGTGGCGGTGCTCGGTGCGCTCGCGACAGGCCTGGCCTTCATCTGGATGTTCCGCGTCATCGCGCTGGCAGGCTCCGTGGTCAGCGCGTCGGTCACCTACGCCACTCCGCTGGTGTCGACCGCGCTGGGGATCGTCGTGCTGGGCGAGGCGATGACCTGGAACCAGCCCGTGGGGGCGGTGGTGGTGCTGATCGGCGCGGCCTTGGTCCAAGGGCTGATCGGCCGATCTAGTGCACCCCCGCCATCATCCGCTTCAACCGGGGGACGAACAGGAACGCGATGACGGATGCGCCCACGGCCATCAGGCCGAAGGTCGTGAACACCCGTACGTAGTCGTTTCCGATGCGCGCGAGGATCTGGGCGCCGATCGTGTCGCCGACCGATACCGCGAGGAACCACAGGGCCAACATCTGCCCCTCCATTCCGGGTGGGGCCAGGCGCGTCGACGCGCTCAGGCCGATGGGTGAGAGCAGCAGTTCGGCCCAGGTCTGGATCAGATACACGCCGACCAGCCACCACACCGCGACCTCCGCCCCGGTCTCGGCGTCGAGTGCGGGAGGGATCATGATCAAGAAGCTGATGCCGATCCCGAGCAGCGCCCACGCGAACTTCAGGGGTGTCGACGGCGCGCGGTCACCGAGTCTCGACCAGATGGCGGCGAAGATCGGCGCGAAGATGATGATGAAGATGGGGTTGATCGACTGCAGCCATGGCACGGGGATCGTGAATCCGCCCACTGTCAGGTCCGTGCTCTCCTCCGCGAACACCGACAGGGTCGACCCGGCCTGGTCGTAGATCATCCAGAAGATGGCCGCCCCGATGAACAGCCCGAGGAACGCGTGCAGCCGCGAGGTCTGCTCCTTGCTCATCCCCGGGGTGCGGAACATCCGTACGAAGTAGACGATCGGCACCAGCAGGATGAAGATCGCCAGGATGTCCACCATGTCGGCGATCTCGAAGCCGAACAGCCATGCGTCGAGCAGCGCCATCGCGATGATCCCGCCCACGGAGGCGCCGAGGATCAGAAAAACGTTGCGCCTCTCTGTGGGGCTCGCCGGGTTGGGTGCGGTCAGGCCGATGCCGGCCAGGGTCTTGCGCCCACCCACCACGTATTGGATGACACCGATGGTCATGCCGATCGCGGCCGCGCCGAACGCGTAGTGCCAGCCGAAGTTGTCCATGAGGGCTCCGGTCACCAGCGGCGCGATGAAGGCGCCGAGGTTGATGCCCATGTAGAAGACCGAGAATCCGGCGTCGCGCTTGGCGTCGTTGTTGTGGTACAGCTCGCCGACCATTGCGGAGATGTTGGGCTTGAGTAGTCCCGTGCCCAGCGCGATCAGCAGAAGACCCAGCCAGAACGTGAGCTCGAGAGGCACCGCCATCGCATAGTGGCCGCACGCGATCACGATCCCGCCCACGAGCACGGCGCGGCGGAAACCCCACATGCGGTCCGCGATCCAACCGCCGAGCAGTGGGAACAGATAGACCAGCGCGACGTAGGTGCCGTAGATGGCCGACGCGGTGGCCGTGTCCATGCCCAGCCCCGGACCGGGTGGGGTGGCTCCGTCGGGTGGGGCCACCAAGTAGAGCACCAGCAGTGCCCGCATGCCGTAGTAGGAGAACCGCTCCCAGAACTCCGTGAAGAACAGCGTCGACAGCCCGGCAGGGTGTCCGAAGAAGGTCCGCTGCGTCGGCGCGGTCACCGTGCTCATGCTGACAGAGGCTACTGGGCTGGCGGCCCGCTTGGCGCGACCTCACGGATCCAGGTTCCGCCCGCGTCCCGGAAGCCCATGCGCTTCAGGTAGTGCTCACCGGCTGAGGCCGGTGCCTTGATCCGTTGCACGCCGAGGCGCTCGAACATCCCGGAGTCCTGGTAGACGAACGTCCCGGGGGTGAAGTCCCGGAACCGCTCTGTGACGTAGTCCAGGCTGATGTCGGCGGTGCCGTCGCGGATGTCGGCGATCGTCACCACCCCCACCGCCTCATCGCCGCGCATGACCAGCACGTTCGAGCGGCTCGCGGCCTCGGGATCGAAGTCCGGGAAATGCTTCTTCGTGTCCTCGCCGTGCACGCCGAGGAAGTGCTGCAGGAATGCGTCGTCGTGATCGACCTCGAGCAGGTCGTAGGCGGTGGATTCGGGCCGGCGCTCGCGGCTCAACCGAACCAGCCAGTACGCGTCGATGATCGCAATGACGAGGTTCATCGCGCCGAAGGGCCAGATCTCCAGCAGGAAGTTGTAGACGGTGGCGATGACCGCGCCCACGAAGTTCATGATGCGGAATCGCCAGACCCGGGCCTGGGCCAGGGACAGCACGATGAGGCCGGAACCGATCCAGCCGAAGATCTCGAGGATCACGCGTGTGGACATGGCGTGACGCTAACGCCTCACCGACCCATGTGTCGGCCTCAGCCCTTCTTGACCGTGTACTTCCTATACGCCGAGTACGCCAGATAGTCGCCCACCTCAGGAGCCTCGAGGCGCACCGTCACGACCAGTTTCTTCTTCCCGTTGGAGCGAACCTGGAAGTGACCCTTCTTCGTGCGGGTCTTGAAGAACTTCTTCGCCACTTTCTTGCCCTTGGACGTTGCCGTGGCGGTGACCGTTGCCCGCTGGCCGGCGTTGGTCGTGACCGGTGTGGCCAGAACCTTGACCCAGGCCCCCGGCTTGACCTTCTTGGTGAACTTCACCCGCTTGGTGGGCTCTTGCGCCTTCTTCGCGACGAACGTGAAGGAGTCGGCCAGCGTCGCGGATTGACCATCGACGTTGGTCACCGTGATGCCGGCCTTGCCCTCGGACGAAGCCGGGGTCTTCGCAGTGATGGTCGTCGTCGAGGCGACAACGACGTCGGTGGCTGCCACTGCGCCGAAGGTCACCTCCGCCCCGGACACGAAGCCGGTACCGGTGATGGTCACGGTTGTCCCACCTGCCATCGGCCCCGAATTCGGCGAGACCCCGGTCACCGAGGGTGCGTGCGCGCTGCGCGAGACCCAGGTGCCCGAACCCAGCCCGGCGCTCTGTATCCAGGACGCATTCGCCCACGTGAGATCTGAGGAGGCGCTCAGCGATCCGCCGTTCACGTTCTGCCCGTTGGCGTCAAGGGTCGCCTCGGTCGTCCACGTGGAGCCGTGGTCCGAACTGCGGGACACGCCCATGGACGTCGACCGGCTCCACAACGCCACCAGCGACTGCCCTGATGGTGACATCTGCATCGCTTGCCCGCCGGCCTGTGCCCCGACTGGGCTGATGAATGGGGTATCCGCTGCCCAACTGGTCCCACCGTTGCTGCTCATGCGCACCGCCGGGCGAGTGTTCGCTCCGTCGCTCTTGTTCACAGCCGCGACGACCCGACTGCCATCTGCGGACATATGCAGACTCCACGGGCTGCCACTGGCGGTGATCTGTGTGATGTCCGGAGCGCTGAGCCACGTGGCGCCACCGTCCTCTGACCGGTTCGCCGCGACGCCGTTCGACGATGTGTTCCACATCGCTACCACCCGCGAACCGTCCGATGAACAATCCAGGAAGACACGGTCGAATCCGTCGGAGGCATTACTGCTGATGCGATCGCCGGCCCCCGGCACCACCCACGTCTGCCCGCCGTTGGCGGATCGGGCGATCTGGACGGAGTCGGGGTTCTGCGTGTAGTTGACCCAACCTACGTAGATGACTCCGCCGTTCTCGGACATGGCCAGCGCCGTGCGGTCGGTGCTCTGGCCCGCAGGCGATACCGCAAAAGCGGACGGCAACCAGGATGCGCCGCCGTCGTCTGAGATGGTGACGTAATTGCGGCTGTCCTGATTCCACCCCGCAACCACCCGTGAACCATCGGCCGAGACCGCCAGCTGCAGGCCGTTGTTCCCTGTGCCTGAGGCTCCGAGCGATGTCGGCGGCGACCAGGTAAGTCCGCCATCGCGACTGATCGTCACGTAGACCAGATCCATGCCGGTGTCGAGATCCCACCCGACCACCGCGGTCTTGCCGTCGGCGGACAATGCCGCCGCGAATTCGTCGACATCCTGCCCTGGACCGTTCAGGACCTGTGGGCTGGACCAGGTGACTCCACCATTGCTGCTTGCGCGCGCCTCAACTTCGACGTTCGAGGCGGCCGTATTGCGCCAGGCCGTGATGACATGGCGGCCGTCAGCACTGGTGTGCGTCCTCGGCATGTCCGACTGCCCCGAGGACACTGCGAACGGCTCGGTCCAATTCGCGTCCGCCTGCGCTGGCTGGAAAGCGATAGTCAGCACCCCGGCTGCAAGTAGTGGTAAACCCCAGTGTCGATTCATCATGACCTCCCACCTCGAATCAGTGTGACCGACACCGGTCGCGGAGGTTGGATCTCGAGCGAACCATCCCGTTGCGCCACGGCGAGGTGGGAAGCGATGATCACTCAGCGCAGTTGTCGTAGGACCGGCCCGGACGTCTCACGGTGCACCGGCAGGGGCACAGGGCCACCCCGGGGCCGCCGATGTGTGAGGGGAACCAGCAGGCAACGGTCTGCCTGACCGAAGTCGTGGCGACTCACGACCGCCGTCCTGAGGGGTGTTGTTGCAGTGGAGCCCCGTGTCCGGATTGAACGGACGACCGCTCGCTTACAAGCTCTCCAGTAACGCACCATTTCCCCCACGAAATGACCGTTCTACTGCGCCAGAAACACAGGATTGCCACAGCTCCGGTGGGTCCGTAACAGTGGTTTGGCCAAGCCTGACGAGACCACGTGGAGCGGAGCAGACATGGGGCGAATCGCGCGTGGGTTGACCTATCTCCGCTGGGGCGCACGGTCATGTCCATGAAGAAAGAATGGCTAACCCGCAAAGACCTGGCCGAGATGCTCAGTGTCTCTAAGAGCACCATCGAGCGTCTCACCACCTCTCCAGAGTTCCCCACGCCGATCCGGGTGGGAGGC